>Ga0209382_10000196_pt1 | contig 97535 bp, 71 predicted proteins | sample SoiMetdeltSBSDD5_FD_187599 | JGI IMG/M metagenome (GOLD analysis project Ga0209382, IMG submission 187599) | Bulk soil microbial communities from a Populus tree surrounding site in Tennessee, USA - Soil MetaG P. deltoides SBSDD5 (SPAdes) (version 2) | ecosystem: Environmental > Terrestrial >...
CCGACGTCGCAGTCACCTGGCAACGCCTCTCCGGCGGGGACTGGGCCAACTACGCCGCCCAGATCAGCCAACGAACCACGCCGTCGGCCAGAAACTCCGACAGTTCGAATACCTGACGTCACCGTTAGCCTGGGTCTCCGCAGCCGACCAGCACGCCAGCACCGCGCTCATGAACCGCATGCCCCAGCGCCCCACGCTTCGCAGCGAGGCCGACCGGGCCATGGTCGAGCCCCGGTGGCCCCATGAGCGGGTCGCCAGCGTCCTGTACGACGGCTGGCGGCGCGGTCGCCTAGAGGCCGGAACGCACCTGACGGTCACTGCTATCGCCCACGAACACACCGTCTCGGTAGGCACCGCCCACCGAGCCATCACCCTGCTGGATCAGTGGGGCGCTCTTCGAGTGCGCCAGGGTTGTCCCAGCGTCGTGCTGGCGTGCCCGAACCCGCTGCCGCCGGCACCCGCGGACACCCCGGCCACCGCCATCCCGACCACGACGCCGGCCTGCGCCGAGACGAGTACAGCTCGCGACCTGCCCGTCACGCCGAGGCCCGCTGCGGTGCCGTTGCTGCGGCTGACCTTGCTGCACCTCGGGAGGCCGGTTCGCAGTGTGACGACGCAGGCGGACCCGGATGACTTCGCCACCTTGCAGCAGCTGCTGGCCGACGCCGTCCGTCGCGCTGGTGCGGATCGGGCGCGCATCGGTGAGTACGAGTTGCAGGTGCACCTGGCTGATCAGCCGCAGCCGGTGACGACGGTGGTGATGGCGGCATGACCGGCGCCGTGGTCCAGACCGGTAGCTGCGCCGGCTCGGCGCGGGGCGAGACCTGGGTTCGCAGCGCCTGCGCGATGGTGGTCGCCGGTGTCGCTGCCTATTCCTCGTATGCGCATCAGCGTCAGTTCGCGCTGGATGGTGGCGCGGATGCGGTGACGGCGGCGGTGTGGCCGCTGTCGGTGGATGGCCTGGTCATTCTCGCCAGCATTGGTCTGCTGCGGCAGTCCGCCGAGACGGCTCGGCGGGCTCGTTGGGCGGTGCGGTGGGCGTTTCTGCTGGGTGTGGCGGTCTCGTTGGCGGCCAATGTGGCGGCCGCGCCGTCGCTGGCGTGGCAGCCAGTGTTGGTGGCCGGGTGGCCGCCGCTGGCGCTGTTGCTGGCGGTGGAGTTGGTGATGCACTCTCGCCATCGAGACCCACCGGTCGAGACCGAGACTGCTACCCGCCCTGCGGCTCTCGATCTGGCCATGGTCGAGAGTGCCGCCGGGCCGAATTCCGCACCGGTCACGGTCGCTGATCGTGGCGGTGGGTGTGGTGAGGCCCGGACGGCGGAAGCGGTTATGTGGGCGTATTACGAGCGTGAGCTGGCGTGCGGCCGCCGAGCATCCGGCGCTGAGCTGGACCGGATCGCGGGGACGAACAACTACGGTCGCGCGGTCCTGGCTCGCTGGCGGCGCACCGGGCGACTGCCCCAAGCCGATGCCGTCGGCGAGGTCGCCGCCGATGCCGGACGCAATGGTCGGCAGACCGTGCTGGTCGACAGCTGGCCCGTCCACGCAACAAGCGCCGGTCCGGACTCGACCAGCACGTAGCTGGCCCCCGGGCCACCTACGGTCGAGTGCGTTGCCGATGATCTGGGCTCGGGTTCCTGGGCAGGTGCGCGTGCGGCATCCAGCCGCGCCCGCGCCTGCCCGGGCCCCGGGGTCTTTGTGGGGGCTGTCAAGCGCCGGTGTGGCGGCGTTGGGCCTTCTCGGCGTGGTGGCGGCGCATGAAGGCTGTCCAGTATTCGCGTTTGGCGACCTGCTGGGGTTCGTACCACCAGGACAGGTCGTCATACAGCTCGGGCGCGGCGTGGAACTCGATCCCGCGGTGGGGGTCGCAGGCGAAGCAGAGGTAGGTGTGCCGGCCGGCCTGGCTGATCAGGTGCAGCCATTTGGACGTGGGGGTCGTCGGCGCGGTGGCCGTGGGGGCAGCGGTCCGGCGCGATGGTGGCGACTGAGCTGCCGTCGCCGTAGCGGTCGGGTGGCATCGGGATGCGCGGGTGCATGAGGTGCTCCTTCCCCGGAGGCAGGCCTGGGCCTAGAACGTGGCGCGGGGAAGTCGCGCATGACCAGCGTAAACCCGCTGACGCACTCCCGGCACCCGCCGCTGGCTGGCCTGGGAGTTCGGGGCCAGATGGTGGGGCGGCGTCGGGCTGCGTGGGCAGCGTGACGGCTAGGGCTGGGATGGGGGGCCTGGTCGGGTGGTCGGCGTGGCCCAGTCGGCGGCCTCGACGGTGGCTGTGGTGGTGACGGCGGTGTGGACCATGTCCTCGACGTACTGCGCCGGGATGATGAGGCGGTTACGGATGCGGATGGCGGGAAACTGGTGTTCGGCGATGGATCGGTAGAGCGTCATGGGTGACACGCCGAGCATCCGGGCTGTTGCCGGGACGCTGTAGAAGCGCGGCGGATCCCGCGGTTCCCGCGAATTCAGGACGTCCGTCACTTTCTCCCCCATTGCTGCTGATGGTGCACGGTTTCGGCTTCGCCGCCGTTGGTGGTTCCCGCCTGGTGCCCGGCCGGGCGCCGGCTCCAACAGGATGCGGCGTCGTACGCCAGGTTCCATGGTCCGGCACCCCCGTCGGGTTACGGCAAGCTGCCTGGAACCAGGAACTTGGAAGTCACCGGGGCCTTGACCGAGGGAATCGGGCTGTTTGGTGTAGATCTCAGGGGCGGCAGGTGCCCGGCGAGGTGTTCGGGGTGGGCCTGGTGGGGTACCGGCGGGGGTCGACATGATCGACGGCGCCCCGGTTCCAGTTCCTTGGTTCGGTCGTCGTGGGCACTCGGTCCTAACGCGCGGGACAGCGCGGTCACCGTGAGCCAGGGGCGTGAGCAAGCCAACCCGCACGCCAGGCAGCCGCCTGGGACCGGCGACGGCTGGCAACCATGGGCGCCGGCTGGGTTCGCTCGGATGGGTGGTTCGGGAGCGCGCCGCGGCGATCATAGTCGCTCGTTGTGATGGGGTTGGTACGTTCGGGTACTTCAGCTCGATATTACGGGTGGGTGGTCCTACCGTGGCGGCACGACGCTGCAGGTCACGCGGGGAGGGCCGGGGTCTGCACTTGGGTGTCGTGGTGTGTCGGGGAGGGGTTCCCGTGGGGCAGCGGCTGCGGTTTCGTGATGTGCTCGCGGTAAGTGAGTTCCGGGCCATGTGGGCCGCGGAGTTGTTGTCGGTCGCCGGTGATCAGTTGGCGCGGGTTGCGTTGGCCGTGTTGGTGTATGAGCGCACCTCCTCGGCGGCGTGGACGGCGTTGACGTATGCATTGACCTTTGTGCCTGCGGTGCTGGGTGGACTGGTGCTGTCCGGGCTGGCCGACCGGTATCCGCGGCGGGCGGTACTGGTCTGGACGGATCTGGTGCGGGCCGGGTTGGCGGGGGTGCTGGCGGTGCCGTTCCTGCCGTTGCCGGCGCTGCTCGCTGTGGTGTTCGTGTTGACGTTGGCGGGTGCGCCGGCGAAGGCGGCGCAGTTGGCGCTGCTGCCCCAGGTGCTGCCCGGGCCGGCGTACACGGTGGGGTTGGCGTTGCGCACGATGACCTGCCAGTCGGCGCAACTGTTCGGATTCGCCGGTGGCGGTGTGGTGCTGCTGGTGATCACCCCGCACGCCGCCCTGGGCCTGAACGCCGCCACGTTCGTGGCCGCGGCGGTGCTGGTGTTCGTCGGGGTCCGGCCGCGACCGGCACCGGTTGCCGGACGCGCCCAGAGCGATAATGACCGCGGGGTGGTGGCGCTGATCTGGCGGGATCGGCGGCTGCGCGGGCTGATCGGGATCTGCTGGCTGGTCGGGTTCGTGGTGGTCCCCGAAGGATTGGCCGCGCCGTACGCCGCCGGCCTCGGCGGTGCGGCCTTCGCCGTGGGCGTGTTGATGGCCGCCGACCCGGCAGGCAGCGTCCTGGGTGCATGGGCGCTGACCCAATGGGCGCCGGCCCGCCTGCACGACCGGCTGATCGCGCCGTTGGCGGTGGCCGCCGGCCTGCCGTTGATCTTCTGTGTCCTGCGGCCGGGTCTGCTGGGCTCAGCCCTGTTGTGGGGGCTGTCCGGGGCGTTGTCCACGGCGTATCTGGTGCTGGCGCAGGCGGCGTTCATCCAGCGGGTGCCCGATGAGCGGCGGGGCGCGGTGGCCGGCCTGGCGACCAGCGGCCTGTATGCCTGCCAAGGCCTGGCGATCCTGGCCGCCGGACTGATCGCCGACCAGATCGGCCCGTCCCGGACGGTGGCACTGGCCGGCGCCACCGGCGCGACCCTCGCGGTGGTGATCGGGCTGTCCTGGCTTCGCGCCCGCCACGAACCCACCCCGCAGCAAGAGCAGGGGCTGGGCGGGCGCGACGCCGAGACCGCGGTGGTCAGAAGTCCTTGTTCCGCATCTGCGGCACCTCCTCCCACCGAACCGGCCGTCGTCGATCCGCAGGAGTCCGCCGCAGGTGCATCTCGCGCTGCCGCGCTCCCCTAGGACCTGGGGTGTGGACCCGATGAGTATCGAGCACACGCGGCAGCGAGCCCAGAGGTCCGCCGTCCTGACCGCCCGGGCGCTGGCCCAGCCACGCCGATGGCGGCTGTGGACCGTCCCCCGACCCCTGATCGGCTACCTGCTGGCCGTCGAAGCCCTCGCTGTCGCGGTCACCGTGATCGGGTCCGCCCCAGCAGCCGTCGACCGCGACGACCTACGGGTGTTCGCGCTCGTAGTTGGGCTGGGAGTGGCGGCCGCGGAGCTGACCCGGCACGTGGAACGCCTGCGACGCCGCTTCGCCGACACCCCCCACGTCAACATGAGCTCGGTCTGGACCCTGACCGCCGCGCTGCTGCTACCACCCGCGCTGGCCGCGACCACCGTGGTCGTGCTGTACCTGCACCTGTGGCTGCGCAGCTGGTACCGGGTCCGCGGCGTGCACTTCTACCGCCTGATCTTCAGCACCAGCACCGTGATCCTGGCCTGCCACGGCGCCCACACCACCGCCCACCACCTCGCCCCCACCGCGCTGACCACCCTGCACCACAACCGAAGCGTGCTCGCCCTAGCCGCGGCCGTACTGGCCTACTCCGCCATCAACTCCGGCCTGGTCGCCGCCGCGATCGCCCTGCACGAAGGCCACCTCGCCGCCCGCCGGGTCCTCGGCAGCCTCCACGACAACGCCGTCGAGTACGCCACCCTCGGCCTGGGCCTCTGCACCACAGCACTGCTGCTCATCCAACCCCTGCTCATCCTGGCCCTACTCCCCGTGGTCACGGTGCTGCACCGCTGCGTACTAACCCGCCAGGTCGACCACGCCGCCACCACCGACCACACCACCGGCCTACTCAACGCCACCACCTGGACCACCCTGGCCACCACCGAACTCACCCAAGCCACCCCCGGCACCACCACCGGCCTACTCATCGTCGACCTGGACCACTTCACCCGCATCATCGACACCCACGGCCACCCCACCGGCGACCGAATCCTGCACCAACTCGCCACCACCCTGCGCGAAACCGCCCGCCCCACCGACCTCCTCGGCCGCCTCGCCCACGAAGAATTCGTCATCCTCTGCCCCCACATCACCCCACCCGAACTCACCACCCTCGGCCACCGCATCTGCACCCGAGCCCGCCACCTCCGCCCACCCATCACCACCACCGATGACCCCACCCTCGCCGACCTCACCATCACCGTCTCCATCGGCGCCGCCACCCACCCCGACGCCGGCCCCACCCTCGACGACCTCCTGCGCGCCGCCGACGTCGCCCTCTTCGCCGCCAAAGACAACGGCCGCAACCAAATCCAAACCACCACCAACACCATCACCCCCGACCACTAACCACAACCACCGAAGATCCACAACCTCGACCCGACATGCCGATGAGCGAGCGTTGTAATCGATCTTCTTCGAGTACTGATGAAGGTCAAGTAGGTTGTAGCGATGGCGTGGATTACCTAGCGTGAACAAAGTAGGCGATCCTTGCCGGATCCGTTACATGCCGGCGCTCGTCATTTTGGGCGAATCGCATTGCTCCATCCGAGTTAACTATGAGCCGGCTGCTGGCTTAGATGCCAAATGAGAGCCGGCTGGAGGATTGCCCTGTAGCCCAATCGGGCTTCCTGTAACGCCACGCCTCGAAGACTCGACGCTTGGAGCGGACACTTCCACGCTAGGCGAAGGGGTGAGACCTGTGTACCGTCATGTGCGGCTTCTTCGCTGTGACACTGGCTCTCTTGGGCACATTTGCTTTGCCTGGAATAGCGTTCGCCAATAGTCCGCCATATCGAGGGGCGCCGGGTGTCACAATCATGTGCGGTCCGAGCGCCGACTACTCTTGCACAACCGAAGGTTACGCAGGTAAGAGCGAGGGGTGGCCCGGGCGAAAATATGGCGCCGGATACGCCAGCAGTAATTCGTACGGTTACCACAACTGTACACTATATGCAGCTTACAGAATCTCAATGAACGGGGTTGGCGATCCGGGCTGGAGTGGCAACGCCAACGAGTGGGACGACAAAGCCAGGGCGGCAGGAACCCCGGTTGACACAAATCCTGCCGTTGGTGCGGTAGCTCAGTGGAACGGCGGCTCGTTCGGCCACGTCGGGTATGTCGAACGCGTTACAAGCGAGGGGATCGAGATTACGGACGACAACTATGGCCTCAATACAACCGATCGATGGTTTATCGCTCGAGGCACGTCGTCGTGGCCAGACTGGTTCATCCACTTTAGAGATCTCCCAGCGGCAACGCCTGGCTCCCCAGTCGGCAGTCTCGATTCAGTATCGCAGAATGGGACTGGGGTCCGTTTCCGCGGTTGGGCAACCGACCCGGACACCTCCGCTCCCATCGAGGTGCATGCTTACGTCACGCCGAATCACGGCGTCGCCACCACTGCTAGCATGCAACGTCCCGACGTAGGTCCCCATGCTTTCGATGTGACGCGTGGCGGCATAATTGCGGGCACGTACAACGTGTGCGCCTACGGGATCAACGCACCCGGCACACCGGGTGAAACCGTCAACCTCGGTTGCCGCACGTTCACCGTGACGCAAAGCCCGATGGGCAACTTGGAGGTGGTATCGCAGAATGGGACTGGAGTCCGTTTCCGCGGTTGGGCAACCGACCCGGACACCTCCGCTCCCATCGGGGTGCATGCTTACGTCACGCCGAATCACGGCGTCGCCACCACCGCCACTACCGAACGGCTTGACGTCGCAGCCGAGTATCCAGAAACCGGAGCTAACCATGGGTTCGATGTGACGCGTGGCGGCATAATTGCGGGCACGTACAACGTGTGCGCCTACGGGATCAACGCACCCGGCACACCGGGTGAAACCGTCAACCTCGGTTGCCGCACGTTCACCGTGACGTGATTCTCCTGATCTGATTATCGACAATCATCCTGGATATCCGTGTCCGTGGCAATAGACCGGCGAGTCCGCCCCTTCTCAACGTCGGGTCGACTCGCCGTCTGCAACGTTGGTGCCGGCGGTACAGGGCTACGAACTGAGAAGATAGGCGGACGTTGAGGAAACCATGCTGGGGTGCTCACTGCCGCGCAGGGACTGTGGACGCACGCAAAAGCGCCCCGCTCCTCATCACGCGGGGCGGGGTGCTTGGCTGTGCGCGTCACTCCGTCACTCGGCGCTGCGGCGGTTCGAAGGATGTATGCTCGCGTCGGCGATCTGCTGCAGTTCGTCGAGCGTCAGGAGGTAGTCGTACCGGTCGAACCCGCGCTTGCGGCGGTCCATGATGCGGCGATACTCGGCCAATACTCGGCGAGCATCCGCATGTAAGTGTCGAGCATCAGCGTGTGAGACTTGCCGCGGTCGTGCTGCTCTACCTGCGGCTTGAGCTCCGACCAGCGGTTGTCCCGCATCTGGTACTCGACATACGTCGCCATGTGGCCCTCAGCGCCCTATAGCGCGTCGTTGTGGTCGAAGCCCTGGAACTCGAGCCAGAACGCCAGCTTCTCATCCACGGGCGTGCCGTTCTTTTAGGTGGTCGATGCTGAAGGTGATGGTCCGGAACATCTGGAGGATGTCGGATACGCGACCGCAGTCGCGTTTCGACAGCTCGGTGCGGAAGCCGGCGACCTCCCGCCGACAATACTCGCCGACGATCGCTCCTCGATGATCTTCGCGCGCTCCAGCTGGTACTCCCGGTCACCGTCGACATCGCTCGCTTCCTCCGGCAGCACGCACGCGAGGATACGGTGCAGCAGCGAGAGCACCTGCTGGTCGATGGTCCGCAGGCTCTCGGGCGCGGGCTCATCGCCGTGCTTCACTTCCGCCTTGTATATGGGCACCACCGCCTCCAGCAGCAGATCGCGGACGTATTCGCTGAGGGTCCCAAACGGTAGTGCGTTCCAGACGGCGTACGGGCCGCGTATGCACCGATGCCTGCAGATACCACAGCTGCGAGGTTCTCCGCCGACCTCATCACGAGCGAGTGCTTCGAGCTCAGTTCGGCGGCCACAGAACTTGATGTAGTCGCGGGTCCAGCGTGTGGCACCGCGCTGTAGCTGACTGATCTTCGGGCAGCTTGACCGGTGCAGGACGAGGTAGGCGGGCTTCGGGGTTCGCTCGGTGTTCAGCACGAACCCGTCGGGATGTCCGGTGAGCCAGTGGATGTAGCCGTCGTCATCGTCCCTGAAGCGCTGCATACCAACAGCATGCCTGCCCAGGTTCAGTCATCCGTCGATGACCTCCGCTTCTGCCGCGACCAGTGCGGTCGCGTCCCGTCCGCCGGGCAGGTGCTGTCGCCTACCGCAGCTTCATGATGACTACGACATCGTCCGGATCTACGCAGCCGAATAGCGCTATCTGTCTGTGGGATTACCGGCCTAGAGGGTGCCGACACGGTTGCCGCCATATGTGTGAAGAGTACGGACAATCAGGTGGCGTCGTGCTCGGAGGACGTTGATCGGGCAAATAGCCACGGAGCCGAGTCGCGGTAGGAAGCGTGGTCCACCACCGTAGTTATCGAACTCTGGAAACATGTTCGCGCCGGCGCACCACACAACAATATGCGGACCGCCACCCTCGAGTCGCATTACCTCCACCCGATCTATTATCTGCCACGGAAACCAGGATGTGTCGCTACGAGCGAAGACCTGGACGCCGTGAGACCCGACCTCAAGTCGCACTGGTGCAGCTGCCATCTTGGCGAAACCCCAGGTCACAAATACGAGGAACGTCTCGATTGCCCCCATGATCACCCTGGTTAGGATGGATGCGTCCGAGGCGAGAATGATGATCCCGAGCGCCATCATTAGCAAACAGTTGATTCCCACGATCAGCCAGTAGATGCCGCTGTAGCCATGGAAAGCGACGTACTCACCTGATGGATTACCTCGGTCGCGGCGTGATACCTGCAAGCCGATCGTCGGGGAGCGCATGGCCTCGGACGGCAAGCTGGGCGTGGCGAACACCGTCGCCGGTGGAGCTGGCGGCGATGGGCCATCTGCGGCGGTCTGACTGGCGGCCGGTCCTGCTACCCGTAGTACTGGAGTGCTCGCTGATCTCATCGCCATGCTGTCGATCTCCAGCGACGCGTGGATTCGCATAACGACGAAAGGCACCCGACCACCGGCCGGCCCACGGTAGGCCGCCAAGTAGATGGACCCATCGGCACCGACGGCCAGCTCGTTGACTGAGCCACGCAAGTCCAGTTCGGCGACTGCCAGGCTGTGTCCCGTGTCAAGGCTGGTGCAGAGCAGCCGGACTGCATCACCACCGGTGAGCACGCTCGTCACCGTGAGGCGCGCCAGACCCATTGGGTTGGCCTGAGGGAGGCGTAGCCACCGTGACGGTCGGCCGGGAGCCGAGATCGACAGGCCCGGGTTGCCGATGGTGAGGACTTCCTTATCATTGAGCCAGCAGCTGTTCGCTGCTGTCGCGGGCGGATAGTCGTGGACAATGCGCTGCTCATCGCCCAGCTGATGACCCAGCCGAGTGACCGTGGCCCGTGCCGAGTTGCCAGGCGTGCCATTGTCGAACGTCCAGACGCTGCCGCCCGGATGCCGCATCAGCCAGCTCGCGCCCGCGAAACCTCCACCGACCACGGTGACCTGTCCCCCCTGGTAGCGGCCCACACCATGTCGGCGAGTGAAGAACGCGGCGCCATCGCAATCGACCACGGGATTGCGATGGCAGCCGGATACCGGCACGGCCCAGCTTGCGATCTCCTTGGCGAGATCAACTGCCGCGACCCCGTGCTGAGTCGTGACCAGCAGCTCGTTCCTATTCACACTGGCCAGGCCGATCTGATTGGAGTCGGCAACGGTGAGCAACAGCTCAGCCGTAACATTCGGTAAGGCGGAACGCAGCAGTCGGGGGCTGTCCTCATCTCGGCGGCCGAACGCCAACTCCGGACCCACGGTAGACGCCAGGAGGGTCGACAGCGGTGAATGTGCCTCGCCGTTGTATGCGGCGCGGTCATGCAGCAGGGACAGCATCTCCTCGGGTGGCACGAGGCCGGCCAGCATCGCCTCGAAGTGTGACGCGTCCAGCAGCAACACCTCCAGGCGTTCACCAAGGGCCACGTCGGTCAACGCCTCGCGGCTGTAGCCAGACATCGACAAGAAGATCCCGTACGTGCCGGCGAGACGCTGCCGTACCCGCTTCTGCAGCTTCGCCACACGCCCGGTATCCGCCTTCGTCCGCTCCCACTTCGCCTCGAGTACGTACCGAATACCGCCGACGGCGAACCCCACGTCAATCTCGCCTGGGGATCGGATGGATGTCCTGGCCTCGATCCCCCAGCACCGCAGCATCTCGGCGACAACCTCGTTCAGCCGGCGACCACGAGACTGCGGCGTGTGACCTTCTAACCTGCGCAACTGCCCGTACTCGGTGATCAGTTCCTCAAGCCGAGCGGCTTCGAACACCGGCACAGTCTAGTCTCCGTCCCATACCTTGGGTTGATCGTCATTCTGTCGATACCATCGTCTACTTGGTCGGGTTACCGTCCCGACCCCAACGGGCCGGCCAATAGAGATCATGTTCTGCCATGAAGGATTGGAGCGCTGCGGCGGCACGGCGCAGCGACCTGATGTCCCCAGGCGCGGGCTGGAGTGGTCTGCCATCCGCTAGCGGCAGCATAAGATCACATCTCGCCAGTTCAACCACTGCCTCCCGAACGGCAGCATGGGCGCGCCGATACGCCGCCGAGTCGGGATCCGGGTCCTGGTCTTGTGTGTTGACCGCCGCCGCCTTCACCAGAGCTCGGACCTCGTCGACAGCCAGGTCGAGCGAAGCCAACCTCGATCCTGGACCCCCACGAGCTGCTGTGATGACATCGAGGACGGCAGCCCGACCTACATCCAAGCCGTTCACGATCGCGTTGTGGACCCGCTGGTTTGTGGTCTGCGTTGGGCCTGGCGCTGCGAGCATGTAGGCCGCCGTTCGGAGGTTTTGCGCAGCTCCGTGGTGCACTTCGTCTCCGACGGCAACCCGCCAAACCCCTGGCACAGCGGGCGTCGCGGGGAACGACAGCTTTCCACTGACCAACGTCACGGTCCCAAGACGACGCCAGTCAAACGAGACACAAACGTCCATGAGGCTCCTGTCTGATTGAGTCGCCGCTCAATCATGCATCCCCCCGCTCGTCGCCGCAACACCTGCTCGGCCGGACGCTAGGGGCACCGACCTTTCCCGAGTACCCCGCAGGGCGCGATCCGGCGCGACGAGTCCAACAGCACCTCGCGGCACGACTACGCTTCGTAACCCGCGGCCAGCCTCAAGGCGAAGGGGCGTGACGGCCAGGCGGTGTCGTTCGCTCACGCCGCAAGTAACGGCGTGGTCAAAGGTCACCTACGTGGGGCACCCTCGCCACCGGCAACGGAACGGGCCGCTACGCGCCTCTGCCGTCTAGACGGTCTTGCCGGCCGAGGTATCTCGGCAGGAAGTCAAGCTGCGAGATGAGCTGTGTGGCAAGATCGATCATCGTGGCCAGCTCCTTGGGTGAGGTCAGGATGTTAGTGACGATTCCCTCCTGCCACTTGACCCGTTGGAAGAACGACTCAACGGGCCACGAGTGGGCCATGTTATTCCGGTAGCCGGCCAGGAGCCGAAGATTGGCCTGCAGGGCGGACCAGGACGGCTCCGCGTCGACAAGATCCGGCCGTTCACGCTTCACGAGCTTGTTCAGCCGGACAATGGCCTTGTGGATATTCAGGGTGGTGCGGAGTTGACCACTCCGCCACGACTGCCGCTCGGCCTCGGTGAGATCGAACTCGAAAAGCACTGCGTAGACCATGGCCTCGACCTGGGCGCCGTATCCCAGGATCATCTCCGGGATCGGTTCGGCCCCGAGCTGATCCGCCAGCTTGTCGAGCACACCCGATCCGGGCCGCCCACCGACAATGTGATCTCGGGTCCCGGTGCAGACCAACGGCTCGTGGTTGTTGTCGGCGCAGGAGCAGACACACCCGGCGGGCGTGCGAACCGACACACCGTCGGGGCGGGTGTACCCGATGTCCAACGGTTTCCCGTCGTCGAACCGGCTGACGACCCGGTACCGGATGCCGGCCTTTTCGTCCTTCACCCGCTGGCGGCCCATCCGGTTCAAAGTCGTCTTGTCCACGACGAGCGGGGAGGCACGGACACACGCCTCGCAGAAGTACTGGTAGGACATGGTCACCTCCCTGTCAGTCTCACCCGCCACGTTGGCACCGCTCCGACCGTCGCGTCCACCAACTTGTACGCCGACGATGCCCGGTGTCTAAACGATCTCGCCATGCCAAGACCGACAGCACTCTTTGCCGCTGGGTGCGGCTCGGTAGCCGGCCGGGTTGGGCGTTTCTTGCATTCCGGTTGTTGTGATCCGTCGGTGTTGCACATGTGCTACGGTGGTGGTATGAGTGAGGTTGGGCTGCGGGAGATGCGCCAGAACGCCAGCGAGCTCGTGCGTCGCGCCCAGGCCGGAGAGCACCTGACAATCACGGTCGCTGGCCGGCCGGCTGCCGTACTCGGCCCGATCAGCCCGCGGACCTGGCGACACTGGAACGACCTCGCCAGCCTATTCGGCACCCCGACCGATCCGGACTGGTCACGCGACCGCGACCGGCTGGACGATCGCCTCACCGACCCCTGGGCCAGCGCGTGAGCCAACACGCGGGCCGCGGCATCCTCGACACCAGCGTCCTGATCGCGACGGACATCGCACCCATTCCTGGCGAACTGGCCATCAGCGTCGCGAGCCTCGCAGAACTGCAGTTCGGCGTCCTGGTCGCCACCGACAACCAGACCCGAGGACTCCGGTTGAACCGCCTCAGCGCCATCCAGCGCCGCTTCGACGCACTGCCCATCGACGACGCGGTAGCCGACAGCTACGCCCAACTCGCCGCCCGAGTAACCCAGATCGGTCGGCAACCACCCGGCCGTGTCATGGACCTGTTGATCGCCGCGACGGCACACGCCCACAACGCCATCATCTACACCCGCAACGCTGCCGACCTGGCCGGCCTGGACGACCTCATCACGATCACGCCGGTCTGACAGCCGGCGCCACCAGAACTGATCACCATCCGTCCGCTTGGCCACCCAACGCAACGCACCGTCATGCCGCGCTCGGTGCGCTTCAGGTCTTCGCATCAGGGTGGTGACGGCGGAGGCTGGGCGGGTATGACGAGCACCGTTTCGCCCGCTGGTGCGGGTGATCTTGTTGCCGACGTTGATCTGGTGCGGCTGGCTGTGCGGCTTACCTTGCGCGGTTCAAGCCAAGGGTGTGTCCCCGTTCGCATACGGAGTCGGATCTGCAGTGCTTTCTGACCTGGTGCGCGGCGCGGAGCCTTGATCCGCTGGCAGCTCAGCGTACGCACCTGGAGCTGTATGTGCGGTGGATGCAGGAGATCCGCCAGTTCCAACCGTCGACGGTGTCGCGTCGGCTGTCGGTGGTCTGCGGGTTCTACCGCACCTGCGTCCTGGACACCCTGCTGCCGACCTCACCGGCCGAGCATGTCCGACGGCCACCACTGCCCACCGAGTCACCCACACTCGGGTTGGGTCATCTGCAGTTCGAGGCGATCTTGACTGCCGCTCGCCAGTCAGCGAACCGGTATGACTTCGCTCTGGTCGCGATGCTTGGCTTGCTCGGTCTGCGCATCTTTGAGGCCACCAGCGCGAACATCAGCGATCTGGCCGAGGAGCACGGTCACCGCGTGTTGCGAGTGCACGGCAAAGGCGACAAGGTCGTGCTCGTTCCCCTGCCACCGGCGGTCGGCCGAGCGCTGGATCGGGCCATCGACGGGCGGCGCGCCGGGCCGATCCTGCTCAATCGGCGCGGCGCACGGATGGACCGGCATGCCGCCACCCGTCGCCTACGCCAGCTGGCCACCACGGCCGGGGTGCGGCTGCCGCGGATGCACCCGCACATGCTCCCGGCACACCTTCGTCACTACGACGCTCGACGCCGGCGTCGACCTCCGCGACGTGCAGATCGCCGCCCGCCATGCCGACCCCAGAACCACCATGCGCTACGACCGAGCCAGACAGAACCTCGACCGCCACCCCAACTACATCCTCGCCGCCTAAATGGCCTCCGCCACCTGACAACTATGTCGATGTCCGGGCGTATGAGCGATCGGCTACCTGTCAGGATTGCCCACGTGAGCAAGCGATGGGACGAGACGTGGCACCGACTCCGCGAGTGGACCTCGGGGCAAGGCCCAGCTGAGCGTCTCGCAGTCCAGATTTTGCTGGCCGCAGGGTTCGACGACGTCGACCCGAGCCATCCGCTCGGGGGAAAAGACGGTGGTAAGGACGTTGCCTGCATGCGCGACGGTGTCCGCCACATCGGGGGGTTCTACTTTCCGCGGGGGGAGCAGCCATTCGCCGACATCGAGTCGAAGTTCACATCTGACCTCAAAGCTGCTCGGGAGCGTAATGACGCCGAGGCGTTCGTGTTCGTCACGAACCAGGAGCTGCGGCTCGCCGAGCGAAAGACCCTCAAGGACGCGTGGCCGGACCGCGTGTCTCTGTATCACCTCGAACGCGTGACAAGTCTTCTCGACCAGCCGGCGCTTGCCAGCATCCGTGCCCAGTTCCTCAACATCGACGAGGAGCCGAGTGGCAGCGGCGGCGACGGCGGAAGCGGCACCATCTTCGGAAACCGTGGAACGATCATCGGAGGCGAGGGTGGCCGCGGCGGTACGGGCGGTAGCGGTGGCCATGGCGGTAGCGGCACGGTCTTTGGCGACAACGGTCTAATCATCGGTGGCGATGGCGGCGACGCGGGCGGTGGAGACGGCCGCGGCGGCCGCGGAGCCAGAGGGCCGACGGAGCGGTACGGGTCTAACACCTCGATGTGGGGATTCGGCCGCGGGGGACGCGCCGGAGACGCACCCGAGTACATCCGCAGATTGGGGGTCTTGACTCAGATCCGACAGGAGTATCTGGACAAGTTCCCCGAGGACGCGCCGTACATTCTGGCCGGTATCGACCCGGTCCCGATCGCTTGGGTGAACCAGCGCCTCGACGAGCTGGACGAAGGCTGGCACGTCGTCTGGGGCGAGGAAGGATACGTGCTTCCGCCGCTACCCAAATGAGCGGGCTTGGGATGGGCCGCGGCGTTTGGAACCATCCGCAAATGCCGCGTTGCTCGCGTGAATGGTGATCTTGGAGCAGTCCCTGTCTGATTGCGCTGCTCAGCTCACTTGTGGGCGGGGCAATCGGCGTCATGAAGATCACCGGCCAGCCTTGCGGGGCGCGCATGCGCCAAGCGTCGGTGACCAGTTCACGCAGGCGATCAACGGTGACCTGCGCAAGCCGAAACATCACCAGGGACACCCGTCGTAGGGGGGCGTGGTGAAGAACAGCTCAGGTTCGCCGAGCAGCAGCGCTGCTTCTCCGCTTCGTCCCCGAGGTACACGACCGCGGTGTCCGAGCGAATCAGCCGCGGCTTGCCCGGTCTGCGCTCCGGATAGGACCAGACGACCCCCCTTGTCGGCGCCCCTGAGGTCGAAGCCGCCACTGTCGATTTCGACCACATGCGGCAGCGCCAGCGCCAGACGACGGACGTCCTCGGCGTCAGCCATCGGGGCCATTCGACCACCACCCCACGCACCGGCACAACTAACCAACCCCCTCGACCGGGACCAGCCGCATCACATGCTGACCACGCACTCATTGCGCCTGGGCCGTACAGTGAAGTGATCCCAGCAAGATCGTGAGGATTACTCAGAGACACGCCGAAGTGCCTGGGCGCTGGTGTTGGGCGGGCAGTCCTCGATAAAGAGATCTCACCACAAGATCCACTCCTGGTGAGGGCTGCCCATGATTGCTTATCGTGCCATTCTCGACGTGCCGCGCGCACTGGCCCAGTACGTTGGTCGGTTGTTGCTGGCCGAGCGGCGGGCACTGGGGACCCGGCGGGGTAGCCGGGCGTTGACCTGTTTGCAGCAGGCGGTGTTCGGGCTGCGGTGGTTCCGGGAGGCCCGTGAGGTCGCGGACCTGGCCCGTGACCATGGCATCTCGCGGGCGACCGGCTACCGGTACCCGGCCGAGGTCATCACAGTGCTCGCCGCCCAGGCACCGGACCTGCACCAAGCCCTGGAGCAGGCCAAGGCCGACGGCGCCACCCACCTGATCCTGGACGGCAACTGTTCGCCACCGATCGGCTCAACGAGCAGACCACCAGCACCACCGGCGCCCAGATCGACGCCTGGTACTCCGGTAAGGCCCGCCACCCCGGCGGCAACATCCAAGCCCTGATGGCCCCCAACGGATTCCCCCTGTGGATCTCCGACGTTGCGCCCGGCGCCACCCACGACCTGACCGCCGCCCGCGACCAGGTCCTCGGCGCCCTGTACTGGGCCGCCTCGCAACTGGACCTACCCTGGCCGACGGCGGCTACACCGGCGCCGCCATGGCGTGTACACCCCCATCAAACAACCCACCAACGGCCAGGTCCTCGCCCCGGACAACCGCACCTACAACGCGCTGCTGCGCGGCCTACGCTGCCTGGGCGAACGCGGCTTCGCACTCCTCACCGGCCGCTGGCGAACCCTGCGCCACATCACCGCCAGCCCCCGCAAAATCAGCACCATCGTCAAAGCCGCACTCGTCCTCACCCATTTCGAACACGGCAAACTCACATGAATCTTGCTGCGATCACCTCAATGTCTGCGTCCAGGGTCACTACGTCGACGCCACCGACTTCCTCGCCGCGAAGTCGCGAAGGGTCGTTGGAGGTATCGCTCCCACCGAGGTGAGACGGACTGCCTGTCTTGGTCGAGCACCTGCCCATCCTCCCGTACGAACGCACGCATTTGCCGCTGACTGCGCAGAGCGCGCGTCATCAGCCGAAAGGGCTTAGCGCAGGTCGGGCGAGAGGTTGAGTTGGTAGACTAGCGGTTCTGCGGCTGTTCGTGCTTCTTCTGCGCTGTAGATCGCTACTTTGGGCGCCGTCACGGCGCGGGTCACGACTGCGAGTACCCATCCGGCGTCCTTCTGTGCTGATCGGTACTCGTTGCGGCTGAGGAGGATGGTGGGCTGTGAGCCTGAGACTCCCTTGACTTCGACACGCTCGACGGCCCCGTCCGGTGCGGTGCACGTGAGATCCCAACCGCACTTGTCCCGTTCGACGCTGGTTATGGTGTATCCAGCAGATCGGTAGTGATCCTCGACGGCTCGGATCGCGCTGGATTCGACGACCGCCCGTGTCAGGGGATCGCCGACGCCGGCGTGGTGGGCATCAATGGTGATCAGTTCCTCGGCTGGCGGGCCGATCTCCGGCCACGCCGGCAGCAGCGGCTCCAGCAATGCAAGCTGCTCGGTACTGACCCAGCTCGGATTGGATGCTTGCCGCATGCGGATCACCTCGAGCTGATCCAGCCCGGGGATCGTCAGCAACTCGGTCTCGGTGACTGGCCTGTACCACAGGCGAAGGTTCATCGGCGCCGCGAAGCGCATCCGATCGCGGGCCTCACGGTCGAGCCAGTAGTCAAAATCCGCTGTATCTATGGCGGAACCGGGATCCTCGGCGATGTCGATGAGCCCCTGAACGTCGCCGGTAATCCAGCCCGAACCCCAGAACCCTCGCGGCACCGGACCACTTACAGATCCGGTCACCCACAACAGCACGCGCTGTCCGTACCGGATCATGTCGGACCGATAGTTCTGGACCACCGTCCAGTCATCAATTACCTGCCCGCCATCAGCAATGAAGCCGGCTACGTCCCAGACTTCCGGATTGCACTTCATGACCCAGGCACCGAGAGACTCCTCTGTCACCGCGCTCGATGTCGGCCGCACGGGTTCCCGAACCTCGACGGTGAATCCGAGACCTTCCAGAATCTTCTTGACCGTTGCCTCGCCGCCGCTGAAGTCCGCAGCCCTCAGCGGAACGCCATGCCGCCGCGTATGCGCGGCTCCCACGACCGCCTTCGAGTCATAGAGCTTGCCATCCCGCCTAACGAAATAACTCCGGGACTTCCCAAAGCCGTACTTCGCGAGAAAATCGCGACGCCCGAGCCTATCGAACTCTTCCAGCGCCTCAACTACGTCCTCAGCCGTCACGTCCGGCGTCGCCATCCGGCCAGCCTATACCGATATGGCACTCCCCACCTCGACAAAGGCACCGAGAGTCATCGGTTACTTCGAGCGCCGCCGAGCTCCTTTCCAGCACCGGCTCCTGCCACGAGCGCTCATCGCGCGACCATGCCGCAAGACGCGTCTCAACGTCGGACTTGCCAGGGCAGGCATGGCAGACCCGCGTGGTCTCGGTCCGCTAGTTGGTTCGGCCGTTGAGGTAGAGCACGTGGCTGGCAAGCCTGCGGACGTCGTCGTCGATGTAGCCGTCCTCGTCCGGGTCGAGCGGGATGGTGTCAGGTAGTTGATCACGGATCTGTGCTGCGAGTTCTTGCGCAGGCAGCCAGTCTGGGATGGCGGGGATCGCCACGATGACACTGCCTCCGGTCGAGGCACTCCAGCGCTCGACGTGCGTGCTCAGGCCGTACAGGACGGCTTCCAGCAGGTCAGGCCGCTCGGTCAGGTGCCGGGCGAGGAGTGTGCGCACCCGTTCCGCTGAGCCGAGTTGCGCCTTCCATCCCAGAAGCGTGCTCATGTGGTGGCCGTTGACCTTCCACACCGCTGGATCCGCCCAGTACGCCTCATTCAGCAGGTTCTCGACAGCGGCGTGAGCCGCTGCTTCGAGTTCCGAGCGTTCGCTTTCTCGGGCGGCGAACATCAACTGGCGGAGTAGGTGCGCGGCGAGCGCGAGTGGTTGCGCTCGGGCCGCTTGCTCGATTAGAGCGGCAAACATCTCGTCGTCGGCATTTCGTGCCACATCCGCCGCCAGGCCCAGGGTTGCGGGCATGTCGTGAGTGATGTGGCTGATGACGCTGGGGAGGTCAATCACGAACTGGGCGCTGGCAACGAGGGCGTCGTAGATCGACGCGTCGAACGGCAGAGTCTTGACCCTTTTCCATCGGCGTGCGTTTTCCAGGAGTTCGAGATGAGCACGCGCCCGTTGCTCTCCCTCGCTCTCCGTCTGCTGGGGCGGGGCGGGCGCGGGCTCCGGCGGCCGCTCGGCCGGATCGCCCCGCCAGGCTGCGCTAAGAGCCGTCGAGGCGCGGTCTAGTTCGGCCAAGGCATCGGACAGCACACAGTCGTCCTCTTCCGGCGGCAGCCCGGGCCAGCGGCCGGAGGCGTTCACGACGACCCGGGCGGCGGCGACCATCCAGTCGCACCACTGGCTGAGCGCTGTCCGCACGGCTTGTACGGCGCGGAGTTCCCCGACGAGCAGGCTAGCCTGCTCGTCGACCTCGCGTTGTGCGACCGTCAACGCTTGGACCAAAGCGGCCTCGAACTGCCGTGTCTGAACCATTGGCGGTTCGCCGGGCGGAAGCAACTCGCCAGTGGCGGCGTCCCACGCCCGGGGCAGCCGGCTCTGCAAGTCCGTACGCATCTGACGCCATGCAAGAGCGACCTCGGCCGGGCCCTGCCGCTGCCGTCGAGCCACCTCTGCCAACAGCCCCGCAGCGCGCGCAGCCGCCGTGACCTGGTTCGCGACAGCGAACGCCATGCCATACTCCTGCGGCCCGAACGAGGCGGTGGCAACGTCTTGGGCCTCGCCATCAGTCAGCGGCCACTGCTTCTGCAGCCTGACATGCTCGGCGACCTGCTTTGCCTTCCACTCGCGGAGCCTTTCGGCCGGGTACTTGTCGGGGAGCCTGTCAACCTCGCTGGAGTGCTCGAAACACAACAGGACGAGATTCCCGGCACTACGGTTCTCCGCCTCGCTCATCTCGGCGTTCCACCGCGGACCGCCCTCGCTACGAGCATGGATGTGAGCGACTGTGCTGTTGAGTATCTGCTCTCCAGTCTCGTTATTGAGTTTGAACAGCGGGCGCGAGCACTCCGGCTCTGCGCACCGGAAAGCCGTCGCGTACAGCTGCTTCACCGTCGCTAAGGTTGGTGGGCGGTGCACCACGGGCTTACGGGCATCCTGCCCTCGCTCTACCACCTCCCCAGTCTCCGTCACTGCTTAGGGACGGGTCGAACCGGCCACACGACCAGCTCGCAGTGTTCAGCCCGAGGGTCGAGCAAGTGCACGTCGACCTAGACCGCGCGTAGTACCTGCCCCGAGCCTGACCGCCGGCTAGAAACCAGCCCTATGTCGGGTCGCCGTTCACCCCCTGGCAAACATCCGCTCTTGCCGCGTATGGGATGTCTGTCAAGTTGATCTGCAGCCACTCGATCGGCTCAGCCGTCTCACGCTCGACCTGTGCGGTCACCGCCGCAACGAACTGCTGTGCCGCCTCCTGCGCCATCGACCCGTCGATGGACACCAACCAACCGGCATCCTCGACCGCGAAGGCGATCTCGGCTTCGCCGCATCGCAGCCGATGATCACCCCAGCCGGGCCACGACCGAGCAATCCCAGCCAGCCGGCGTCAGGACGTCGGCCAGACGATCTCGATGGACGGCTGGCCAGTCGAGACCGACACTGGTGCGAATCAAGAACTCCATCACGTCGACATCGCCCCCGTTGCGCCTATACGAATCCGCTGCTGCCGCCGAGGTGTGAGGGGCCAGCCGCGGACCGTCGAGATCTTGTCGTGTCAGGAGCTAACTCGTTGCCGTGCTGTGTTCAAGATCGACATTGGAGTCCGCGCCAGGTATGGCATGCCAAGACTAGTCCACTGTGCCCAACTGGCTAGTCCACAGGACGTAGCATGTGCACCATGGCGACCAACAGGCCTGGGTGGGCGGTGACCGTCATAGTGATCCCTGTGATGCTGACCGTATTCGGCGGTCTGCTTTTCATGGATGAGTCGCCAATCTGGTGGAAGAAGTTGTTTTCACGGGGTTTCGAAGGTGGATGTGAGCCGTACATGGTATACGCCCAGAATCGGTGGAACCCATACGGAGCCGCCGTCCGCCTCAACCCAGACCCAGAATCACCGAAAATCGGCGGCTATTCGCCTAACGAAATTATTGTCGTGGACGGATGGCTGCACGCGAAGGTCGCGTATCCAACAAATCAAGGGCCATGGAATAGCGATATCTGGTTCCACCTCGCCAATGATCCAGGATGGGTCTCGTTTGCGGGTGTACGTGGCGTGCCCACATCACCCGATCCCACTGGGTTCGCCGAGGACGGAGGCCAGCCCGCACGAACGCCAACTATTTGCGAAGGCCGCCTCCGATAACAGCTCGCCACCTGATGCCGAGCGTTAGCACAATCTCAAGGCAGGCGAAGCCGCGCTGACGACTTTTGCTGAGTCGAATTCGCTAACCGCTACAAAGCGGCGTCCGTCGGATCAGACAGGGTTCGTCGCCACTGGGCGCTGGACAGGGTGGCGGGAGGTACGACGACACCATGTCGATCGACACAGGCCGGCGGTACCGCTCCGCGAGGCCGGACAGCAATGGTCCGCCGACGATGGCCGAGAGAATGGTCAGCCCGTTGGTCAATGCTGTGAGTGACGCCGACTCAGTCTCAGCGACCGCACGCCCCCAGGACGCTCACAATCCACGCGGGAAACGGTAGTAGGTCTACCGTCTTGAACCATGTAGCGTTTAGCAACGCGCCAGGCTCGGCTTTGTGAGATAGGCGTCGGTTGACCACCCTTTCTTTCCGGTGGTGTTGTCGGTTAGGTACGTCCAGGTGTGATAGGAGCCAACGGTATCGCCGGGAGCCCAGCAATGAGTGGTAACGCTATGTGTCGTGTACCCAAGACCGGCTGTCGGACAATCCAGGTACGGTCCCGTACGGATGCGGACGCCATCGAAGGCGAACCCGCCGGGCGCTGGGACGTTAGTAGTGGGCGTGTAGCAGACGGAGAGAGCGGATGCAACGCCGAGATTGGCCGACACCTTCGACGTCCCCCAGCTACCAGAGGCAGATTTTGCTTGCACTGCTGGCGCCGTAATCACTAGTGCCGCCATCATGCCGGCGATAATGATAATTAGCTTCGACGATATCTTGACCATCGCGACCCCCCTCGAAAGATCAATTGACTTTGAGACCCCTGCCTATTATGTGCCATAGTCGGGCATGTGACAAGCCCGCCCTGTATTGCAGTCGCGGTTTGCGGCTTGTGACTGCGTCGCGGCTCAGCGTGATAGGTATTCGATCGGCGGGCCCGGGAGACCGGCCGGCCGGTCGTGGTGCACATCACAGGGCAGGACCGCTGTGAGATTCATCGCGATGAACCGGCGGTGCGGGCCCGACTGCGGGCTGTCGAGGTCTTCGGGTTGACCCAGGAGTACCTCGCGCAGCGCGAATGGGACGACGCTTCCTCCGCCGACGAGTCCGCAGCGCCGCCGCCGGTCAAGATCGGCTACCACCGCGGTCGGCCGGTGGCCTACCGGCTACGGCTGGACGATGCGCCGCCGCGGTACGTGACGGTGCTCGGGGAGCACGGCCGTCCGCCTGCCGCGGTGGCCGCCACCTACCTGACCTACCAGCGAACGGCTGCCCTGCTGCTGACCGGGCCGTGGCAGGCCGCCGGTCGCCGGGTCGGTTCCGTGCTCGTGGTCGGCGCCGGCCGGCTGGGTCGGTCCACCGCCGCACTGGCCGGTGAGCTGTTCACCAGAGCCCGGGTGATGCTCTACGAGCGGTCCGCCCGGCGACCCGGCCGGACGCCTACGGGTGTCGAGCTGATCTCCAGTTGCGCGACCGACAGCCGGTTCGACGTGGTGATCACGGCGACGAGCAGCGCGTCCTCGCTGGTCGACGACGTCCCGCTGCACATGGCGCGGTGGCTGGTCGTCGGCGGCAGCGCACGCACCGGCGCCGAGGTCCGCGGCGTGCCGCTCGGCGGCCGCCGGCAGGACGCGGACAACCCGTTGAACGCCCGCGCACGCGCCCTGCTCGACGACCCGGTCGGGTTGGCGGCCAGCCCGGGGCGGCTCGCCGATGAGCCGAGCGTGGTTTCGTCTGCGGGGGCGGCGGCGTCGACGGATACCTGGCAGCGGAATGCCTCCCCAGGAATCCGATGGAGCGGCCATGATCGTCGATTCGGTGCTCGGCCTGGTCGGCAACACCGGCGTCGCGGCGCTGGACGCCGGTGGCCGGCCGGACCTGCTGGTCAAGCTCGACGGGGACAACCCGTCGGGCTCGATCTTCGACCGGCTCCTGACATCGGCGGTGTTCGTCGGCGTGGCCGTGGCTGTGCGCCAGCACGACGTGCTGGCCGCGGCCCTGGCGCTCGCGACCGGGTCGCTCGGCCTGCCTCTGACGCTGTTAACCGACAGCCCGGCCAGCAACTCGGCGAGGATGGCCGCGGCGTTCGGGGCGAAGATCGTGCCGAGCACGGAGCGTGAACTGATGTGCGCCGGCGTGGCGCTGAAGCCGGAGAAGGCGCCCGCCGCGCTCGTCGAGGAGTGCGTGCTGGTTCGCGGCCACGACAAGTACCTGCAGGTAGTGATCCCCGCCGGTCGTCCCGTTCGTCGACGGGGGTCCGGTGCGGGGAGAGGTCGCGGAGCTCGCGTCGGGTTCGGTGTGGGCACCGATGGTGCGCTCCGATCCGGCGGCCCGGCAACGGCTTGCGCGACACGGCCTGCTGGTGGACGCGCTGAGCGCCACCTGCGTCGAATGGGCCGTCGAGCTGGCCGCCCAACGGCCCGGCACCACGGTGGTTGCGGTCGCGGCGTGCGACGGCGATCCGGCTCTGCGAAACGCTCCAGATACTGCTGGACGAGCAGGTGCACCACGGCGCCGAGATCGGCGTGCTGCGCGACCTCTATCGGCCCGATACGGTGCAGGCAGCCGTAGACAACGACCCGGAGGCAAGCTCGTCGTCCTGATCAGGACGCGGATCCGCGTGCCGGTAGGCGGAGTATGAATCTCACGCTCATGCCGCGATTGGCACATACGGCTTCGTGGGTGGCGGTCAAATCATGGCGTCGGCTACCTCCTGGTAGGGCGTTGAAGCGGTGTTGTATGCGCTTCTCGCGGACGGCAGGATCGGGCGATCACAGCGCTTGCCGTCCGGGATGGTAAGTAGCCACCGTCGTCAATCCTCGGGTCCGCTCGATCGTCGGGGTAGCGCACAAGGACACGTCGCCAGGTGTCCTTGGCGTCATTGCCCTGGAGGAACACAACCCGCAGCCGAGGTAGGAGCTCGATGAGCCGGACAAGTGGGTCGACACCCGCTTGCTGTTCGGCGCCGGTAGGCGAAGCGGTCGTAATCCCGACCGTGACACGCGGTTGATGTACCGTGGTTCGAGTTCCGGTGTGAGGCAGGCCATGGGGTGTGCGGCCCATGCCATCTTTTCCTGGCGAGGTGGTTGTGGTCATATTGTGCAGTTGTGTTCATTCGATGATCATTGATCGTGGGTTTGTTCCAGGTCAGGGTGTTTTTGTGGTTTGTTGTTGAGTTTTGTGGTGAGGTTGGTGAGGGTAGTTTTGTTTGTTTGGGTGTTGTGGTTGAGGGTGAGGGTCCAGCGGGGTTGTTGGTTGAGGTGGTGGAATAGGGTGGTTTGGGTGTGGGGTGTTTCGTTGTGGCGGATTCCCCAGATGGGTGGGTAGCGGTCTTCGATGGTGGCGTGGAATGCGTCGTGTTCGGGGGTGAGGGTGCGGCCGCCGGGTTGCATGGTGGGCTGAGCGTGGGGGTTGATGGTGGGGAGGAGGATGGTGGTGATGGTTGCGGTGGTGGCGAGGGGGATACCGAGGAGGGTGGTGAATTGGTCGGGGAATAGTTGTGCTTTGAGTTCGCGGCCGTGGGCGTGTTGGGGTTGGTGTGAGCCGGTGGCGAGGGCGGTGAGCATGGGGGTGGGGGTGCTGGGGTGGAGTTGGTGGCGGGCGGCGGCGATGGTGTTGATGTGGCCGGTGGCGGTGAGGAGGCCGAGTCCGATGGCTGCGGCGGCGGGCCAGGGCAGTGCTTGGAGGTGGCCGGTGGTGGTGGGTCGGGCGAAGAGGCGGTCGTTGGCGAGGAGGGACCAGTTGTTGGCGTGGGCGAGTTGGATGGCGGTGGAGGTTTTGCCGGCGGCTTTGTTGCCGAAGGCGACCCAGGCGTGGCCGTGCGGGTCGACGACGGCGGAGGCGTGGAGTAGGACCCAGCCGGCGGCGGCGAGGCGGCCGCGGAGGGCTTCGCGGGCTAGGCGGCTGGCGGCGGAGGCGAGGGGGTCGGGGTGGTGGCCGGTGAGGGTGATGGGGCCGTTGGGTGTGACGTGGTAGGCGACGTGGCCGTCGTGGGCGCGGACCGAGTTGTGGTCGCGGATGAGGTGGAGGGGTTGGCGGGCGTATTGGATGGTTTCGTGTTCGGCCTGGTTGATCTGGTCGGCTAGCTGGTGAGTGCGGTCGCTGTCGACGGTGGCGGTGAGGTGGATGGTGGCCGTGGTGGGGTCGGTGGGGGGTGGTGCGGCGTGCCACCAGGAGCCGAAGTAGCGGTTGATCCAGGTGGTGACGGTGGGGTGGTTGCTGGTGATGTCGGCGGAGTAGTCCGCCACGCTGATGCGCACCGTGGTGGTGCCGGTGGTCACGGGTGCTCCTTGGGTTCTGGTGTGGTGTGTTGGTGCAGGGTGTCGTAGAGGTGGCGCAGTTTGGCGTGTGCGTCGGCGAATTGGTGTGCTTCGTGTGGGTTGAGTATTGGCATGGCGAGTTCGGGTTGGCCGCGGGTGAAGCGGAGTGGGACGCCGAGCCAGCCGTCTTGGTAGAGGGTGGATAGTTCTTCGATGCCGTCGGTGAGGCCGAGGATTTTGTGTAGGGCGGACACGGTGGCGCCGGCGGGGCCGGCTCGGACTCGGCCGATGCCGCTGCGGATGGTTTCGGGCCGGGCGTGCAGCTGGGTTTGGACGTGGTTCAGGTTGAGGGTGAGGGGTTGGCCGTTGACGGTGGTGGATGATGCGCAGATCACGGCGGCGTCGCCGTGTTCGCCGATCACGTGGCCGGTGATGGTTGTGACGGGGACGGTGAGGTGGTGGGCGAGGATGGCGCGGTATCGGGCCGAGTCGAGCGCGGAGCCGATTCCGTAGACTCGGCATGGTTGGGCGGTGTCGGCGAGCAGTCTGCTCATGAGGTCGACGGGGTTGGTGAGTACCAGTATCACGCCGGTGTGTCCGCGTAGGTGGGTGCCGAGTTGGGTGATCAGGGTGGTGTTGGCGTGTAGTCCGGCCATGCGGATGGCGTGGGTGCGGGTGTTGTGGAAGGGGGCGCGGACGGCGATTACGACAATGTCGCAGGATTGCAGGTCGGTTGCTGTGCCGGGGTGTATTCGGCAGGGCCACGCTAGTGTGATGCATTGGTCGTGGACGTCGGTGGCCAGCGCGGCGGCTTGGTCGCGTGTGCGGGAGACCACGACTAGTTCTGTGGCGAGTCGGGCGGTGCTGAGGGCGACGGCGGTGGCTTGGCCGACTGCTCCGGCGCCGACGATGCCGATGACGGTCATCGGGCGATCACCCGTGCCAGGCCGTGCCGCCACGCCTCCTGCGGGTCGTTGTGGCGGATCAGGATCGTTGCGGTGCGTTCCGCCAGGTCGCACAGGTGCTCTGCGCGCTGTTGTACTGCTGTGGCGTGGGCTGGGAGTGGCAGGGTGGGTGGTGCGGCCAGGTAGGTCGACAGGATATTGGTGGTGTCTTTCAGCCATAATCCGACGAGGTCACGCCACCAGGTGTCGCGTTCTCTCGGCGGAACGGTCGTGGTGAGCAGGCGTGTGAATTCTTGGACGGATTCGATGAGGGCGATATCGCGGGTGTGGTCGGGTTCGGTGCAGAACAGGGCCAGGAGCAGCCGGCTGATGAGTTTGGCCGCGTCCGCCACGACTGGGCCGCTGGTGATGCCGGGGTCGATCAGGGTGATGGTGCCGTCCGGGGCGAGGAGAATGTGTTCTGGTTTGAGGTCGCCGTACACCAATCCGGTACCGGGTGTGGGGGTGGGCGCCCGCCGCAGCAGGGCGGCTGTCCGAAGGAGAGCGAGTACCGCTGCTGCGGTGTGGTCGGTGAGGCCGAGCCGTTCGGCGCTTCCGCGGGGGTTGCCGAATTTTCGAGCAAACGTTTGAGTGATGTCGCGCTCGCTGATCTGCGCGCACCTGTGGGGGCTGGTGTGTAGCCGCGTCAACGATCGCCATAGTCGTATGAGCGGCTCGGCTAGCTTTGCTGGCTCGGTCAGTGCGATCTCGGCCAGGGATCGGCCACGGGCGGGTTGGGTGAACAGCACACCCGTGTCGTAGCCGGCGTCCACGGTCGGCAGGCCAAGCGCGGACAGGAACTGCAGCTGCGATGCCTCCCGTCGCAGCAGGTCATTGCCGGAGGCAAGATAGCGTCGTTGGTTGGCGTGTACTTGTGACCAACTGCCGTGACGTCCCTGCAGGATCGAGGTCAGCGATGTGCCAAGAAGGCTGATCTTCGCATACATGCTGTGCTCACCGACGGTGAGCTGCTGCACGTAGCCGGTAACGCTTGGTGTGTGCCCCGCCATCATTACGCGCTGGTCCGGCCATCTTCTGGTCGCCGCGTCGCAGATCGCGCTACGGCAATAACGGATTACCTGCTCGACCTGCGGTGGGCGCGTCGCTCCGGTGGCGCCGCAGGAAGACGGTCGCGGTGCAAGTGCGATCCCTCGATCTGCTCGTGCATTCATGGGTTCACCGCCGCCACGTCAGGGCGTTGGTCCAGGTCGGCGGGGTGGTTCAGGTCAATGACGTAGTCCAGCACCACCTGGTCGGCCGGCAGCACGAGATCCTCCGTGAACGGATCGTCAGCATGGCCGTGGCGGTGGTGGGTGCGTCTGCTCAGGACCAGGACCGGCACCCCGGCGTTCAGGCCGAGTTCGTGTTGCTCCTCGGGGGTGGGCATCCGTGCCCGCACCGATTCCCGCACCCGGGTCAGGGCCGGTTCGCCCGAATACTCGGCGGTGTCGGCGGCACCCCGGCCGGCCATCCGCAGCCGGCGCGGTGCCGTGCCGAGCTGGCTGGCGGTGGGAGTCTTCTCGGGTTTCATTGCAATGCCGCTTTTCCTCGTGAGGTCCGGACGGGGTTGGTCCTGTTAGGGCCGCGACGCCCGACGATCGGGGTGACGGTCCCGACCCGGGGTGTCGGGCGTCGCGGCAGATGGCAGCCCCGGCATTCGGGGTGCCTGGCTATCCGGCGGCGGGCCTGGTCGATATCGCTCCCCGGCCGGCGTGGGCGCGAGCGGGCTGGTCGGACGACTGCGGCGGTGGGTTGGCGGGTCGGAACCACGGTCCGGGGTCGTCCTCGGCGGCCTTTGGTGGTGGGCCAAGACGGATCAGCTGCCGTGGCCTGGGCATCGGAATGGTGGTCTGGACGTCCCGCGCCGAACCGGCCGGTTTCGTCGGCCGCGTGTTCGACGGCCGGCCGGTCTGTTCTGTTGCGTCTTCGCGGGCTAGCAACTCCGCCACGCTGATCTGTTGCCCGGAGAACCGGGACGAAGCGTGTGTCGCCAGCTCCACGGCCGTGATTCGCCGGGCCAGGCGCCGCAGCCACAGCAGTAGTGCAAGAGCCGCGATCGGGCCGATGGCGGTTAAGGCCGCTTGCCAGCTGGTCCAGTCGTCCATGCTCGCTCACCTGTGACGTCCTGGTTGCGCCGAACGCAGATCTGCCGTACTGGAGAGAATGGGGGACAGGAATGCCGGTCATGCGCCTGTTTGTGCCCCGGCCGGCGTCGGCGTGGGTGGTTTCGCAGTGTTACGGCGGCCTCGCCTGGTGGTGCTGGTGGTTGTGGGTGGACGCAAGGCGCCGCGGAGAATCCATTGCGCGGTCAACGAGTGGGGCAACTGGACGCAATCCTGTTCGTTGACCCAGCGTGTTTCCGCATCGAGTATGTTCGTTGGTGGTAGCGGAACCCACGCACCGCGGCTATGAAGCCGAACTTGTTCGTATCGTACAAGTTCCAGAATACGGGGTGCTCCTGGGGTGACGAAGAACATCCAGCATTGCCAGGCCGGTACCTCTATCACCGGCGGTTCCAGCTGGTGCTGCCGGCGGACCCGGTCGAGCACTCGCGTGCCCACCTCGGCTGGGACCTGCAACGCGTCGAGTCGAGTTCCGAGTCGGCAGCCGATCCCATACGGCCACTCGGACCACCACTCACAAGCCATGGCCTGATCGGCCGGGCTCAGCCTGGCAACGGGGCGGTCACCGGCGGGGCTCAGCGGGAGAATTGGCCAGCCTCGTTGGGTGTAGGTCACCGCGGCGGCTCGTAGCCGCCTCGATAGCTCGCGCTCGATCATCCCCGATCGGGTGTGCCCGGTGCTCACCAGGTAATCTCCGCGACTTCCGTGGGGGCGAGGCGGCACCCCCCGTTCGCGGCTATTCCGCTACGGCAAGCGGCGGCTGGTGAGCATGCTTGGCGGAAAATGGGCATAGGGACAGCGTCGCGGGAAATCGTGGGTGTAGGAATGTCCGGGTGCTGTCGTGGTGCCCTACCGGCGCCGAACCTTAGGGCCGGACCTGGATGAGGGCCTGCGTGCCGTTGGTTCGCCACGCCGTCCCGCTGGCGTCCAGTGCGGTCAGCAGGGTCGAGTCGAGGCCGACGGCCACGTCGGATTTGAGGGTGCGCAGCGCCGCGACGGGACCCGGGAAGTAGGCCGTGACCGCGCTGAATGGGGTGGTGGCTGGCCAGTGGCGGTCATCGACGAGCCGCCGGTAGTTGAGGTCACCCTTCATGATCGTCAACGCTGCGGCGTGGAACTGGTCGGCCAGCTCTGGCGGCATGTCGTGGTAGGGCAGCGGGGCGCAGGAGAACGGATGGGTACGAATGGTCAGGCGGCCATTGGTCATGGCCTGATGCAGCCGCCGGCCGGCGTGGGCGAGGCGGGTCGGCGCGTGGCCAAGCCGGCGCAGGCACGCCAGGACGTCGGCGGTGGTGGCGTCGGAGACGTAGTAGGGCGCGGGCTTGACGTGCAGCGTCATCGCCCGGCGGGGGTTGGTAGTGAGGAGGTGGTCGGTGAGCACCAGGTCGGCGATCAGCTCGCGGGCGGCGTTGTCGGTCACCAGACACAGCTCACCGTCGGTGCCGGCGAGCAACTCGAGTAGGCGGGTTGTGTCGTCGGCGACCAGCCGGGAGTCGGCGGCAGCGTTGTTGCCGGCGAGCAGGGCGAACCCGAGGTCGGCGCGGTTTCCCCAGAGGCTGGCGTGCAGCAGCGCGGGCAGCTGTTCGTCCGCGGGCAGGGTGAGCAGGCGGTCGAAGTTCGCCAGTTCGGTGTCCAGGCTGTCGTGGGTGAGTTCGGCGGTCTTGAGCGGTTCGAACGGGTCGAGGGCGAACCAGGGGCCGGGGTGGAAGTAGCGCACGGCGTGCAGTAGCCGCCGGTAGAAATAGCTCTCCGCCCACAGGAACGGCACGTCGGTCCACCGCCGGCCGATGTAGTCCCGGCTCCAGGTGCTCCAGGTGTCGTGGTCGTGCGCCCGGTGGTCCAGGGGCGTGATCACCCCGTCCACCGTTTCGGCGAGCAGGTCGCTCAGGGCTGCCCGGATGTCGGGCGGGTACGGCACTGCGTCGGCGAGTTGCTTGATCAGCACGGGATGGCGCTGGTGGAACACGGTCCAGGCGAACGAGCCGGGTGGGTTGCCCAGGATCGGTGCCACCGCCTGGCGGATCACCGCCAGTCCTCAGTCGCATCGGCCCGGTCGTTGATCAGCATCATCGCGACCCCGGCGGCGCTGCCGGCCAGCAGCTGACCGGTCCCGGTGTCGAACGCGGCGCAGTGCAGCGTGGCGTCCAGCCGAACCTGGGCCAGCTCCCGGCGCTGACTTGTGGACCACAGCCGCGCCGTCCCATCGGCCGCCGCGGACACCAGTACGTCGCGGTCCGGCAGCAGCGCGAGCATCAGCACGCGCCCGGTGTGGCCAACCAGCTGGGCGGGCGGCTGCCCGGACGCTAGGTCGTGCACCTGGATCTGGCCGGTTCCGGTGCCGACCGCCAGCTGCGTTCCGCACGAGTCCAGGGCCACCGTGCGGGCCCAGGCCCCGGGGTTGGCGAACTGGGCAGCGAGCTCACCGGTCGTGGTGTGCCAGACCCGGACCGTCCCGTCGCCGCTCCCTGCGGCCAGGAGCTTGCCGCTGCCATCGAAGGCCAACGACCGCACCCGGCCGGGCCGGGCGTTACTTTCCCAGAGCAGCTCACCGCAGCCGGTGTCCCACAGCTGCACCCGACCGTCGGATCTGCTGGCCGCGAGTTGGTCGCTGCCCGGTGCCAGCGCCACCGACCAGGTGCGTTGCGCCGTGGTGCTCAGCCGCAGCCGCAGTCCGTCATCCTCGGTCGACCAGACCAGGATGGTGCCGTCGGCGCACGCGGCGGCGAGCTGATCCTGATTCGCGGTCAGGGACCACACCCGGCCCCGTCCGGCCATCAGCTGCCGGCGGTGCTCCCCGGTGGCGGCATCCAGCACCGTGACGGTGCCATCGCCGTGCCCGAGAACGGCAGCTGCGCCGCCGCTGGCGAACTGCGCCGACCACACCGTGTTGGCGCCCTTACCCAGGACGGCGAGCTCGTTGTCGGTGGTGTTCCAAAGCCGGACAGCGCCGTCCTCACACCCGGCAACAACCGTGCCGTCCTCGGCATGGGCCACCGCCCTGATCCAGTCCACACTGGCCGGCGCCCTGGCGTGCCCGACCTGGCCGGTCGCGGTCAAGGCGTGCACCGTGGCGTTCTCGGTTGCCGCCACCACGAGGCCGGCATCGCCAGAGACCGCCACGCTACGCACCCGGCCGTCCACGACCTCGGCCTGGCGGACCGGAACCAGCCGCCGGTCGGCCGTGGACCACAGACGCACCGTCCGATCACTGGAACCGGACGCCAGCAGCGCCGCCCTGGGCGCGAAGGCCACCGAGCGCACCCAGTCGCGGTGGACGGCCTTCTCGTCCAGCAACTCACCGGTCGCCAGGTCGTACAACCGGACGAACTCATCCTCCCCCGACGCCGCCACCATCGTGGCGTCACCGGCGACGGTCACCGACCAGACCGGGCACCCCGGCGTCTGCAAGCTGCGCAGCAACGACCGCCGATGCACATCCCAGACGTGGACAAACCCGTCCTCACCACCGGATACCAGCACGTCACCGCAAGGGCCGAAGGCCAGCCCTCTGACCCGGCCGTGATGGGCGGTCAAGGCCCCAGCCGCGTCCCCCGAACCGGTGCGCCACAGCCGGATCACGCCATCCTCACCAGCGGAGGCCGCAAGCTCCCCCGACGGTGAAATCGCCGCCGCGAACACCCAGCCCACATGTCCACGGACCGTGCGGACCAGCCGGCGCGCGGCCAGATCCCACAGCCGCACGGTGCCGTCCTCGCCGCACGACACCGCCTGCCTGCCGCACGCGGCCACGCTGACAACCGCGCCGACGTGCCCATCGTCACCAGCGCTTCGCTGGCTTCCGTGGACCCACCGGACCTGGAGCTGGCCAGTGTCCAGGCGCTGAGAATCGGCGTTCGGTAGCGCAGCGGCGCGACGCAGAGCAATCTCCACCGTGATCGCGATATCCGGCTCGCGGGTCAAGCCATGCAGCAGGAAACCCGCCTCGTTCAGCGCACGCGCCCTGGCCAGCTTTCCAACCCGGGCCGGGTCGTGGGGCACGGCGTCCAGAAAGGCACGATCCGAGGCAAGAACCTGGCAACCAAGCCGCGCCGCCTTGGCCACCACGAAACGCGGATCGGACAAAACGTCCAGCAACTCCTCACCACGCTCGGCTTCGTGCAAGTGGTACACCAGATGACGCCACAGGTAGCGGTGACCATCATCCAGCTCACACCACCGACCCGGCCGGAACGCATCCAACAGCGACCGGTGCAACCCGGCCGATCTGTCACCAATCAGATGGCGCAGATAAGAGCGAAACACATCATGCAACACCACAACATCACGATCAGCGAGATAAGCACTGATCAGCGATCGATCGGCCAACGCGCGACAAAAATGCCGCACCGCCCGCGGCTGCCACCCATACGCCCGCTGCCACCAATGCTCAAGCACATCCAGCGGCACCGGCGCGGCCGTCGGGAAAATCGCCAACGACACATAGCGATCACGCAGCTGCGACGCACCAGCGATCGCCACACCCGCATCCAAGCTGTCCAAACTGGCCTCGACCGCGCAGCCGATCGCGTTGCGACGCTCATCAGAATCCCACACGTCAAAGGCCTGCGGCCCATAGGCACGCAACGCATCACTGGCCACCACCACCGCCCGGCCCGGCGCAGCACCCGCAGCGATGTCCTGGCCCACATTCGAACCGACCACGCTGGCCAGCAGCGGCCAACCCTCACACGGCCCAGCCAACACCGCCGCCTCGGCCCCGGTAAGCGACGGAACGGCGCGCCTGAGCAGCTCGCTGGTCTGCCGGTCCGACATCGGGCCAACACGAACGATCTGACACGCCGTCGGGCAAACCCGAACATTCCGAGTGGTCACCAACCGCACACACTGCGGCCCACCCAACAGAAACGGCGCCAGATCCGCCGCAGACCACACATTATCAATCACAAGCAAGCAATCCCGACCACCCAGCACCCGCGCGAGATGAAACCCCGCCTGCTCCGGATCGGTCAACGCCGGCCGCGAACCATCCAAGTGGAAACACAAATCGGAAATCAGCTCAACAACCCTGGCCGCACCGCAGTCCGCCCCGGTCTCAACCCACAAGACCTCAGGAAACCGGTCCCGGATAGCAGTGGCATGGCACGCCTGCGTAGCCAGGGTGGTCTTGCCGAACCCGCCGGGTCCGCACAGCGCGACCACGGCCACACCGCCGCTCGACGCCGCCTGCAGCACCAGCGAGACCAGCACACCGAGATCATCAGCCCTGTCGATCAAGCCAGGCTCCAGGGAAGGCACAAGGAAAAGACCACCAGCAGCCGCCGACGGCGGCGGCGGCGGACCAGACAACGCTCCCCGGAAGCGCTCCCGCACCTCGGACGCAGCGCGCTCCAACACCGTGTCCAGCAACGCCTGCGACTCCGGCAGCGGAACCATGCCCTCACCGCCGGCCTCCCACTTCGAAATCGTCCGATCACTCACACCCAGATGCGCCGCGAACCCCCGCACACTCATCCGCAGCGCCTCACGCAGCGCCCTGGCCTCCCGACCCGACCACCGCTGCAGGCCGCTCATCCACCACTCCCGCTAGGCAACGTCCCCCAACCCTAGGCCGCCGCGCACGACTGCGGTGCACCAGTTCGACGGGCCTTCAGCGCCGGTACAGCATGCCAGTTTCGCAGTCCCCCGACGGTCCGCTAGGGCTGCCGGCGCCCGACCTGGATAGACCTCGTCATCGGTGCGAATCCGCACGCGCGACCACCCCATGACAGCGCACCCGACCGATACGAGGTCGGTCAGGGCTGTTGCCTCTGCTCTGCAGCACCCAACTTAGGAGTAGTGAGAGCGGATGGTGATCGGCCCGATATCAATGTCGACCTAGCGGTGGGCGCTGATTTACCGCTGCTCCCCTCTAGGCGTACAGTTGTTGCGCAGGCCCCCTTCGGCGGCCTGTCAGGGCATCGCTCCCAAGATTTCAGTTTGTTAGCATCTGGTTCAGTAGCCGCATATGGCGACAGTGGAGCGCTGGCCTCGGTTACGAGCATGGAACGCCAGTGGAACGAGTACAAATCAGATGTTCGCCGTTCCTGATCTTGCTCGCCCGATGGCAGTTCCAGCAGGCGGAGCGAACGGGGGCAGCGAAGCGGGTAACGGTTAGCCAAGCTGGCCATGTGGATAGGGACGGGCGGCCCGCTCAATGATTGAAGGGCCCGATTATTCGCGTTTGGCGCACCGGCCACACGATCGTGACCGGTATATCCTGTTCACGGACAGCGATAACCACGTCGTCCGTTCCTCCGTAATCGCGGGTGGTCCCGGTGGACGAGGACACAGCCGGTCCAGGTGCACCCCGATATCCTCGAAGTTGGTGGCTGGCCTGGTCCATCATTCATTCTGATGGGTGTCAGTCAAGGTCAGGTGTCTCCAGGGCGGCAAGCTTTGCGCGAACCGGCTCTGCATCGGGGTGGTTGAGGTCGTCGAGAATGGTCAGGGCTTGTTGCCAGGCGTGGTGGGCGGCGTGGGGGTTGCCGGTGGCGTGGTGGGTGTCGCCGAGGCGGGTGAGGGTGCCGGCTTCGCCGTATCGGTGGCCGAGGTTTTGGTATAGGTGGAGGGCGTGGTGGTAGCTGGTGATGGCGTGGGTGTGGTGGCCGAGGTGGTGCTGGGCGTAGCCGATGCTGTCCCAGGGGGCGGCCTGGCCGTCGCGTTGGTCGAGTTCTTGGAACTGGGTGAGGGCTTGCTGGCAGTAGGTGAGGGCCTGTTGGTGCTCGCCGAGTTGGGCGTGGTACCAGCCGACGTTGTTGAGGGCGTGGGCCTGCCCGACCTTGTGGTCGGCGGCTTGGAACAGGTGTAGGGCGTGTCTGGCGTGTTCGAGTGCCTCGGCGTGGCATCCCTGTCGCCCCCACAGGTGGGCGAGGGTGTCGTGGGTGTAGGCCTGCTCGGTCAGGTCGGCGATCTGGGTTGCGAGGTCCAGGGCGTGTCGTAGCTGAGCGTGCGCGTCCTCGCAGCGATCCAGCATCATGTAGGCGGTGGCGAGGTTGCGGTGAGCGTGGGCTTGCGCGGTTGGGTTGGCCAGCCGGTGGGCGGCGGCCACTGCGGTTCGCCCGGTGACCGCCCAGTTGTGCCAGTGCCCGCGCCGGTACAGGTAGGTCCGGACGGTCCAGGTCAGTTGCCAGGTGTGGGTGTCGAACTCGGCGGTGGCGTGCTCCACGGTGGTCAGCAGCACGACGTGCTCGGTGGTGAACCAGGCTAGCGCTTGGTCGTAGTCGGTGATGGGCTCAGGAGTGGTCCCAGGTTGTGGTGCGCTGAGGCTGATCGGGTCCCGGGTCGGGTCTAGCAGCCGGGCAGCGGTGTAGGCAGTGTGCAGGTAGTGATCCAACATCCGCTGGGTGGCGGCGTGGCGCTGCGGATCAGGGTCGGTGGTGTGTGTGAGGTCGGTGGCGTAGACCCGCAGCAGGTCATGCAAGATGTACCGGCCTGGAATGTGCTCAATGATCAGGTTCATCCGAGCCAACTCCGCCAACAACGGCCGCGCCTGAGATAGGGCCAGGCCGGTGAGGCTGGCCGCTGCGGAGGCGGACAGGTCTGGGCCGGGATGCAGGCCCAGCAATCGAAACACCCGCGCCGCCTCAGGACTGAGGGCGTGGTAGGACCAGGAAAACACGGCTCGTACATCGCTGTACGGATCATCACCGGTCAGCACGTCCAAACGCTCGCCGGTCGTACGTAGTTCGGCGGCCAAGGTGTGCAGTCGAAACTGTGGGTGGGTGGCCGCGCGGGCGGCCACAATCGCCAAGGCCAACGGCAGTCGAGCGCACCGGCTGATGATCTCCTGGACCGCCTGTGGCTCGGTGGTGACCCGGTCCGTGCCGAGACGACGGCCCAGCAGCTCATGCGCCTCCGCCTCGGTGAGCAGGTCCAGAGTGATCGGATACGCGCCGTCAGCGGCGACCAGACCGGAAAGCTGGTTGCGGCTGGTCACCAACACCAGACAACCCGGTCCGCCGGGCAACAATGGTCGCACTTGCGACGTATCGCGAGCATTGTCCAGCACCACCAACATCCGCCGACCCGCCAACAGACTGCGATACAACGCAGCCTGCGCGTCCAGATCGACTGGAATACGCTCCGGCGACACCTGCAACTCGTCCAGGAACCGGCGCACCGCGACCGCCGGGTCCATCACCGAACCGCTCGGGTCGAACCCGCGCAGGTTGATGTAGAGCTGCCCGTCCGGGAATTGGTCAGCCACTTGGTGTGCCCAGTGCACCGCCAGGGCGGTCTTGCCCACCCCAGCTGTTCCGGACACAGCCGAGATCACCACGGTACCGCCGGTGCCGCTGCGGCCGCGAAGCAAACCGGTAAGCGTGGTGAGCTCATCAGACCGGCCAGCGAAATGAGCGACCGCAGCGGGCAACTGCTGCGGCACCCCGCTGGCACTGGATTGCCGTCGGGCCGCCAGCTTGACCAGCTCGGGATTTGTCTCGGCGATCCGTTTGACCAGGAAGGCCAGGTCAACCTCGGTGTATCGGCGACGCAGTGGCACGTGTTGGCGGCGGCTTAGCTCGGCGATGGCAGCCGGCAGGTCCGCTTCGGCCGGCAGCACGGCGTCGTCGGTCAGGACCGGAATCACCCGCAGCCCATGGTTGAAGGCTTCGACGATCTCCCGACGAATCCAGTCCTGTGGATCATCGACCCGGCGACGGCCGGCGGTATCTGTCAAAGACAGCCAGCGTGGCCCCACCACCACAAGCAGCACGCTGCACGCTCGTAGACGACCAAGCAGCTCCTGGGCAAAATCCACCCCGGCGGGGATCGACCGGCAGTCCAGAAACACTTGGTCGTTGCCGAACTGTGCAGTCAACTCACGGTCAATCAGCGCCGCGGCGGTGTCGCTGTCATCACCCCGATAATTGATGAAAATCCCGCTCACTGGACCACCCTTACGCAGCCGTTGGGGCGTCAAGACTATCTGCCGCGATCAGCCCTGGTGCATTCAGCTGGTCTTGAAATCGATCCTGGCCGGTGTCGTGGGTAGCAAGCGGGTTTCGATTGCTGTCGATGGAGCAAGAGCTCTTTGGTCGTTAGATTCACGATCTCGATGGTGCCGTCATAGTGTTAGTCGCCGTTCGTGATGACGACCGAGTGGCTGGTCTATGTCATTGGTGTGCGAGGTGGGTGGGTTCGGTCTGGGGCGGCTGTGTCATTGGTGTGCGACGACAGCGTGACTGGGCTGCTGCAACGCCGACAGCGAGGTGGGTCAGCGGGACACGGCTATCCTGACCCGTGTTGTCGCGGGCTGGGTCTTTGGATCGGGGAGGTCGCCGGGTTGTGTCTGGTATATCCCACAGATACGCGGCTGGATATTCCATGATGGTCTGACCGCGGTTGCTGGATTAGCGGGTTCTGCGGCCGGGCTTTTCTGTGCGTTCGTTTCGTTGGTTTGCTTGGTGGTCGAATCGGGCGCGGGCTTGGTCGATTTGGTCGTTGTAGCGTTGTCCTAGTTTGGCTAGTTGTGCGGTGGCGCGGAGGAATTCGTGGCCCATGGGGGTGAGTTGGTACCAGACGGCGCCGAATCTGGTGTGTCTGTCGGTTTTGGTGATGAGGCCGTCTCGTTCGAGGGTTTTGAGGGTGTCGTGGAAGACTTTTCTGGTGAGGGGGCGTTCGTGTGAGGTCCAGCCGAGGCGTTCTTCGTTTTGGTTGATGGTGTCGAGGAGTTCCATGGATCGGTGGGGGCGGGTGGCGAGGGAGGAGAGGACGGCGATGGCCCATTCGCCGCTGAGTATTCCGACGACTTTGTGGGCGGGTTGGCGGTAGGAGGCTGGTTGGTCGGTGGTGGTCATGGTGGGCTGCCGGAGTTGGTGGTGGGTGGTGGTGGTTGGGGTGCTGGCGTGGTGGCCGGTGGTGGAGGGGTCCGGCTGCGCCAGGGGGCGTGAGTTGTGTTCATGTTGGAGTGGCCTCCGTGGTCAGGTTAGGTCTGGTTAGGACGGGTGGGTATGGGTTGGCGCCGAGAGGGCGGCGGCGGGCGGTGAGTTGCGGCGCCGGCTGGTTTTGGGTCGCTGACCTGGGGGTCTGGTGGCCGGGTGGGGGTCGGGTCGGCCACGGGCGGGTTGGTTTCGAGGGTACGCATGGGTTGCCTGGCGGGTCGGGCGTTGGGCTGAATGGGTGATGGTGGGGGTGTTGCGGCGGGTTACTTGAAAGTCACTGGGCGGGGTTTCGTTGCGGTGGCCGGTGATGGGGCGGTTACACCTTGCGTTGGCGGTGTGCGGGGCTACCGGGAGGTCTGGACGTGCGAGCATCGGATCGCAGCGAGGAACTGGCCGTCGCTATGGGTGTGGACAGCGGCTGTGGCCGCGGCGTTGATTGGCTGCGGCTCGACGACCGGCGATTCCGTCCCGTACCCGCTGTCTGTTATGTGATGTCGCGAGGGGTGGTCGAGAATGGCCGCTGGTTCGCGGGATGGCTCGGTGGTGGGCCGTGTTGGGGGGTGTGGCTCGCTCGCCGGGGTGGGGGAGTCGGCCCGGTCGCGTTGGGGGAGACGCCAGCGGGGGCGTTATGCGCGGTTCGGGTCGGCTGCTCCGTTTCCGCCAGGCGGTCGCCGATGTGGTGGCCGCTTGGCGGAGCCAGTTCTTTCGTTGCACCGGTGGCAGGGTGATATGGCTGCGGGTGGGTTTGAGACGGTGTGCGATCCGGACTGGGTCGTGGTGGCTGTTGACGAGTTGCGTGTGGTACACGGGTTGTTGTTGCAGCGCGGTGACCTGATGGCAGAGATGCCTGGTGTGGCGGTGGAGTGGGCGGCGGGAATGAAGGCGGCGGCGGCACTGGTCGCTCAGCGGATGCGGCATGCCGAGGCGCGGCTGAGTGAGCTGACGGCGGGATTGGTGCGGGCCGGTGTCGTTGTGGTGGATCCGGAGCGTGGTTTGTGGGCGGATGTGCCGCATGGTCAGTCGGTGTTGCCGGTGGTGTCGGCGTCGCGGGTTGACGGGGTTGTTGGTGTGAGTTCTGGGGTGAGCCGGCTGGCGGCTGGTGAGCGTTCGCGCGCACGGGTGCATCGGGATGTGGATGTGATCATGGTTGTGGTGTTCGGCGCGGCTGTGGTGACGTGGTGGGACCGGTCAGGTGTTGTGCGTCGTGTGGTGTGTCGGCGGCATCAGCATGTTCATGTGCCGCGGGGCACGCCGTATGCGGTGGGTAATCCGGGTGCGGTGCCGATGGTTGCCGTGCTGGCTCATTCTGGATCCGACGTTACTGGAGGTGCGGAACTGATGTCTGAATTCGATCGGGATGCTGCTGTCGATGGTCAGGATTGGCCTGGGGCAGCCGGCGCCGGTTGACCTGGCGGCGCCAAGTATTTTCACAAGGAGGGGGAGTGTCGTGGTGCAGGCTGTTCACGCCGCGAATGTTTATCGGGGCGTCACTGATGTCGATTACCTGCGGGCCGTCATTGACGGTCTGAGCGGGCTGGTCGAGGAGGTCGATGCCGACCTGGGGAGGGTCTCGTCGGTCGGGCCGGGTGTGGATCGGGCTCGGCTGGTGCGGGGGATGGCGGTGCGCCGGCGGCGGTGGGCGTTGGAACGGGTCACCGAGCTGATCGTGGATGCCGCGCAGCGGTGCCCGGTGGTGCTGGATCCGCACGACCGGCCGGTGGCGCTGTCGGTGCAGGGTCAACCGTTGACGCCGCTGGTCACGGCGGGTGCCGCGGATACCTGGGGGTTGTCCTCGGCGCAGGTGTGGATGCCGCCGGGTCATGTTTCGCACGCGCATGTGCATCGGCACACCGATGTGGGGGTGGTGGTGTTGCAGGGCAGGGCCGTCACGATGTGGTGGGACGAGCGGGGCGGGGTGCACGAGCTGGTGCAGGAGCCGGGGCAGCATCTGCACATCCCGTTCGGGGTGGCGCACGCTGCGGTCAATCCGTCTGGTCAGCCGGTGGTTGCTGTGGAGTGGCGGTCGAATCGGATGTTCACCGCGGATAACGAGCGGCTACCGGAGTTGGACGCGGTGGTTCGGGCTCGGCTGGCCGGGCCGAAGGCGGTGGCGTGAATGTCGTCGGCTGAGCATCGGGTACGGCCCGTGAGGTGCCTGCGGGGCGTCGAGTGGTCCAGGTGCGGGCATGCCGGGCTGGGTTGATGGGCCCGGCGGGCCGTTCGGGTCGTGGGGGGCGGCGGAGCCGGCGATCGCGCAGTGGCGGCCGGGGCGGCCGGTGGTGGCCGCGGCGGCGGTGGTGATGGTGCTGTTGCTGGTGGCCGCCTGGGTGCTCGGGATGCGCAATGGCCCGGACGGGGTGGACTGGTCGGATCCGGCTGCGGTGGGTGCGGGGTTCGTGCGCCGCTACGCCGTCCATGATCCGGCGGCGTGCGAGCTGGTGACCTCGGCGTTGCGCAGCAGGTTGGATGCGGAGGGCCGGTGTGCTGGCCCGACCCGTGGGGTGGCGCCGCGACTGGGGGTGTTCGCGTCGGTGACCTGTGGTGGCGTGCATAGCTTCGACGTGGTGGTGGCGCCGCAGGGGGAGTTCGGCCGGCGGTTCGTCTCGGTCGGGTTGGAGCGGGCTGAGCTGGTGTGGCGGGTGCGGTCGGTGGTGCCGATCGGGGACTGCCGGGTGATGGCGCCGCCGGCCTGTGGTGGCGGGGGGTGAGCGGGCTCGGTGACGGGTGCGGGGTACCGGCCGTTGCTGGTGGCTGGCGTGGCCGGCGGGGTGGGGACCTCGACGTGGGTGCGATGCCTGCAGTTGGTGACCAACCTGCCGGTGCAGGACCTGGGCGTGTATGGGGGTGGTGTTCTCGACGTGCTGGTGTGCTCCAACACGGCGGCGGCGACCTCCCGGCTGGGTTCGGCGTTGGCGGCCTGCCCGCGGCCTCCGGTGCTGGTCGTGATGCACACAGCCGCGGGTGTGGTGGTGGCGTCCCGGTCGTATCTGCGCCGGGTCGGTCCGCATATCACGGCACGGTTCGACATTGGGCATCAGCGGCGGTGGCTGGAAATGGACAGCGCGCCGGGGAGCCGTCTACCGGCGAAGGTGAAAGACATCGACGAGGCACTGCGCCGATTTCCTGAGGCGTTGCGGGTCATGTACTCGCCGCCCCGGCCGGTGTCACCGATGCCGACACGGGCGGCGCCGGGTGCAGGCCTGGAGCATTTGCCGTGGCGGTCGCCTGGTGGCCCGCAACGGCCAACAGGTCGCGGCCGCTAGCCGGCCGCAATGTTGGTGCGAACTTACGTGAGCAAGGGGGTGATGTGATGATTCTGGCATTGTGGGGGTTCATTCATGCGTGGGTGGCGCAGCCACCGCCGCTTGTTCCGGATCCGCCACCGTCGGCGCCGCCGGGTGAGTTGTCGAATGCGGCGGACACCGTGCTCGGCTGGATGAAATGGGGTGGGGTGGTTGGTGCGGTCGGGGCGTTGGTCGCGGCGGGCATCATGATGGCGATCGGGCGTCGGAACCGCAACCACATGGCCATCGAGGGCGCGGTAAGCCTGCCCTGGGTGGTGGGCGGGTTGGCGCTGGTCCTCGGCGCGGCCTCCGTTGTCGGATTCCTCGTCCAGTAGGCCTTACCGGAAACGAGACTGGCTTTCTTGGGGGTTGTTATGCGTGCGGGTGAATTGTTGCATGTCCGGTGGGGCCGAACGCTGCTGCTGGGCCTGCTGGTCGGTGTCGCCGGCGTGGTGGCTGCGCCGGTGGCCCAGACGGCGCCGGTGGCCCAGGCGGCGCCGGTGCGGTATCTGGCCGGGCTGCCGGCTGGGTTGCAGAAATACGTTCCGGGCTCAGCGGCGTGGCAGTCGTCGCCGTGGATGACCTCGCCGACCTGCCGCGGCAGTGGTGCTGACTTCTCGGTCTGGGCGGCCACCGTGATCGCTGATACGCCCCAGCTGCTGGCGTTCTTTCAGGCCAGTTCTTTTGGTCCCGAGGTGGCGGCGCAGGACAGACCGCGCAGCGAGGCGATCCTGGCCGGCTACCGGGCGCTGGCCAGTGGGACGGGGATGGCGGTTCCGAGTGGCTACTGCGTGGACGACCTGCGCCGTTGGGCCGGTGCCGATCCGGCGATGAGGCCGTTCGGGTTCCCGTGGGGGGTGACCGTCGGGGATGGCCACCGCAGTGGGTATTTCTGTACCGATCGTGAGCCCGGCACGCCAGCCGAGGCCGAGCTCAACCGGTGGTTCGGTGCTGAGCGGGCCATGTGTGACGGCTTCTACGTCAGGTGTGCGAACGCGCAAGAAGTCGAGAAGAGCCGTTGTGAGGCGTGGAACGCCTTCTCCGACAGCTACATCCGCGGGGTTGAGCAGCTGCGGTCCAGAGCGATCGCCGAGTACCCGGCCTCGGGTCAGGCGCAGACCCATACTCGGCTGAGGACCCCGGAGGAGATGCTGCAGGATGTGGCCGGGGACTGGTTCCAGGAAATGACCGTGAACATATTGCAGGCGGCGACGAGTGTGATGGCCGAGGCCATGACCTTCTGGACAAGGACCGATCATTCCTCGCTGGTGAGCAGCCCGGCGATCGCCACGGTTCACCGGCTGCTGCGGTATGTGGGAATCGTGGTGCTGATCGGCAGCATGATGTGGCAGGCGATGGTGATGATGTATCGCCGGAAGCTGGATCCGCTGGTGGGCACCGCGACCGGTCTGCTGTCGTTCGCCGGGTGGTCGACTCTCGCGGGAAGCCTGGCAGTGTTGCTCGACTCGGCCGGCGTCGCGCTTGCCGATCAGGTGTTCGCTGAGACGAGCGGTAAATTCAGCACCACGATGGCGATGGCGTTGCAGGCCAATGTGGAGACCGCGCCGGGTGCGGTGTTCTTCCTCAGCATCATCGTGTTCTTCCTGGCCTGTGTTCAGTGGGTTCTGGGTTTCTTCCGGATGGGCGCGGTGGTGATCCTGCTGGGGTTGGTCCCGATGGCGGCGGCCGGGCAGCTGAATGAGAGCACGAAACCGTGGTTGCGGAAGGTGCTGAGCTGGTGCCTGTCGCTGATCCTGTACAAGCCGATCGCCGCGATCGTGTTCGCCATCGGGTTCACGCTGATGTCGGAGGGCACCACGTTGTCGACGGTTCTGGTGGGCATGGCCGTGCTGGCCCTGGCCGTGGTGGCGATGCCGACGATGCTGCGGTTCTTCGACTGGGGCGGCCAGCGCCTGGTCGGCTCCGGTGGTGGCGGTGGGGCCATGGCGGTCGGCGCGGCCGCGTCGGTGCTCGGCGGCGGTGGGGCAGCCGGCGTCGGGCGCATGATGGATCACAGCGGTCCCGCGGGTGGGCGGGCCGGCGGGCGTAGCAGCGGCGCGGTCCCGGTGTCGTCCTCGCATGCCGGCGACGGACCCGACCGCGCGGCCAGTGGCGGCACCGACGCCGCCCACGGCGGCGGGTCCAGCCCAAGGCATGCCGCGGCCCCGGGCGGACCGGCCAGCGGGGGTGGGAACCTGACGTCGGCGACTGCAAGCAGCGCGGGTGGTGCGCCGGGGACGAGTGGCTCGGCCGGCGCGGCAACGGCGGGTGCCACCGGTTCCGCGGCGGTGGTGGCCGCGCAGGTGGCCATGGACGGCGCCGGTCGTGCCACCGGGGCGCTGGTCGAGGGCGTCGGGGACGGTTCGTCGTGACCGGTGTGCGCACGTACGGGGGGTGGCGTCCCCGGCGGGGTTATGGGATCGGGGCGCTGACCGAGACGCAGACCGCGGTGGTCGGCGGGTGCGTGTTCGTGCCGCTGGGCTGCTGGGTCGCGGTCACGACCGCGGGCCTGCCGTGGGTGATCATGCTGGTTGCGGTGGTGGCCGCGGCCGTGGTGGGCGTGGTGACGGTGATCCCGCATCGGGTACATGGCACGTCGTTGGGTGGCGCGGTGGTGATCTGGGTGCGCAGCACCAGGGCGCGGCGCCGGGGGTGGACGCAGTGGGAGAGCGGGGTGTTCACCCGGCATGCCCGCCGTCACGAGCTGCCGGGTGTGCTGGCGCCGATCGTGCCGCTGTCCAGCGAGGACGGGTTGGGGCAGCCGTACGGGCTGTTGTGGGATCGGCGTACCGGGCGGTTGACCGCGAGTGTGCGGGTGGCGCCGGTGGGCACGGTGCTGGCCGATCGGGAGCGCAGTGATCTGTGGGTGGGGTCGTTCGCGGCCTGGCAGGCGGCGTTGGGGTACGAGCCGACGATCGAGTGGGTGTCGATCGTGGTGGAGTCCGCACCCTCGGCGGGGACGGAGCTGGCCGATTACGTGACCGGGCGGCTTGACCCGCGGGCACCGGTGGTGGCCAGGGAGACGATGGTCGAGATCGCCGACGGGCACCGGGGCGCGACCGCGGATATCAGCGTGCGGGTCAACCTGACGTTTCAGCCGCAGCGGGCTCGCCCGGCGCCGCAGGACGACGCCGAGCGGGTGGCCGAGGTCAGCCGGGCCCTGGCCGGGCTGGAGGGTGACCTGCCTCTGTGCGGGGTCGCGACGTTGGGCCGGGCCACAGCCGCGCAGTTCACGCACTGGTTGCGCAGCGCCTATGACCCGGACGCGCGCGGCGAGCTGGCCCGGTTGTCCGAGCAGGATCACCTGCTGGCGTGGGCCGATGCCGGACCGGTGCGGGCGCGGGCCCTGGTGGATCACTACTGGCACGACTGCGGGTGGAGCGTGTCCTGGGCGATGGCCGGCCTGCCGCAGCAGAATGTGACCGCCACGGTGCTGGCGCCGCTGGTCACCCCGGGCCGGTATCACCGGCGGGTGTGCATCACCTACCAGCCCTACCCGGCGGACCGGGCCGGCGAGGTGGTCACGCGGGAGGCGTCGGGAAGCTCGTTTCGTCGCCAGTTGCGCCGCCGCCGCGGCGTCGATGACACCGCGCGGGACCGGGCTGATGAGGCGCGGGCGGTGCAGGCGGCCGAGGAGGAGGCGCACGGCGCCGGGGTCGGTCTGTGGGCGATGTATGTGACCACCACGGTGGCCGATCCACGGGTGCTGCCGGATGCGATCGCCGATGTCGAGTCCCGGGCGCGTAACGCGAAGCTGCGGTTGCGGCGGTGCTGGGGCTGGCAGCACGCCGGGTTCGCCGCGTCGCTGGGCGTGGGGATCTACCCGCCGGAGCTGGCCAGGCGGGGCAGGTGGGCAGGGTGACCCCGCCGCTGCGCCGCCGCCCGCGTCCCGCGCGCGCCGGGGCCGGCGGCAGCGGGGTGCCGATGATGGTGGCCGACGCGGCGGCGCGGCGGGTCGCGGCGCCGGCCGACCCGTTGGCCGAGGTGCGTCGCTGGCCGGTGCCGCCGGCGCGGGGCTGGGCCACCGACGGTGGTGGCCGCGACCATCACGTCGGGTCGGCCAGGCCGTGGCAGGGCACGACCACCCAGCTTGCCGGGCTGTACCCGTTCGTGGGTGGCAGCGGGTCGCGGGTTCGGGGTGTGCCGATCGGGCATGACCTGCACACTCACGAACCGGTCGGGTTGCACCCCGGCGACTGGCTGCGCTCGGGGTTGATCACCAACACCGGCATCTGGGTGCAGGCCCAACCCGGGGTGGGCAAGTCCGCGTTCGCGAAACGGCTGGGCACCGGGCTGTGCGCGTTCGGGTGGATGTTGTTCGTGCCGGCCGATGTCAAGGGGGAGTACTCGCCGCTGGTTCGGCGGTTGGGTGGCACGGTCATCACGATCGGCCGCGGCCGGGACTCGATCAACCCGCTGGATCCGGGTCCGCTGCGGCAGGTGCTGGCGAGTGTGTCGGCTGGGCGGGCGCGGGAGGCGGTGCGGGAGTCGATCCGGGCCCGGCAGACCGCTCTGCTGGAGGGTCTGCTGTTGCTGGAGCTGGACCGCCCGACCACTACCACCGAACGCAACCTGCTCAGCCGCGCGTTGGACCTGGCCACCGCAGCGAGTACGGATGGTCAGCCCACGATTCCGCAGGTGCGGGCGGTGCTGGACCAGGTGCCGCAGGCTCTGCTGGACGCGGCCCGGGTCGGGGGCCGGCCGCAGCGTTACTTCGACCTGATGCGTGAGGTGCTCGCCGCGCTGGACCTGCTGGTCGACGGGCCGCTGCGGGGGCTGTTCGACCGGCCGTCCACGACCCGCCTGGACCCGTCGTCGGCGGCGACCTCGCTGGACATCAGCGCGCTGGACGAGGAGACCGACGAGGTCGTGGCCGCGGCGATGTTGTGCAGCTGGGCGTGGGGTTCCGGGATGATCGAGGCTCGGCAGGCCGGCGCCGGCCGCAACATCCTGTGGGTTCAGGACGAGGCGTGGCGGGCGCTGCGGACCGGGCCGGGGCTGGTGGAGAAGAGCGACCGGATGACCCGGCTGAACCGGCACAAGGGCATCGCCAGCGTCTACCTGACCCATTCGATGGACGACCTGCAGGCCCTGCCGGCTGCCGAGGACCGGGCCAAGGCGCGGGGCATCGCCAGTCGCTGCGCCATCCACGTCTACGGCGGGCTGCCGGCGGCCGAGCTGGGGTCGCTGGCGGTCACCCTGTCCAGCCGCGAAGCCGAGCTGATCGCGTCCTGGCAGAGCGCCGGCACCTGGGTGCCCGGGCACCGGCACCCGGGCCGCGGCCTGTACTTGATCAAGGCCGGGGAACGGGCCGGGCTGCCGGTGCGGATGCAGCTGCACCGGCGCGAGGTGGCGCTGTATGACACCGACAGCGCCTTCGACGCCTCGGCCCGGCCGGTATGAGCAGCCCGTACACCCGCCGGCATGCCAGCGGCGCCACCCCGGTGCTGCCCTGGCTCGTCGCCGGCCTGGTTGGGTTGGTCTTCGCCGGTGTCGGCATGGTGTGCTCGGCCGCGCACGTCGCCGCCGGCGACGGCGTCGCCGTACCCGCCTACGGCGCGGTGGTCCCGGCCTGGCGGCACGCCGGCCTGGCCGGCCTGATCGGCGCCACCGGCTCACCACTGGTGTTCTGGCTGGTCCTCGCCGGTGAGCTGGCCGCGGCCTCGACCATCATCGGCGGCGCCGCGATCCTGGTCGCGCGGGTCCGGCGCCCGCGGGACGGGCTTGCGGCGATGACCTCCCGCCGGGCGTTCACCGACCTGCAACAGCCGGCCGTGGCCAAGCGGGCCACGGGGCTGCGCGCCTCGCTGGCCACGACCAAGAAACCGGCGAGGCTGCCCGCCCGCGAGGTCGGCGCCCTGCTCGGTGACATCGGCGGCGCCGCGGTGTTCAAGAGCCACGAGGACGTCGAGCTGGTCATCTGCGGGCCGCGCAGCAACAAGACCAGCGCCAAGGTCGTTCCGGAGGTGATCGCCGCCCGGGGACCGGTGGTGGCGACCTCCAACAAACCGGACCTGTGGATGCTCACCGCGGGGTTGCGCGCCACCGCGGGGCCGGTGTGGTTGTTCGACCCGCAACGCATCACCTACCAGCCGCAGGCGTTCTGGTGGAACCCGCTGACCTCGGTGCGTGATGTGGAGTCCGCGGCGCGGATGGCGTCGTATTTCATGCGGGAGGTCGGCGCCGGCACCGGCGGCCGCTCCGATCGGGCGGATCCGTTCTTCACCCCGGCCGCGGCCAAGACCCTGCGGCAGCTGCTGCTGGCCGCGGCGTGTTCCGGGCACACGGTCCGCGATGTGGTGCTGTGGGTGGCCACCCGGGCCGAGGACCCGGCGGTCTACCTGGAGCTCGGCGGGTTCGCCGCGCAGGCGGCGAGCCTGCGCTCGACGCTGGAACTGCCGCCGGAGACCAAGGGCGGCATCTTCGAGGGCGTGGCCACCGCGCTGGCCTGCCTGGACTCCGAGGCCCTGCTGCGCTGGATCACCCCACCTGCGACCTGGCAGCACCCACCGACCGACACTAAGTCCGTCCCAGAGCTGGACCTCTGGCGGCTGATCACCCGGGTGGGGCAGCCGCAGCCGACCCTCTACCTGCTGTCGCGGGAAGGGGAGGGCAGCGGCCGGCCGGTCGTCGCCGCGATCGTCGGCGAGCTGATCGACGTCGCGGTGCAGGCGGCCAGCGCCCGCGGTGGCCGGCTCGATCCGCCGATCACCCTGCAGCTGGACGAATGCGCCAACATCGTGCGGCTGCCGGAGCTGCCGGCCTGGATGTCCTGGTTCGGGTCGCTGGGCCTGATGGTCACCGTGGTGCTGCAGTCGCGTGAGCAGGGCCGCTCGGTCTGGGGCCGGGAGGGCTTCGACGCGCTCTGGAGTGCCGCCACCATCAAGACGATCGGCGCCGGGGTGCAGGACGCCAGCTTCACCGAGGACCTGTCCCGGCTGGTCGGCGACCACAAGGTCGAGGAAACCTCGGTCAGCACCGCCCGCGGCGGCCGGTCGGTGTCCCGGTCGCTGCGCACCGAGCGGATCCTGTCCGCGGCCGACATCGCCGCGCTACCGCGGACCCGGGCGCTGCTGTTCACCAGCGGCCGCCGCCCCGCGCTGCTGACCCTGCACCCGTGGTATGCCGAACCCACCGACGAGACCGCACAGATCAGCACCTACGCCACCCAGGCCACCGCACAGGTCCAGCAGGCCGCCATCGCCCACCTCGGCCCGCAGAACCCGGTCGCCGCCGCACTCAGCACCGACCACACCGCGGCCGGTCACCCATGACCAGCCCCGACGGCGAGGAGCTACCCAGGCGGGTGGCAGCGCTGGAGGCCGGGCAGTTCGCCCTGACCGAGCAGCTGCGCCGGGTCCACAACACCGTGCAGATCACGGCCAGCAGCCTGGACGAGCTGGAAGACGCGCTGCTGCAGCTGTCGACCAGCACCGCCGACCAAGCCGAGGCGATCACCACCGCCCTCACCCAAATCCCCGCCCAGCTGGATCCGCAGCAGCCACCCGCACCCGCCGGCTCACCGGCTGCGCCGGGATTGGTGGACCTGCACGCCTGGGTGCAGACCCGGATCGCGGTGATGGTGCGCAAGACCACCACGACCGGCGAGGGCGGCGGCATCCGCTGGTGCCGCCGCTGGTGGGAACACACCGACGCGGTGGAGCGCCTCACCGCCCTCTATCTGGCCTACGCGCAGCTGTCGACCGAGGAATCGGCCACCTGGCTCTCGGTCTACCTGCGCGATCACCTCGACCCGCACCTGGCCACCCTGACCAGCCCGTACGGCCCCTTCCACGCCTGCACCCCCCGAAAGCACAGCACCGCCATCGAGCCGCTGGGTCACCACGAGCTCGTTGACACCTCGGGGGGACAGCATGACCAACCCAACCACCGCAGCACCCACTCATGAACGGAGCCGCGAGGATGAACCACTACGGCGCGCTGGCCTGGCAGCACTGGCAACGGGCCAGGACCCGGGAGCTGGCGACGATCAGCGACCCGCACCGGTTCTTCACCGACCTGGGCGAACAGGTGGCGGCGGACGTGCAACGCCGCAGCCAGGCCCTGGAAACCCCGACGGGGCAGGACTACCTGGCCAACCTGCGCATGCTGACCCAGGCCCGCGCGACGGCGGAGAGCGAGGTGCTCCGCGAGCTGATCTTCACCGACCCGCAGGAGCAGACCGAGACGCCGGCGCCGAAGCCGGCGCACCCGGGCGGCTAGCCGGGTTCCGCCCGAGCGGGCCCGACGCGTTCGGCCCGTCCGGGCACAAGGCCCGGGTCGCGGCCAACCTGGCGGCGCTGGGGACCTTGCGTGGCCTGCGCGACAGCGGCCGGTCGGCCAGCGCCGACGAGCAGGCCGTCCTGGCCCGCTGGTCCGGCTGGGGCGCGGTGCCCCAGGTCTTCGACGAGCACCTCGACGCCTACGCCGCCGAACGGGCGCAGCTGCGCCGGCTGCTGACCGCGCAGGAGTACGCCGCCGCGCGGCGCAGCACGATCAACGCGCACTACACCGACGCCGCGCTGGTCGGCGCCATCTGGGACGGGCTGCACCAGCTGGGGTTCACCGGCGGCCAGGTGCTGGAACCCGGCTGCGGCAGCGGGCATTTCATCGGCCTGGCGCCGCCGGCGGCCCGGATGCTGGGCGTGGAACTCGAGCCGGTCAGCGCCGCGATCGCCGCCGCGCTCTACCCGCACGCCCGGATCGTGACCGGCAGCTTCGCCGCGCTGGACGTCGCCGAAGCCAGCGTCGACGCCGTCGTCGGCAACGTGCCCTTCGCCAAGGTCGCCCTGCACGACCCCCGCCACAACAGCGGCAACCACAGCATCCACAACCACTTCATCATCAAGTCCCTGCACCTGACCCGGCCCGGTGGTCTGGTCGCGGTGCTGACCTCCCGCTACAGCATGGACGCGGTCAACCCGGCCGCCCGCGCCGAGATGGCCCAGCTGGCCGACCTGGTCGGCGCGATCCGCCTGCCGAGCGGGGCGCACCGCCGGGCCGCGGGCACCGACGCCATCACCGACCTGCTGATCCTGCGCCGCCGCGAGCCCGGCAGCACACCGCGGGTGGACTTCGGCGCCACCTGGGAGAAATCGCTGCCCACCGTGGCCGGCGACACCGGCGCCCTGGTCGAGATCAACCAGTACTTCCGTGAGCACCCCGACAACGTCCTGGGCGCGCTGACCGTCGGGCGCGGCCAGCACCGCGACGAGCTGACCGTCGCCGGCGACCTGACCACCACCGCCAGCCGGTTCGCCGCCGCCCTGCAGCGGCTGGCCGCAGACGCCCGCGAGCGCGGGCTCGTCATGTCCCCCCGCGCGCCGGGCTCGCATCAGCCACGCCCGGCCCAGGTCGCGCCCGTCATCGATCCGCACGCCGCCGCGTTCGCCGGGTTCCTGTCCGCCCACGCCGGGGGGACCTTCACCCGCCGGGTCGGCGGCGCCGACCAGCCCTACACCCCACCAGCCAAGCAGGCCACCGAACTGCGGCTGCTGCTGCAGCTGCGCGACACGGCCATGGACCTGATCAACGCCGAACAGGCCTGCATCGACGACACCGACCACCTCCACGCCCTGCGCGGGCGGCTGAACACCGCCTACGACGCCTACGTCGCCGCGTACGGGCCGGTCAACCGCTGCACCCAACGCCGGCAACTGCGCCAGAGCTGGCACGTCTTCGCCGAGTGGTGCGACCAGCACGAGCGCACCAAACTCCCGGCCACCGCCGAGACCGTGCGCGACTACCTGTCCGACCTGCGGCACCGCGGCCTGGGCCGCGACCAGCTGCAACGCCACCTCGACGGCATCACCACCGCGCACACCAGCGCCCACAACCGCCAGCTCGCCAAAGCCATCACCACGGTCATCGCGCAGGCCGGCGGGGACCAGCGGCGCGAGACCCGGGCCCGGCAAATGGCCAGCACCGACCCCACCGGCCTGCTGCAGCTGGCCGCGCTGGCGGACCTGCGACTGACCGCCGACGCGCACACCGCCGGCCAGGACGTGCTCGCCGGCGCGCCACCGGCCACCAACACAGACCTCGACCTGGACGCGCTCGGCCTGCGCACCACGGTCATCCTCCGCCCACCGCAGGGCGGGTTCCGCGACGACCCGTTCGCCAACGTCGTGCGCGCGCTGGAACGGTTCGACCCCACCACCCAGACCGCGCGCAAGGCCGACATCTTCACCCGCCGCGTGATCAACCCACCCCGCACCCGCCTCGGCGCCGACACCCCAGAAGAAGCACTGTCCATCTGCCTGGACACCCACTCCCGCGTCGACCTGCCCGAGATCGCCCGCCTCCTGGGCCTGCCCGACCCGCAGCAGGCCCGCGCCGCACTCGGCGAACTCGTCTACGACGACCCCGACACCCGCGAACCGGTCTGGGCCCGCGAGTACCTGTCCGGCAACGTCCGCCAGAAACTCGCCCTGGCCCGCGCCGCCGCCGAGCACGACCCCACCCTCGCCGTCAACGTCGCCGCGCTGCAACACGCCGTACCCGCCGACCTCGGACCGCAGGACATCGAGATCCGCCTCGGCTCCTGGATCGGACCCAGCTACGTCCAGCAGTTCCTGCGCGAGCTGCTGGGCGACACCAAAGTCCGCGTCGAGCACGTGGCCGGGCTCTGGCACGTCGCCGGCCACGGCCACACCCTGGCCGCCACCGACATCTGGGGCGGCGGCGGCCTGAACGCCTACCAGCTGACCGAGCGCCTGCTGATCGGCAGCGAGATCCGCGTCACCCGCACCATCACCGAACCCAACGACCGCGGCGAGCTCGTCGAACGCGAGGTGCTCGACCCGCACGCCACCGAGGAAGCCAAAGACAAAGCCCGCGAACTCGGCGACCGGTTCGCCGACTGGGTCTGGGAAGACACCACCCGCGCCCAGGAACTCATCCAAACCTACAACGACACGTTCAACGCCGAGATCCCACCCGACTACCACGGCGTCGAGCTGTCGCTGCCCGGCCTGTCCACCGTATTCACCCTTCGCGAGCACCAGAAGACCGCCGTCGCCCGCATCGTCTACCAACCAGCCACCGGCCTCATCCACGACGTCGGCGCCGGCAAAACCCTGGAAATGATCGCCGGCGTCATGGAACGCCGCCGCCGCGGACTCACAGCCAAACCCGCCGTCGTCGTCCCCAACGACAGCATCGCCGAACAGTTCGAACGCGAATGGCTCCAGGCCTACCCCAGCGCCCGGCTGCTCACCGCCACCAGCGCCGACCTCACCAGCACCCAAGGCGGCCGTGACAAACGCGCCGAACTCGTCGCCCGGGTCGCCACCGGCGACTGGGACGCGGTCATCATGACCAAAGAGTCCTTCCAACGCATCCCGCTGCACCCCGAGGCGCAGGAACAATTCCTGGCCGCCGAGCTCGACGCGCTACGCGACGCCAAACAAGCCACCAGCGGCTCGCTGAGCCACACCATGACCAAACGCCTGGAAACCGCCATGGCCGCCGCCGAGGAACGCCTGAAGAAACGCCTGGCCGGCATCGACCGCGACACCACCGGAGTCACCCTACGCGACAGCGGCATCGACTTCCTCGTCATCGACGAAGCCCAGAACTACAAGAACGGCGCCGTCGCCAGCTCACTACCCGGCCTGGCCATCGACGGCGCCGACCGCTCCCTGGACCTGGACATGAAACTGGCCTGGCTGGCCGACACCCACCACGCACCCCGCGCGGTCCTGGCAACCGCGACCCCGTTCACCAACACCTTCAGCGAGATCTACCTCTGGCAGCGCCGTCTCGGCCACCACCTGCCCGCCTTCGACGTCTGGGCCCGCACCTACTGCACCAGCGAATCCTTCATGGAAATGACCCCCGGCGGCAACCTACGCGCGAAATCACGCATGCGCCGCATCATCAACGAACCCGAACTCTGGCAATCACTGCGGCTGACCTCCGACATCAAAATGAAAGCCGATCTCAACCTGCCCACCCCCACGCTGCGCGGCGGCCAGGTGCAGATCATCACCGTGCCCGCCGCAACCGAAGCCCGTATCGTCACCCTCGACCTCGCCCGCCGCGAACGCCAACTCAGCGGCCGCGCCGAAAAGGGTGCGGACAACCACCTGGTCATCCAGCACGACGGCCAACTCGCCGCGCTGGACCTGCGCACCCTCGGCATACACACCCAGACGCCGCAGAAGGTCGACCACCTCGCCGACGACATCCACACCGAATGGGCCGCCGCCCGCCACCACACCTACCTGCGCGACGACGGCACCGACCACCCCGTCCCCGGCGGCCTCATCCTGGTCTTCTGCGACGAATCCACCCCCACCGGCCACGGCTGGAACTTCTACACCGAACTGAAACAACAACTCATCACCCGCGGCCTGCCCGAACACACCATCCGGTTCATCCACGAAGCCACCAGCCCGCAACGCAAAGCCGACCTCCTCGCCGCCTGCCGCGAAGGCGCCGTCAGCGTCCTGATCGGCTCCACCATGAAAATGGGCGCCGGCATCAACGTCCAAACCCGTGCCCTGGGCGGCTACGAAATCACCGGACCCTGGCGCCCCGACATCCCCGCCCAAGCCCGCGGCCGCGTCGACCGCCAAGGCAACCAAAACCAAGAATTCTTCTGGAAACGGGTCGTCACCGCACCCTCCATGGACGCCAAGAAGTGGGAGATCACCGCCCAGAAACACGGCATGTTCGCCCCCCTCTACACCAACACCCCACCCTCACGCACCCGCGAAGTCACCGACGACCAATCAATCGGCCTCGCCGACGTCATGGCCGCCGCCACCGGCGATGCCCGCTACCGCGAAAAAGCCGAACTCGACCAAGAACACAAAGCCCTACATCGCCAACGATCCGCCCACCAACGAACCCAACAATCACTGAAACTCCGCATCACGTCCATCACCAAAGACATCCCGCAACTAGAAGCCAAAGCCCACCGGCAAGACACCACCGCCGCCCGCCGCACCGACACCCGCGGCGATGCATTCCACATGACCATCACCGGCCACACCTACCGCAAACGCGCCGACGCCGCCGACGCCCTCAAGAACCTCCTCACCACCACCCTCGCCGCCACCGCCCGTACCCCCGAAGGCCAGACCATAGACATCGGAACACTCGGCGGCTACCAGCTGGCCGCCACCCTGCAACCACTGCGCGAATACTCCATCCACCTCACCTTCCCCGACGCCGCGGAAAACACCACCGGCCTGGCACTGGACCACCGCAACCTGCCCGAACGGCACGGCCTGATCACCCGCCTGGAAAACCAACTCGACATCATCGCGGGCGCCGCCGCCGAAACCCGAGAACTCATCGATGAACAACGACGCAGCCTCAACCACGCCCGCACCGCCATCACCAAACAATTCCCCCACGAACAACGCCTGGCCGACGTCACCCGCCGCCGCGCCGAACTCATCACCGAACTCAGCAACGACCACGACCACGAACCCACCACCCTGGACCCCGACTCCGCAGAAGCCAAAGCCCGCGCCGAACGCGCCGAAGCCCGCCACCGCGAACGCCAACAGCTACACGCCGCCGCCCGCGCGATCGCCACCCCAGCCGGCGTACCGACCACCACCAGCGAGGATTTCGCCGCCTGGTACGTCGAGATCGCCGCCCCGGTCACCGCCGACCAACGGCCCCCGGCCCAGGTCGCCCTCGCCGTCTGGCACGACCTCGGCAGACCCCGCGCCCACGGCGCCGCAACAGCACCCCGCTCGACCCTCGCGGCCTCACCACCGGCGACCGCACGCCACAACGACCCAGCCGCCGTGCCCTCGGTCGAGGCGGCAGCACCCCGGCCGGCCGCCGCCGCGGCCACCGCCCCGCAGGTCGCCGACGCGTCTGCGCCGCCGCGGCCCGTCGGCGACAGCACCGGGTCGCTCTCGCCGGCAACACCCGAAGCGAACCCCACGGACGTGGCCACACGCTCGGCAGCCGCGCCCAGCCCGACCGCCACCGCGGCACCGTTGCCGGCCGTCCCGCAGAGTCCCGACGCCGGTGCGGCCCCGGCGCAGCGGCGCACCAGGCCGGTCTCGGAGTCAGCCGACGGCCAGGCCGAGCGGTACGCGCAGATCAACAAGGCCGCCGCACGGTGGTTCGAGAAACGACTCCAGGCCACCCCGGCCGCGCGGGACTACCTGCACGCGCGCCTCGGCGGCCAGCACCAGATCGAGCAGGTCCTGCAGCGCGGGTTCGTCATCGGCTACGCCCCACCGCAGCGGACCGCGCTGCTCGACCACCTCCGCGCCGCGGGACACCCCGACGACGACCTCACCGCCGCCGGCGTCGCCCTGATAGACCACCGCGGCAGAACCGTCGACCGGTTCCGCAACCGGATCATGTTCGCCGTCCACGACTCACACGGCACCATCGCCGGCTTCACCGGACGCAGCCTCACCGACCACGACCCCAAATACCTCAACACCCCAACCACAGCGCTGTTCAACAAGAGCAGCCTGCTGTTCGGCCTGTACGAGCAACGCGACCTGGCCGGCCGCGCCGACCCCGTCTTCGTCGAAGGCCCCGTCGACGTCCTGGCCATCGCCGCCCACGACCCACACCAACAACTGCTGCCCGTCGGCGCCTGCGGCACCGCCCTCACCACCAACCACCTCAACGCCGTCGACGCGCTCGTCGCAGCACACCACCGCCGGGTCATCGCCATGGACGGCGACCCGGCCGGCCAGAAAGCAGCCCTCGCCCGCGCCGAAGACGCCGTCCGCCGATACCCCCACCTCGACCTCACCGTCCTGCCCGACAACCTCGACCCCGCCGCCTTCGCCACCCACACCAGCAACCCCCTCGCCGCCTACCTCGGCCCACCCCACACCCGCCCCGCCCTGGACGTCCTGGTCGACGCCCGCCTGCACACCTGGGCCGACCAACTCCAATGGATCGAAGGCCGCATCGGCGCCGCCCGCCACATCGCCGGCCTGCTCGCCACGATCGAGCCCACCCGAGCCGCACCCCTGGCCCTGCAGGTCGCCACCCGCCTGGACCTCGACCCGACCACCCTGGCCGAGCTCATCGCAACAGCCAACCCGCCCGCCGACAACAACCGCACCACGAACACCAGAACCGCCCCGACCTCACCAACACCGGCGGCGACCGCCACCGCCCAAACGGCGACGGCGAAACCGCCGCCCGCACAGCCCACCGGCAAGGCGGCACCGGCCAGCGACGTCTACGCCGCCGAGGGCTGGCAGTTCATCACCGACCTCACCGACGTCACCGAGCTGCTGCGCACCCAGCACTGGACCCTGGCCCAGAACACGCCCGTCGAGATCGGCAACGCCCACACCCAACACTGGCGCCGCCACGACACCACCATCGCGGTCACCATCACCCCCGACGACCGCGTCCTGACCACCCTGTTCATCCGCCACGGCCCACCCCACACCGCCCACTGGGACGAACTGGACATCACCACCACCCAGCAGGCACACGAACTCATCGAACAAGCCGGACTCCACGGCCTAGCCCAACCAACACAACACCCCGGCCACTGGCACATCCACACCACCCACCTCGCCGCCCACGCGCGAGCCACCGCAGCCGCCGACAGCACCCGCCACCTCATCACCCGCCCCGCCGACGCCCGAGACCACACCTGGCGCTTCGCCCACGACGGCACACCAGTCACACCCGCACCCCCACCGCAGCCGCCGATGACCAGCCGCGACGACGTCATCAACCACGTCCTCGGCCACCACACCCACGACGCCGAAATCCGCGAGCTGGTCGCCACCGTCCTAGCCGGCCGAACCCGCAACAACATCCAGCCCCGCGAGGCCCTACGCCGGCTCGCCACCACAGACCAGAACCTCTACCGCAGGGCCATCACCGCCAGCGCCGGACACGGCCGCCCCTTCGACGTCCACCGCGCCCAAACCGCCCTACACCGGCTCGCCAACGACGACCCGACCCTGCCCCTGAACAGCCTCGGCCACTACACCGAACTAACCGAACGCCAACCCCACCAACCCCACCAGCGCCGCCGCGGCCCAGCACCCACCCACACCATCCGCGGCATCGTCGTCGACATCACCCCCGGCCCCCTCAACACCCTCCACGTCACCATCGAACGCGACCACCCCACCGACACCGGCAACCACCGCGCAACCCAAGCCTTCCCCGCCGACGGCACCGTCACCCTGCTCGACCCGGCAACCCGACCAGCAACCGCGCACACCTCACCTGCCCCGCGGCCAGCCACCCACCCCGTGACCCCCGCACCCGAACCAACCCCGGGCAACCAGCCACGAACCACCACCGACCAGCCCACCACCCCCACCAAACGCGAACCAACCACCACACCGGCGGCACCGAAACGCCCACCCCAGCCCGCCACCCACCCGCCCGTACCGCAGCCGGACCAACCACGCGCCACCACCCGCCGGCGGCCGACCCCGGCCGCCGAACAGCCCAGCCTCTGGGAGCAGACCGCCCAGCCCGCCCCAGCCCCGCCGATCCTCCCGGCCGCCACCACGACAAACAGCAACCACCGCCCGGCCCCCGCCAGCGTCGAACCCCTCGCGGTCGCGCTGAACACCGACGACACCGCCGAGCAGGCCGACCCCATCACCCAGGAATGGGCCGCACTGGTAGCCAAAGCCGCACACCACGGCTTCACCGTGCACACCAACTACTCCGGCGAATCCCACACCGACACCAGCACCCACACCATTCTCGTCGCCTTCGACCAACCACCGCTCAGCCGAATCGCCGACCTAGCCACCATGATCAACAACGTCGCCCACCCCACGAACGACCACGACCGACACCACGCCACTGCACTCCACCAACCACCCCCAGCGGCCGAAGTTCCACCACCTGTGGACACCCCGATCTACGACGCACTGTGCCACGAAATGCGCCGCAACCGAACCAACGGAACAAAACCCTCCCAACACATGCCCAACCGGCCACCGAGCCCGCAACCGGACCACAGGCAAGCGGAACTCCCCGACCTAATCCCATCCCTGTCCACCCGAGCCGCCACCATCACCACAGCGCCGCTCACCCGAAAACACAGCCAACGAACCTAAACCGAAAAACGACACCGCAACCATCACAGGGGGAACATCATGCGGACAATCCTGCGCACCGGCACACCTGCACACACTCCAGCCACGCCAACCGGACAATCAGCCCGATTCACATCCCATCCCTGGCGCCTACTGGTGACAGCGGCAATTCTGCCCTGCATCGGATGCGCACACACCCTCACACCGGACCAGCAAACCACACCGGCAGTACCCACCTCGGCAATGCGCACGAACGCGCCACCAACAGAACCCCAGGACACCTGCGCGGACTTCACCGTCGCCGCGCTGAGCACCAACGCGGCACTCGACCGCGGCCCCGCCGACGCACGCCACCGCGCCGCCCACCACTTCGGCACCCCCGAACTCACCACCCAACTCGCCGGCGAAGGCCGCGACCACCACTGGCCACTCCTAGCCCAACGCAGCGCCCGAGTCCACGTCACCACAACACCCGTCCACGACGACCCACCACCCCAAACCGGCAGCCAGGCCGCCGCCGCAGTCCTCGCACAACGAACCGCGACCAGCACCGACGGCTGGCGCCACGCACTACCCGACACCGTCGCCTACTGCACCCTCACCCGCGCTACCCACGGCTGGCAGGTCACCAGCATCACCTTCGCCGACACCGCCCCGGAACCCCAATGACCAGGCCCACAACCGCCGCCTACCTGGCCGCCCCACCCCTCGCGCTCGCCATCCTCGTCCTCGTCCTCGTCGGCAGCGGAGCCAAAGCCCACCACAACACCACCCCGGAACCCCACAACCAGATACCGACCAACGCAGAACTCAACGACGACGCCGTCCCCGAATGGGCCCGACCAGCCCTACGACACGCCGCCACCACCTGCCCACCCATCACCGCACCACTACTCGCAGCACAAATCCACATCGAATCCGCCTGGAACCCCCACGCCCACAACCCCACCTCCCACGCCACCGGCCTCGCCCAATTCATCCCCACCACCTGGGCCGCCTGGGGCACAGACGGCAACGGCGACAACCACGCCGACCCCCACAACCCCGACGACGCCATCACCAGCCAAGCCGCCTACCTCTGCCACCTCCACACCCACATCACAACCCAACCCCACCTGCACGGCGACCCCATCGACCTCACACTCGCCGCCTACAACGCCGGCCCCGCCACCGTCGACAAATACCACGGAATACCACCCTTCCCCGAAACCACCACCTACATCACCAAAATCCGCACCCTCGCCACCACCACCTACACCCGCACCCCACCACCAACCACCAACGCACAACACGTCATCAACAAAGCAGCCGAACACGTCAACCGCACCATGTACGCCTGGGGCGGCGGAACCCTCCACGGCCCCAGCCAAGGAACCGCCACCGACCACAACACAACAGGCTTCGACTGCTCAAGCCTCATCCGATACGCCTACTACCAAGGCACCCACCACCACATCACCCTCCCACGCACCGCCCAAGAACAATACAACACAACAAAATCAAACCCAATAACCCTCAACAACCTCCAACCCGGCGACCTCCTCTTCTGGGCCAACCAAGGCCACATCTACCACGTCGCCCTCTACATCGGCAACAACCGCATGATCGAAGCACCCCAATCCGGCCACACCATCACCGAAACCACCATCCGCACAACCCACAACTACGCCGGCGCAACCCGAATACTCAACAACAACCATAACCCATAACACAGGCGCACCGACCGTACCTGGTCCGCATACGCGCGTGAGGCGGTGCCACGCGCCGCGCCGCCTCACCGGCTGAGAGGTACGGAAACTCCTCTATTGATTACGCCTCAAGTTCAGGGCCGCAAGGTGTAACGACCCAAGCTTCGGCGGGAGCATCGCCCCGGAAGCGGCGTCTGCGCAGGCTGGCCGTTGCCAATGGCCTAAAGGTCAATGCCGCGGAATATCCTGTTGGGTATCACCCTGGTTTCTGGACCACGGGATCCGCCTGTTTCAGGCGCCGGCCGCATGCCAGTGCGCTGTGGGTTACTCAATGACTGTGGTCGACTATGATGTTTATGATGCCGCCCTGTTGCTGGTCAGCAGCGGCGATCGGGACGGGGATGATTCTTGCCACGACCTGATGCGTCGGTCGAGGCGCGGGTTTGCGGAGGTCTTTGTACATTGTCCAGGCCAACGTCGCGATGCTGACGAGGAGCCCGCCGAGTGAGATGGGAACGACGTGCGTCATCTTTCCCTCCACGGAGTGCGGTCCGATCTTGATCGGCCGATCAGGGCTGATTCAAGTGCTGTGACGGCGTGCCGGGCAAGACGGCTTGCATTGCCAGCGCGGATCCGTGTGATCGCCGTTCTACCCCGTACAAGATGTCCCGCCTGGCCCGCGTCGTCTGGCCGCCGGTGGCCGTCTGACCTGCAATGTCCGTACAGGTCCGTACGTCGGATCGCGCTTTTGCGGGCCTCGTCAGTCGTACAGTGCGGCAAGGAACACGGGTCCACCGTCCGGGTGCTTGTGGTACGCCGGTTCGTGGTGCCAGTGTAATGGGTAGGGGCGGAGCGCGCCGCGAGCCAATGTATTGGAGCGGTTGTGGTCAATATCGGTCAGGGGTCGGATCCACCAGGATCGACAGCCGGGAGGAGTTCGCTCGACAACTCACTATCGCGCGTGAAAGGGTTGGCCTGACGGTTCGTGAGGTCGCAAAGACGGCCGGGATTCCGGGGAGCACGGCCGGAGGTTTCTTCAGCGGGCGGCATGTTCCGGCATTGCGTCCTCCGGACGTGCTGATCCGAATATTGGCTGCATGCGGGATCTGTGGCGTCGACGATGTTGGTCAGTGGCTCGATGCGGCTCGCCGGGTCCGGCGGGTTCCCGGCCGACGGTCGGCCGCCCGGCCGGCACCGTATCGCGGTCTGGCTGGGTTCCAGGTGGAGGATGGCGAGTGGTTCTTCGGCCGAGAGCGCCTGGTCGGCGAGCTCATTGGTCGCTTGACCGCGGTCGAGCCTGCTTCACAGCCGCTGATGGTGATCGGACCTTCCGGGTGTGGCAAATCGTCGCTTCTGCGGGCTGGGCTCGTACCGGCGTTGCTCGCGTCCGGCATGGGGGAGGGGAGTTGCCGGCCAGAGGACGTGACAGTGTTTACCCCGGGCGAGGCCCCAGTCCGGTCTCTTGTCGCACATCTGGTGTCGACAGCCGATCAGGTCGACGACATCGTCTGCCATGTGCTGCGGGAGCCGTCGTGGCTGGCTCGCTCGGGTTCCTGGCGTGAGGCGATTGTGATCATCGTCGACCAGTTCGAGGAGGTCTTCACCGCGTGTACCGATGACGGTCAGCGGCGAGCGTTCATCTACGCCTTGGCGGCCATCGCGGGGGCCGATGGCGGTTCACTGGGCGCGCGTGTCGTGATCGGCATGCGGGCCGACTTCTACGCGCCGGCGATGCGGTATCGCCCGCTCGCTGGATCACTGCAGGAGTCCCAGGTGTTGGTCGGTCCGATGACCACGGACGAGATGCGGCGCGCGGTGCTGCAGCCGGCCTGTCGGGCCGGTATCGAGGTGGAGGCGGGGCTGGTCGAGGTCCTGCTCAAGGACCTCGAGCGGATGGGCGGCACGGAGGACGACCTGCATGAAGTCGGCGCGCTGCCGTTGCTGTCCCACGCGTTGCTGATCACCTGGGAGAACGGTCGGGGTAGAGAGCTCACCGTTGCCGGTTACCGGGAGACCGGCGGTATCCGGGGTGCCGTCGCCCAATCCGCAGAGCAGGTGTTCCAGGACCTCAGCGCCCGGCAGCAGGACGTAGCCCGCAGGCTGTTCGTACGGCTGGTCCACGTCAGAGACGACACGCCCGACACGCGCCGCCGGGTTCGGCACGACGAACTGACCGAACACGACAGCGACGAGTACATGACCGAAGATGCCGAGAACGTCCAGGTCGTACTAGAACGGTACGTGTGTGCGCGCCTGGTCACCTCGGACATGGACGGGCTCGAGATCGCACACGAAGCGCTGGTCTCGGCGTGGCCCCGGTTACGACGCTGGATCGACGCCGACCGCGAGGGACTGGCGGTCGTGCGACGGGTGACCGATGCGGCGGGCGTGTGGGAGTTGGGCGGACGCGATCCGGATCTGTTGCTCGGCGGCGTGCGGCTGGCCCAGGTTCGCGAGTGGTTTGACAAGCCGGGCCACACAAGGCTGTTCACACAGCTGGAGCGAGCCTTCGTCCGGGCCTGTATCGATCATGAGCGCGTCCAGCTGAAGGTGGCCAGGCGACGCCGACGGACTCTTTACGAGATGGTCACGGCGCTCACAGTGCTGGCCGCGGTACTGGCCATGCTGACCGTCTACTCCGTCGACCAACGCCGACAAGCCGACAGCGACCGCGATCAGGCGGTGTCGCGCCAGTTCGCCGGAGTCGCGGCCCAGCAGCGGGCGATTGACTCGGCGTTGGCGGCGCAGTTCGCCTTGGCCGGTCATCGGCTAGCGCCGACTGTGGAGGCGAGATCGGCCCTGCTCGACGCGTCGGCAACGCCGCTAGCTGGCCGCATGGTCGTCGAGCCAGGCGTCGTCCTGCAGGCAGTCAGCGTCACCGCAGACGGACGGCGACTGGCGATCGCCGGTGCCGACGGCCTAGTCCACCTCAGAGACCCAGCCCTGGCCGGCCGGTCGCAGCGGGCAGGCGACCCGATCAAGGTCGCCGACTCGCCGGTCTACTCGATCGCGTTCAGTCCGAACGGGAACGTACTGGCCACCGCGGGTGGGGACCGAAAGGTGCAGCTCTGGGACGTCACGAACACCGGGTCGCCAACATTGCTCAACGGTGACCTCGCCGCGCACACCAACACCATCTACTCCATCGCGTACAGCCCGACGGGCGGCCTGCTCGTCTCGGGCAGCGCCGATGCGACCGTGCGGTTCTGGAATGTCAGCGACCCCACCAAAGCAGCCGCATGGCCGGACACACCGATCATCCACGGGGCCGCCGTCCACTCAGTAGACGTCAACGGCACCGGAACACTGGCCGCGAGCGGCAGCGACGACGGCACCGTCCAGTTGTGGGATCTCACAGCCGCCGAGGGGCCGCGACCAGTGGGCGGGCCTATCACCATCACCACCCGCGAGGTCCGAGCGCTCACGTTCGCCCCACATACACCGACGCTGGCAGTCGGCACGTCTGACGGGAAAGTCCAAGTCTGGGATGTAGCCGAACCCGCCCAACCGCGCCCGCTCGGGTCACCCACGTCAACTCCTCAGACTTGGATCCAATCGCTCGCTTTCAGCGACCGCGGCGACCGGCTTGCCGCGGCCAGCTCGGACAACTCTTTGTGGGTCTGGGACAGCCAACTCAACGAGGTCGTCACCATGAGACACCCGGCACCGGTCACCGGTGTCGCCTTTCAGCCCGCAGGAACGGCCCTTGTCACGGCCGCAGCCGACGGCATCGTCCGGATCTGGCAGCTGTCGAACCCGGTAGTCAGGGCGGCAGCGAGCGTCGTAGCCACCGCGGTCTTCGACATTGGCGCAGAGCGGTTGCTGACCGCAGCGGGCGGCCGCGACGCCGGCCTGCGGCTATGGAGCGGCGCCAACCATCGCCGACCAACTGCAATCAGCGAAAAACTGACGGCCGTAGCACCGTTCACCGGGTACACCGGAGCCGGCGCCATCCATCCGAACGGTGAACTACTCGCCGTCGGCGGAGTCGACCACGGCATCCAACTCTGGAACGCCAGCGACCCCACGCGGCCGACCTTCACCAGCTCCATCGTCGATGACAACGCGAAGGTGATCCAGTCCATGATCTTCAACCCGGCCGGTGACGTCCTGGCCGCAGGGGGCGACGACAACCTCGTTCGCCTGTGGTCGATCGCCGACCCAAAGCAGCCGGCCCTGCTCGCCACCCTGCACGGTCCGGCCGCCCTAGTCCTAGTCGTCGCCTTCAGCCCCGACGGGAAATTCGTCGCCGCCGGCAGCGCCGACAACACCATCCGGCTCTGGGACGTCTCGGATCCAAGGCGCCCGGTACTCGCCAGCACCATCACCGGCGCGAAGAGCTACGTATACGCGGTTGCCTTCAACCCAAACGGTGCCATGCTAGCCGCCGGCAGCGCCGACAAAACCGTCCGGCTCTGGGACGTGTCGAATCCGACCGACCCCCGACCCATCGGCGATCCATTGATCGGTCCGAGCAACTACGTATACACCGTCGCGTTCAGCCCCGACGGCGGACTTCTGGCCGCCGGCAGCGGCGATCATGACATCCGACTCTGGGACGTTCGAACCCCAACCAAACCCTCGCTCTACGCGACACTGACCGCAGCCGACGGCGCGGTCTGGTCGGTCGCTTTCTCCGCCGACGGAAAGACTCTCGCCGCCTCGGACTCGACCGGCACGCTCCGGACCTGGACGACCGACCCAGCAACGGCCGCCAAGGAAATCTGCGACACGATCGGAGACGACCTCACACCCGCCGAATGGAACCAGTTCGCTCCAAGCACCCCATACAACCCGCCATGCGAACGTACCAATTGAGCCCGAATATGGCTAACCGGCGACCCTATCGATATATCGGGTGGCTGGGGGTGCACCAGCAGGTTCTCCGGCCAGTTGAGCTCGAGCAAGACCAGCTACGCTTCGGCATCCAGCAAGAGGCGATGTTCGGTGAATGGGGCGGTACTCGATGCCAACGAGGGAACTCGCCCCGTCACCCGCGGTGGCATCCTGATGCTGGCCCAGCAGGACGCTAGCGTCACATTGGATGAGGCGGATTCCATCTGCATCGCTCAACCCGCGCGTCGGCCGGGTGGTGACTGGCGATCGCCCGGGATTCCCGCTCTCGTCGAGGAAGATCTCGCCGCAGCCGCGGCTCGCGCCATTCGGTTCTCAGGCTGGTTGCTGAATCACGTCGACCCGCAAATGACGTCTAACCGATGTTGTCCCAATTTCCTGCCTATCGGGCGCAGGCTACATCGTCGTGGCGGAGCCGAGCCGAACACGCCGCCAGTCCGAATGCTGGCGTCTGGAATAGCAGCGCGAACATGGTCACAGCGACGCTGACACCAGCTCGATGACACCGACAGGCGCTCACCCACGACTTCAGCCGCATCGCCGAAGACATGATCGCGCTTCTCCGACGTGGAATTCGCTCGTGACACTACCTGCTATATCGCCAAATAGTCCTCACGCCTGCCTTCACAGGTAACTGTGCTGTCTATCCCGAGTCCTCCCCGGGTGGTGGGGTGTCCTGGTGCCGCCATGGCATTGACAGACGGTCACATGGTTGAGCATCAACAGAACTGCCACCATTCACCGGTCACGGTTCACCGGCCGTCGGCGGCGGATCGGTGTGTCGGCCCGCGGGCCAGGACCAGGTCGGTCGACGGACCGTAGGTCTCGACCAGCTCGCGGAGGGAGCGTGGTTCGGTTCGGCCGGTGACGCCGAGGCCGGCGTCGGCGACGGCGGCGAAGCGAGCCTTGACGGCGGCGACGACGCGGTCGCGGTCGACCCAGGTGAGCGTGGGGGAGTCCCAGGCGGCGGCTATGGCGTCCTGCCGGTAGGCCTCGGCGGCGGTGTGGTTGCCGTTGCGCCGGGCGGCGATCGCCTTGGACAGAAACAGCTCCAGATCGGGGAGCCAGAAGTCGTCGCGATCCGGTCGGGCCTCGATCCTGAGCAGCAGGAAGTCCACGCCGAGCAGGGGCTGCGGTGCACCGGCCGCAGTGGTGTGAAGGCGGTCGTTGACGACCCGCAGCGCCGCCGGGGCCGGCGTTGCATCGCTGTGCTGTAGGGCAGCGAGGTACAGCGGTCGCAGGGTGTTGCCGGCGTTGACTGCGCCACCTGCGAGGTAGGACTGATGGACGGTCAGGTGTGCCACCCCGTCGCCGGAGTCGACGAGGGCGCGCGCTGCGGCGCTGACCTGGCTGGCGACGGCCACCGCCGGGCCGACAGCGGGCAGCTGCAGGCCAGATACCGCTTGCAGTACGTCGACCGCGAGGTCGAGGCGGGTTCCGGTGCGCAGCCCGAACAGAACGGCGTCGATCTCCACCACGCCGCCGCGGTAGGGCACCAGGTCGGTGATGGGGTAGTTGATACGGGCACCCTCGGCCAGGTGCCGTAGGTCGGGTCGCATTACCTTGCTGTACCGGACCGGGGCGGCGTCTTGCCTGGTGTAGCTGACGTCGACGTGGGCACCGGGTAACCAGTGGCTCAGCAGCGTCGACCGGTCGGCCAGGTGCATCTGGGCCAGCAGGACGCGGAAGTAGTGCTGGTCGGGCACGAGCGGCAGGGCTGCGTCATCCGCCAGTTCGGCGAGCACGTCGGCGCCCGCTTTGCGCCGGCCAGTGTGCCGGATCCGGTCCCACAGCTTCATGGTCGCCTCACAGTCCGCGGGTCATGAGGGTCAGCTCGTGTGCGAGGCCGGCAAGGCCACCGGCCCGCAGGTCTTTTCGGATGCGGTAAACCTGGTTCAACAACGCCTCGCCGAGGCGGGAATCGGGGTCGATGCCGGCAAGCGCGTGCCGGAGGAAGTGTTCCGGCATGCTTGGCAGCACGACCACGGCGCCAGCGCCGGCCACCATGAGGTCGGCGGCGCACCCGCGTAAGTCCTGCGCGGCAAGGTGGTCGGCGCCGCGGCTGGCCCCGCGGGATCCGGGCTCGCCGCAGACCACCAGCAGCACGCCCTTGGCCTGCAGCTCGTCGGGTCGCAGCCAGACCCGCCGCCCGCGTCCCTCGGTGTGCCGGACGACCAGCTGGCGACCCACCGTGGTGTCGATCGCGGTTGCCATCAGCACCGCGCGGTCGCCGTCGCGCAGCTCGCTCAGCGATGCGAGCCTCGCCGGCCTCGTTGCTCGGGTCCCGTCGACCAATCTGGTCCACTGCTCCGGCACGGCCGCCCACCAGGTGTGATCGACCGAGCGGCGGCCCGCCGCGAGCGCCGGCGGGCCGAAATCCCGCCACGGCTGCACCCGGGCGTCGGCTGGGAGCAGTTCGGCCAGCGCGGCCTCCCAGCCGAGCGCGGCCAGCGTCGGGGGGACCCGCAGCGCGACCGGCAGCAGTTGGTCGGGGTGGGCGGTGGCCGCGATGACCGGGATGACGGGTCGCAGCTCAATGTGCGCGGTGCGCCCTGGTGTCCGGGTGGCCGTCGCCGCGTGCAACCGGCGTGCCGGCAACGGCCAGCGGCGTGCCCGGACCCCGCTGGCCCTGATGGCGAGCACTCCATCGTCGGCTTCGGCGACGCCGATCGTGACCCGGTTGTGCTGTGCGCCGCTGCCGGCGATGTGGCGACCGGTGAGCACGAGGCCAAGGAAGATGATGAAATAGACCGAGAACCGCGCCACTGACTGAACGTTTTCCGCTGAGCCGAGCGGCCCCGCGTAGCTGCGTGACAGGACTTCGGCGATGACGGCCAGCACGGTGGCCCCAGCAGCGGCGGCTAGCCGGGTCATGGCTACCTTCCGTGCCAGCTGCCCCCGCTGCTGTGGACCGGCACTGACGCCGGCCGAGCGCACCCAGGCCTTGCCGGCGGCGCCAGCCCGCGGCGCGGGGGCGGCGGAGATCTCCCATGCTGGCGGGGGGACCTCCTCTAGCGGTGTCGGCCTGGCCGGTCGCCTGCCCTGCCGGGAGCGGAGCTCGGGTGGCGGGGTCGTATGCCCGCCCTTGCTGAGTTGGCGGCGTCGCGCGGAGCCCGGCGCGCTGATGAGCAGCCGCAGCCGCAGCAGCCAGCCTCGCCAGTCGGGTGGATCCGTCGCTGGATCCTCGGGGTCGTTGGCGCCATAAATCAGCTGCCTCCAGGTCGGCAGCTCGGGGCGCAGGTAGGCCACCGCGCGGTAGGCCTCCTTGAGCCGGTTGCGCTCGTTAGGGTCGACGTCCTCGGCGCGCATCTTGGCTAAGCCCGCGGCGGTGCCGGCGATGAGGGCACCGATCGGATCGCGCGCGGCGGTGAACCCCGCGACCGCGCGGAGCAGCAGGTGGTGGCCGGCCGCGGGAAGCCGCAGCGCGAGCAGCTCGCCCTCCTCCAACGAGAGCTCCGCGTCGCGACGCTGCGGCCAGATCGGCAGCCGGCGGTGCTCGCCGATCAGCGCGGCCAGTGCGCAGGCCCGCAGGTCCAGCCGCCCGATGGTCTCCGCGTCCGCGTCGAGCGGCCGCGGCGCGGTGGCCATCGCCGCGAGAATGCGCCGGGCCAGCCGGCGGTCGTCGGTGCGCAGGGCGAGTTCGGCGGCGTCCAGCGCCAGCGCGTGGCCGGCGGAGTCTGGTAACACCGTGCGGCCAGCCTCTTGCACGGCATCGCGCAGCGTGCCGGGCGCCGGCAACTCCTGCCTGCTGCACCACCACAGGTGCAGGGTCAGCGGTTGGTGCAGGGTGCCGGCGGAGTGGACGGGCGTTGCCTTGTCCAGCAGCATGCTGGCCTCGGTCGCCCGCGCCCGCTGCCGGGCTAGCTTCGAGCCCAGCAGCGAGACGCGCAGGTGCACGTCGGCGTCCGCTAGCCGCATCCGCCGAGCGATGTCGATCCGTGCGGTGTCCAACGCCGCCTGCTCGGCGGGTGTCTCGGCAAAGGCACCGGGCGGACCGAGCACGGCGCGGGCACGCTTTGCCTCGCCGAGCGCGAGCCAGCCCCTGGCGAGCGAGACCCGCAGCGGTGGCACGTCGCCGTGCACCGGGACAGCCGCCGCCGGCGGCGGTCGGTCGCCGAGGTGTTGTTCGACCGACGTGAGTGTGCCGACTGGGACGGGTTCGCGGTCGAGACGGTGGTCGAGCAGCCAGGACGCGAGCCGGTCGGCGTCGACCCGCCGCACCCCGTCGGCCAACGCGTCGTCCAGCCATTGCGGTTGCGGCGCGGCCAGCGACCGCGCCGCCGCGAGCAGCCGCAGCCGGGACCGCCACTGCACGGGGACTGGCCGGTCGGCCGACAGGTACACCGACGGGGTAAGCGGCCCGGCCGGCAGGTGACGCAGTACGGCGGCCAGCTCTGCGCCCGCAGCGGCGTGATCGCCGCAGTGCCAAAGCAGGCGAGCGTGTAACGCCTGCAGCAGCGGCCCGTGCACCGGGTCCGGCCGGTCCAGCTCCGCCCCGGCCCCGGACCTCACGAGGTCGCCGAGTGCTGCGCGTAACCGATGCGGCGCGTCAATAGCCTGTGTGGTGTCCGCAGGCCGGCGGCCGTCGAGTTCATCCAGCATGCGTTCGGCCCCGACCAGGACGGTGCCGAGCAGCCAGAGGCCCATCTGGCGCTTGTCGTCTGGCGTGCCGGGCTCCGACAGGGACGCCACGAAGCGCAGCCCCTCGACCAGCGCCCCGACCACCCCTTCTGTCCCTTGCCCTGGCCGGCCGAGAACAGCTGCCCTCGCGCGTAGCCAGTCGCGCGTCGCAGGCACTGGATGTGCCGTAGCCGCGGCCGTCACCGCCTGCCAGATCGTGTGTTTGTCGCTGACCGGGTCCAGGTGGGCGGCGGCTGTCGCGTACAGCGCCAGCGCGCTGGCGTGCGCCGGATGGTCGGGCGCTGCCAGCACACCCTCCGTGTCCAGCAACCGTCCGATGACGGTGTATGCCCACATCCACGCGCCGTCGGTGGCGACCCGGAGGGCGAGTTCGTCGCACAGCGCTGCCGCCGCCGGCGGCGGCAGGCAGCGCATTGCCGCCTCGACGTGCGCGGCGGCGAGCTCTCGCGGCCGCCGGCGGCGCACCAGTGCTGCCAGCCGAGGACCTAGCCCGCGCGTCGCGTGCTCGTATTCCAGCCGTGGCCGGCCCCAGCCGTAGTGGTTGTCCAGCCAGGAAAGGAGGCCCTGGTCGATCTCGAGGAACGTCGCCGGCAGCGCGGGGTCCACACGTGAGAGCACCCACTCCGCTCCGGCGAACTGCGGCCACACGTCGTCCAGCGCGACGCCGGCCGCGTCGGCGGCGGCGGCCAGCATGTCGACGTCGAACCTGCGCATCGCCAGCACCGCGGGCAGCAGCGCGGCGCCTGGCCCGAGCTGGTCGGCGATGCGGTTGGTCAGCCATGAGGTTGCGGCCAGGTCGGTGTGCGCGGCGCCCGGGTCGTCGCGCAGCGCGGCGGCGTAGAACGCGAGGTCGAACGGGTTGTAGCGGCATTCGCCGTCGGCGCGGTTTGCGGCGGCGAGGTAAGGCGCGCGGATCCGCTCGACGCTGCGCCGCAGCACGGCCTGAACCACCGGCTCGTCGACCGTCAGGCGCTCGACGTTGCTCAGGTAGTAGCGCGCCTCCTGCTCGCTGAACCCGCACACGACGTGCACGGCCAGATAGTCCTTGCGCGCCGGGAGCTGCGCGTGCACTCTTGATCGCTCGATCTGCCAGCCCCCGGCGCCAGCTCCGGCCAGCGGGCGCCGGCCGCCGAACACGACCCGCACAGTAGGCACATCCCGGTGCACCGCCTCCAACAGTTTGAAGGCTGCGTCAAGCTGCGGTAGCACGGCATTTGCCGGCTGGAACTTCGCCAGTTCCTCGCAAGTGTCCAGCACGATCAGCACGGGCCGTGGCAGCGACTGCAGGTAGGCGCAGAATCGCTCGACCGCCCGGCTGAGGTCCGGCCGGCCGGCGGCCGGGTCGCGCCACCATTCCAGGGTGCGTAGGTGCTCGCGCGCCTCGTGGTAGTAGCGCCGGGACGCCTCGGCTGGCGCGTAGGATTCCAGCTCTTCCAACAGCTCCAGCAGGAGCTGACCTGGCCGCCGCCAGGGGAACTCTGGGTTGAGGTGGTCGAAGTCCACGCGGGCGGGCAGCCAGCCTCGCTCCGGCGCGACCCGGGCGCACAGGTGCCGCAGCAGCATCGTCTTGCCGACTCCGCCGTAGCCGAGGTAGTGCAGGGCCCACTGGCTGTCGTCGCCGTCAACCAGCTGGTCGAAGGCATCCAGCTGCTCGGCTCTTGGCAGGAACCGTTCGAGCAGTCGACGATCGTGCGCGCGCCGGTTGACCAGCTCCACCCGGCGCTCCGCCAGCAGCAGGCTGGTCTCGTAGGTACCGCGGACCACGGCGAGCAGGCGCCGGCCGGCCAGCACCCACCCGCCCGCCTCAGCGGCCGAACCCGACGATACGGCGTGTGACACCTTGTCCAGCAGCAGACCCCCAGCGCACTCGCCCTCGTCGGCCTCGGCCAGGCGCTCGGCGAGGGTGGCCCACCGCAAGGCGGAGTCCGGCGCGCTGGGCCGTGCTGACGGAGCGCTTACCGCCCGACCGACCTGCACCGCCACCTGCCGCAGCCAAACGGATCCCTGAGCAGCCTCCAGGGACTCCAGCACGGTCGAACGGATGGCGTCCGGTGCCCAGAACGTGCCGCCGCCTTGCCCCCCAAGGCACAACGGCAGCAGCTCATCCACCGCATCTGCGCCAGCCGAACCGCCGCCGTGGGCCAGCAGGGCCGGCACCAGGGCGGCCAGCATCCTGGCCCGCTGCGCCTGGTCGGTCACCTGCCTGCTCGCATCGAGCGCGCGACCGGCGAGGTTGTGACGGTCCCGCTTGTCGACTACGGGCAGAAGCCGCACCAGGCCGTTCGCCCGGACGACAGGGTCGGGCTGGCCGGTGGCCAGCCGGATGGCCTGCCGGGTGATAGCGCCGGCGCTGGCCATTGCCCCTGCAGCAGTGGCGGCGGACACGAGCCGCGTCAGGGGCCCGAGGTCGCTGGCGTCGAACCGATCCGCCGTCGCGGTGGCCAGCCGAAGGATCGGTTCGATGTTGTCCGCACGCCCGGTGCCGGCGAGCCGCTCGGCCGCGTCGGCGGCGGCCGGCAGGTCGACCGTGCTGCCCTCGCCAAGAACGGCGAGTACCCGTTCGATGACCCACCCGGCCCGCCGATGTGCGCCGGCGGCGGCCAGGCGGTTCGCCACTTCGGCGAGGGCGCTGGCGCGCATGCCGCCCTCGGTGATCCGATCGCAGACGGCCAGGCCGAGCGTCAGGTCGTCGGCGATCACGGCCGCAGCGGCGAGGTAGACCGCGGCGACCGGTGACTCCTGCGGATCGGCCAGCTGTTCTGCAAGCCCCCGCACGGCGGTGAGCACGGTCTCCGGCGGCAGCAGGGCGGCCAGCTCGGTCAGCACCCTCGCCGCGGCGGCACCGTCGAGTGCCTCGACTAGTCGGGTGGTCAGCCGCGGCAACACCTGTTCCGGCAAGCCAAAACGGCGTTCGGCGACGATTACCCGAATAGCGTGGAGGAGCGCGTCCTCCGGTAGCCCGGCCAGCGTCGACGTGAATTCCGGCCGGTGGCCAGTGGCGGACAGTAGGGTGGCCAGCGATGCCTTGGCTTCCCCGATGGCCCGGGCGGCGGGCAGCGGCGGCTCGGGCGGCGGGGCGTGCCTCGACGCTACCGCCGCCGAGAGACGCTCGGCCAGCCGGGTCCGAGGCCGGCTCGCCGGCAGTAGCCGCAGCGCCTGCTCCGCTGCCCCGACCATCTTGGTTGTCCACTCGTGCTGTGGTGCCTCGGCGTTAAGCCGCACGGCGAGGCCGGTCAGCAGCTCGGCGGCCTCCCTGGCCCCGAGCCGGTTGGCGCCGGTGCGGCGCGTGCACCACCCCAGCCCCTCGCACTCGGCCATCAGCGCCGGCAGGTCCCGCGCCGGGAAGCCGGCCACTCTGGCCAGCTCCTCGGTCCACAGCGGTGGCAACGCCAGCCACGCGATGGCCTCCGGAGTCAGCCGGGCAACGGTTGCCAGCCGCCGCTTCGCTAGTGCGGCCTCGACGTCGCCGATGGAGGTCATCGCCGAATCTCGCGGCCGCCGTCGTTGGCCGGCACGATCAGGCCGGGCAGCTCGATCGCCCTGAGAATCAGTTCGAAGCTGTCGTGTTTGCCGAACATCCCTGGCAGCCCCTTGAACTCGTTGCGCAGGAACTGCGTCGATCGCTGCCACATCGGGTGGTCAAGCTCGCGGTTGAACACCCAGGGCTGCCGCGCGTGGTCGCCGTCGGCGCCGCGGAACGGGTACAACAGGACGCTTTCGTAGGCCAGCAGGTCCTCGTCACCGGTCTGGCTAAATGGGCTTAACTTGGCCACCTCGATCCAGCGGGCCGCGGGAACCGTCCGGTCGCGCACCTGGCGGCGGATGTCGTCGCCGGTGCCGAGCATCACGGCGACCAGCGGCACAGGCTGGGTCCGGCGCCCGAGTCCGTGCTCACCGACGCCGGTCCTGGCGAACATCGCCGACAGCAGCGGCATGCTCTGTTCCCCGAGGTTGTCGACCAGCACGATCAGCCGAGCATCCGGCCGTAGCAGCGCGGGGTGTGCCCGTCGGGCGGCAGCGAGCACGATGCTGGCGTCCAGGCACAGCGCCTGGCGCAGGCCGGCCCATGGTCCGCGGCGCAGCTCGTCGGCGACTGCCCGATGCCTGGCCTCGTCGCTCGGACCATAGGCCAGTGCGTTGGCCAGCCAGCGCAGCTCGGACGGCTCAGCGTCGGGCAGCACCTCCTCGGTAACAAGCCAGTCCAACGCGTTGGCCAGCAGCCGGGCGAAGCCGACGACATCGCGCGGTGCCTCGTCGTACAGAAGCAGCGGCAGGCATCCGTTGGTCAGGGCCTGGCGGGCGAGCTCTTGCAGCATGCGAGTCTTGCCGACCCAGCTGTGCTCGTTGGGCGTGCTGAGGACCAGGGTGGCTGGCCGGGATCCTGCCGCTTGGCCCTCGCCGGGGTCGGCGGTGCACGGCAGCAGCGACCAGAACGCGGCGAGGATCCGTTCGCGCGCACAGAACAGCGGCAGCGGGTCGAGCGCGAGCGCGTTCGACCAGAGCTGCGCCGATGCGGCCGCGGGGTCGTCGGCTGCCCGAACGATGTCGGGGTCGACGCCCTCTGCGAGGAACACCGCGGGCAGCGCCCAGTCGATGCCGTCTGCGGCTGGCAGCTCGGCGAAGGCCATCCGGCGGGCCTGTGCCGTGGCGGCGACCAATGACTGCCCGCCGGCGAGCGCCCGGCCGAAGTGCCGAGTGAACACCCGGCAGGCTCGATCCGCGATCGTGCCGGCCATGGCCACCACCACCGGGATGCCGTTGCGGATGAGCTCAACGGCGAACGGGGCGGCCAGCTGCGCGCCGCCGAGCGCGGTGGCCCGCCGCCCGTTGCGCAGGCTGCCGGCCGTGTGGCAGGCGCTGAGCACGACCACGGACGGCTGCCAGCCGCCGGCGCGCAGCTGCTCCAGCAGCTTGTCGGCGGTCCAATCGTCGAACGTCGGCTCGCCGGCCGTGTGGCGGGCGTCCCCGTCTCGCTCGGCCTGGTCGGCGGTCAGCCGCAGGTAACCACGCCCTTCGGCGTCGGTACCACCGTGGCAGATCAGGTGCACGACGTCGGGGCGGAACGCGGCGACGGCTCGGCGCAGCGTGCTGGGCGTGGCCTGCTCCAGCACCCTGTGGTTGACCCGGCGGCCGGCGGCTTCAACTTCGCGCAGCAGCCCGAGTACCTCGGCCCCAGCCCGGACGCTCTCGTCGGTCATCGCGGCGCCGAGCACGAACAGCACCTTCGGTGGCGCCGGCAGCGCCGCCACCGTCCAAGCGGCGCCCGCGACCACCCGGGTGACCGTGACCGCTACCTGGTCGTCCCGGCCGGACACCGCGAGTGGGCCGCGGTCATCGCGCATCAGCTCCCACGGCAGCGAGGACAGCTCCCGCCAGCGTCTGCGCGTGCCGCCGTCCTGTTCGGGGTGGGGAAACGGCCAGGTCAGGGCGAGCTCTACCACGTCGGCACTGGACCGCGCGGCGAGCTGGTCGATCTCGGACCGGACCGGCTGCAGCAAGATGTCGTAGAGCCAGCGGCCGACCGCGACGCCATCGCCGCTGCGGTGGCGCAGCTCGGCCAGCGCCTTCTCCAGCGCCGCCGGCTCCGTGCCTGGGCACCACCGGTGGTCGTGGGCACAGAGGTGCCCACACGGCCCAGCCGGGCGAGGCAGCCACGGCGACTGCTCGTAGGTCGGCGCCTCGTGGCTATGTGACCAGCCCTCGTTGGCACGGCAGGAGAAGCGGAACCGCCAGCCCAGTGCCGCCGGCTCGGCTGACACCGACACCCGTAGCGTCGTCATGCCAACGCCACGGTGCCGAGGCGTTCGATGAGCACCCGGTCGGTGGCCGCCGCGGATGCTGGGGCCGCCACCCTGGTGCCGGGCTCTCGGCTGGCCGAGAGCCGGTCGACGAGCGTGCCGGCTAGGGCCTCCGTGCCGGCCATCCACTGCGCGGTGCCCGCGTGCGACACCCGCTGCCAGGCCAGCATTCCCGCGCTGGCCAGCTCGCGGACCGTCGCGAGGCTCTGTTCGGCCGGCCCACCACCGTCCAACAGGTGCTCGACCCTGGCGGCCACCCGGCCACCGGCCGCGAACACCATCGGGTCGAAATCAGCCAACTCGGCCAGGGTCGCCCCGTCTGCGGCCACGGCTGCGACCAGCGCGTCCGCCACCGCTGTCGCCGCCGCCACGTCAGCGCGGGCTCGGGCCCTTGCCTCCGCGGCTCGGTCGTCCGGGCGGGCGGCGACCCAGCTCCCCGGTTGCAGACCGCTCAGCTGGCCGGCGCAGTCGAGACCGAGGCGCCTAGCCATGGCCCGCGTCACCGAGATCCGCACAGCTGGCGGCGGGTAGCCCTCCCGGTCGGTGATCAGCCACTCGTCGCCACCCAGTTCGTAGGGCAGCAGCGCGCCGAGCGCGGCCGGACCCATCGTCACCAGCCCAGCCAGGTCGGCGAAGAGCTCAGCGCTCCAGGCGCGCCAACGCTCACCGTCCGGGCCGGGACCGGCCGCCCCGGCCACGATGTCGCCGGAGGAGGCGACCAGCTCAAACCGGGGCCGCAAGTCATATTGCAGGTGGTGGCCGACCTCGTGGCCAAGCAGGACCAGCGTCCACGGATGGCTACGAGCGGCATCCGGCAGCACTACAACAGGCACCGGCAGTCGCCGCAGCAACTGACCGAGCTGGTCGTCGAAGCTGTCCGGGCGAAGCCGCGCCGGCGGCTCCGCCCGCAGTACGGCCTCCGGCGCCTCGACCGCGTCGAGGTACGGCAGCGGCGCAGGTGGCACGGGGTCGACGCCGGCGGCCCGGTACACCTGAGCGTGCACCGCCCATACCACTTCGTCCGCCGCGGCTAGCACGCGGGCGTAGCGTGGATCATCGCGCTGGTCGAACTTCTCCGCGTACCACCGCCAGAGCCGGTGCACCAGCCCAGTCTGGCGATCAACAGCACGGCAGCCTTCGAACACCTCGCCGGCCGGCCATTCGGCGAGCTGGCCGCCGGTGAGGCGGATCCGGTCGAGCGCACCGAGGAATGTGTCGCGGATGCTGGCCAGCTGGGTGCGGTATTGCCCGCTGGCATCCCGGCCGATCCGGTGAGTCACCCAGCCGGCCAGGTCAGCCGCCAGCCGGTCGATGCCGTCCCGCGTCAGCTCCCGACGCGCCTCCACCAGTGATGGCATGTTTACGTGCCCCGTCAATCTTATTCCAACCAATCCGATCCCCGTGAATCCGGTCGTTGCCGTCGCCACAGGTGTCGCGGCACCGAGACTGGACCCTCACTCATCATGGTCGGCGCAACTGCCGCCGGCGTTACGGGACAAAACGATTCCGACGCGGACGTCGATTTGCCGGAATTCGCTGTCGCTGGGTGGATTTGCCGCTGATCACCGCTGATCAGGTGACATGCGCCGTGTCGTCCGTGATCGCCTCGATGTCAAGATCCAGGTGTTCGTGGACGCCGAGCCGTTCGAGGCTGCCACAGCGACGGCTCAGTGGCTTGCTCGCCGGTGGTTGCGTAGGTGGAGCGCAGGACATGAGCGGACGGCTGCAGCGACTGCCTCGCTGAGGTCGAGCGAGCGCGCCTTGGCTGGGGGCTGGACTTCCCTAAACCGTCGCGCGTTCGGTGCTGCCCAGACGGTGAGCAGGTTCTTGGCGTGTTCGGTGGTGTCCGGGTTGGGCTGCAGTTCGCCGGCGGCGTGTAGGCCTTGGATGGTGGCGAAAACGGCGTGGTGTTGCGGATCGGCGAAGTCGTGCGGGTGCAGCCACGGGTTCAGCGCAATGATGCGTTCTGGGCGGTGCAGGAGTGCGCCGAGGACGGTTTGTTCGGCGAGCCAGGTTGCCGAACCGTCGAAGTCGGCCGGTCGGGTGTTGGGGTGGCTGGGTTGCGGTTGGATGCGGTTGGGGATGGTCATGGGTGTTGCTCGGCGTCGGCTTGGGTTATGGCGGTGTCGGCGCTGGTGAGGCGGCTGCGGGCGTGGGTGAGGAGATCGGCCAGTGGTGGTGGTGCGGGTTGGTAGGTGTTGGTGCCGTCGAGGATGACGTGCCAGGTGCTGTGCAGTTCGGCGGCGGCGGGGATTAGGCCGGCGAGGGGTTGGGTCCATTCTTGGGCGTGGCCGGCGTTGATGTGTGCGGTCATTTCGTCGCGGGTGATGTGCATGGGTTCCTCCTGGGCTGGGGTGGGGTTGGTTATCGGCGGTGGGTGTGTTGGTTCATGGCGTGGTGTTGTTGGACGGCGGTGTTGGCGCGTGTGGCGAGTGCGTTGATTTCCTGGGTGGCTTGGCCGAGGAGGGTGTTGAGGGGTTGGGTGTTATCGGCGGCGAGCGCGGAGATGGTTCGGTTGCCGTGGTGGGTGGCGCGGGCGAGGGCTGCGGAGACCAGGGTGCGCAGGGAGCGGGCGACTCGTTCGGGTGTGATGTCGGGTGGTTCGGCCATGCGGGTGAGGGCGCGGTCGGTGGGCATGGGGCGGTGGGGGAATCCGGGGTTGCGGGTTTCTCGGAATACGGCGACGTAGTTCACGGGGAGGCCGCGGGTTTGGAGGTTGGTGATGGTTTTCCAGAGGTTGGCGTGGCGGGGGTTGGTGAAGTCGTTGGGGGTGAGGGTGAGGATTTCGTTGGGGACGGTGTCCATCCGTCCGGCGTGTAGGGCCAGGTGCAGGATGTGGCGTTCGGCTCGGTGTTGCAGGGGTGCGCTCAGTACTCGCAGCCGTTCCGGGATGCGCCATCGTCGCTGGTTGGGTTGGGGGTGATGTTGTTGGTCGGCGGTGGTGGTGGGGCCGGTTTGGTGGACGGCGCGGATCAGGCGTTCGGTCATGTTCTGGAGTTGGTTGTGGATGCGTGCCAGGTTGCTGGCCAGGGTCTGCGCGGACCGCTCGGCTCGTTGTGGTGTGGTGGTGGCGGGTGGGATGAGGGGTTTGGCGCGGTGCATGAGTACGCCCATGGCGCGTAGTTGGCGGCGGCAGGAGTCCTCCAGGACCATTCGGCCCAGGCGTAGTTGGGCGGCGGGGTCGTAGACGCCGCGGAAGGGCAGGCTGTCGAGTGGGGCGGCGGCGTTGAGCTGGGCGATGACGCTGGTTGGGTCGGGGACGTTGATGGTGGTGAACCGCGGGGAGCCCGATCGCAGTTCGGTGAACAGAAGCAGTTGGTTTTCGTTGGCTGCGTGTAGTTGTTGGGCTGGGGTGGGCATGGCGGCGACGTCGAATAGTGCGCCGGTGCGGTGCAGGCCGCGCAGGGTGGCGTAGACCGCGCGGGTGTGTGGGGTGGAGAAGTCGCGTACGCCGAGGAAGTTCTCCAGGTCATCGAGTGCTTTCGGGGTGTGCAGCAGGCTGCCGAGCAGGGCGTGCTCGGGTAGTAGGTGTGGCTGGTCGCGGTAGGGCGTCGGGTCGTGCTCGCCGGCGGTGGATGGGGGCTGTTCGGCTGCGGTGGCCGGGCCGGTGACGGGTGGTTGCTGTTCGGTTGGCGCTACGGCGGTGGTGCTCGCAGCCGGTTCGGCCGTGGTGGTGCTTGGAGCGGCTGCGGGTGCGGTGGTTGGTGCGGGTGCGGTGGTGGCGGCGGCGGCCAGCCGGTCGAAGCCGTTGATGACGGTGGGCTGGTCGGTCAGCGTGGTTGCGGTGGCGGCAGGTTCGTCTGCCATGTCGATTCCCCCAATTTGTGAATGTGTTCGGTCCGGTCGTGCGTGCAGCGGGAGCTGGTTGGTCACCTGCGCCGTTGTGGTCGCGCGCTGGGGTGTGGCTCGGCCTGCCGGGTGGTTGGTGGTTGCTGGCCGGCTACCGGGGTGGTGATACGGCGTTGCGGGGCGGCCGGGCTCAGGTCGCGGGCGGTCGTGGTGTGGTCGTGTGGGTTGTTGTGGTGGGCGGGGGCTGCGGCGGCGTTGGGTTCGTCGCCGTCGCTGTCGCCGCGGTTGTGTCGTGCGCTGGCTGCCGGTAGGCCGTCGGGGTAGAGGGTGTGCAGTTTCTCGGCGACGCGGGGGTCGTCGCCGAACTTCTCGGCGAGCAGCCGGTCGATCTCGGGTGGAACGCGGCCGAGCATGAGGTGCGCTGCGCGGCGGTCGATGGGTTTGGCCGGGTCGAGATGCTGGACCTGCGCGGTCAGCTCGGCCAGCGTGGTCTGGTCGTTGCCCGGGGCGCCGCGGCCTTGGCTGCCGGCGGCGGCGCGGGTCTGGTCGACCAGGCTGGGGAACGAGCGGGCCAGGGCTTGGTCGACGGCGGCTGGCCAGTTGCCGAATTCCAGCTTGGCGTGCACCCGGTGTTCCGGGTGGTTCGGGTCGAGCCCGCGAGCCCAGGTCAGTACCTGGCTCGGGCTGGGCCCCTGGACACCATGGGAGTGAGCTGCTGGCGGTTCGGCTGTGTGGGTGTTGCGGGCGGGGCCGCGGTTTTGGGTGATGGCCCAGTGGGCCAGGGCCGGGGGATTGCGCACGTCGTCGCGCCAGGCGGGCACGGTGTGCACCAGGGCGGCCAGTCTGGCGGGGTCGGCTCCGGCGTGGGCGACTTCGTGGTTGGCCAGTTGGTGCAGCTCACGCCAGGCGGCATAGTGCCGGTGCGCCGGATCGGTGACGATGATCTGGTTGGCCAGCGCGGTCGGCAGCTCGCGGCGCAGTGCCGCCGCCCAGTCCGCCTCGCTGAGCACCAGCGGCTCGGCGCGGCGGCCGAGCATCGGGCCGCCGGCCGGGGCGGGCCCGGCGGCGGGGTGGTGGCCTGGGGTGTGGGTGGCGAGTTGGTGCAGCCGGGTGAGGTGCTCGGGTGTGCCGTTCTGGCGTAGGTGGCGGGTCAGTGCGAGGGCGTCCTCGGCGTCGCGGCACACGACGAGCAGCGACGCGGTGACCACGCCGGATTGCCAGGTGTGAGCCTGCAGCCCCCACTGACCGGTTGGTGTGCCGGCGGCGTCCACGAGCCGCGCGGTCCAGACGGTGATCGGCTGCCCGGGTGGTGGCGCGGTGAGCACGTCCGGAGCCCGTTGTTGCCAGGCGGCCTGCTCGGCGCTGGTCATGAGCCGTAGGGCTGGGTGTTGGCGTGCTTGGTGGTGGCGGGCGGCGTGTTCGGCCTCGGAGAAGGCCAGCCGCCCGTCCTGTTCCCGGGCTCGGCTCAGGTGGCCACGCAATCGGGCGGCGAGAGTGCTGATGTTGGTGATGGCCTGCGCGTAGTGCCAGAGTTCGGTCGCCGACGGTGACAGCGCCGGCACGTCGTCGTTCATGGTGTTCCCCCAGTACGGGTCGCTCCCCCCGGTGCGGCCCTTTGCCAGCCCAGGATAGCTCGCCGGTTACACCATTTGGAGCAACCACGTCTGTGGTTAGGTGGGTCGCCGGCCTGGTGACCGCGTGCTGGGCCGGTCGATGGTCCGCCGTCCGGGTGCGGCCGGTGTTGGCAGCTCTGGGGTCGAGGGCGGGGCCGGGTGCGCGGCGGGGCGGCGCTCGGTGCTGGGGCCGGCGCGGGTCGCCGCGGTGTGCGCCAGGGTGGGCAGGGTTCGGGCTGCGGTTGTGGCCGCGGTGGCCTGGTGGCTGCGACCGTGGTGCTGCAGCCAGGCGGCGATCTCGGCGATCAGGCTGGCCAGCGCCACGAGCAGCGTGACCGTGGCCAGCGTTTCCTGGCCGCGGCCGGACAGTGCGCCGACCGCGCCCAGGCGCCGGGCGGCCAGCCGCAACTCCCGCGCCACCGGTCCCAGATCCGCGGGCAGCACCCGGTGCGGGGTGCGCGCCGCCCGGTCATAACACCCGGCCACGCCGCTCAACGGACCCGACTGCCCGCCCTCCCGGGCCCGGCTCAGCGCGGCCAGCAGCTCCCCGGTGGCGTGGGTGATCCCGTCCACATCTTCGCCGCGGTGGCGGACCAGCGCAGCGGCTCGCTCGGCGACTGCCGTCGCGTGGCTCAGGGCGGCGCGCCGCTCAGCCGGCGCAACCCGCCCCTGCCCGGTCCGGCTGATCGGCCCCACCGCAGGTGTGCTCGCCCACCGGGTTGTCAGGGTGGGCCAGGTCAGATCCGGCGCCAACGCCGAACCCGAGTACCGCACCCGCCGCCCGTCGGCGGTCAGATCACCGGGCAGCGCCACCGTGTAACCCCACACCCGACCAGCCCGATCATGCGCGGGGCGCGGATCGAGCCCCTCACCGGCCAACTCCGCCAGGAACTGGCCGCCATCGGGCGCGGTCGCCGCACACTGCGCCACCACCCGCCGCAGTTGCTCCCGCGCGGTCACCACCCGGCCGTGCCGCTGCGCCTTGCCCACCTCGGACCGAGTCGGCGCCGGCGCCGCGGTCCGGTCCGCACCGGCCGTGCGGACCAGCCCGAACTCGCGTTCCAGCTGCTGGCACGCCACCCGCAGCTTCGGGAAGTCCCGGTACGGGTGAAACCGCCGACCGGTGTCCTCCGACACCAACGTGGCCACCAGATGAATGTGATCATCGGCGTGGCGCACCGCGATCCACCGGCACCCAGCCTGGTGAATCCCCGTCGCCTGCATCAGCCGCTGCGCGATCTGCCGCCACTGCACATCAGACAGGATCGGATCATCCGGATGCAGCCGCACCGGGCAATGCCACACATACCCCGGCCGCAACACCACCGCCTTCCGCCGCGGGTCATACCGGTAATGCCGCACCCACGCCGGCGCATCCCGCGGCAACGACGCACCCGCGGCCAGGTGATCGGCCCACTGCGGGGTGATCGCCGGCGGGTTGGTCACCGGCAGCCCAGCCAGTTGCGCCAGCTCCTGCATCGTGACGATCAGCGGCCGCAGGTCCAGGTCGAACTCGCCGGGCTCCAGCACCTCCCCGTCCAGCACCACCGCCCGCAGCTTGTCCGGCTGATGCAACCACGGCGCCCCATCCCAGGAGGCGACCACCCGCGGATCACGATGCTCCTCATGCCGCCCCGGGCCGAACAGGTACGCCAGCAGCCCAGCCGGCCGCCAGCCGTGCACCACCTTCGCGATCACCCCAACAGTTCCGCCCGCACCCGCCGGACCACCTCATCCGCACCGGCGACGACATTGCGGACCAGCCGCAGCACCGTCGCCGCGGCGACCGCGTTCTCGATCCGCCCGGTGGCGTTCGCGGCCCGTGCCAGATCGTTGAGGTTGCCCCCGATGTTGGTCAGCACCCGCCGGTGCTGCCGCAACTCCGCCACCAGCGCCTCGACCACGCTGCGGTCGTGCACCTGGCCGCGATGCTGCTGCACCGCCGCCAGGTACGCCGCGCGCTGCGCCCAAGCTCCCGGCTTGAGCCGCTCCAGCGCGGCGACCTGCACGATCACCGCCCACTCATCATCGGTGTAACGCAGCAACCCCCGCGGCTCACGCTTCCCGACCGGTGACCTGCGCCGAGACCTCAACCCCGAACCAACGACCGCATGTTCATCCCCCACCGGCGCTCCCCTTCCCCCGCATTTCGGCCCGCCGGCCCGAGGCGCACAGCCCCCACTGCCCGCCAACCCCAGCATGCCACGCCAGGCCGCTGACCAGCGGCGCAGAGTTACTCTGCGCCCTATCTTGCTCTGCGGAATGCGGCGTGTTCAGCGGCAGTGAACGTTTCGGTGGGCACTCGGCATGGACGCGTTCCGCGGCACGTGCGCCACGGGTAGGTTGGACGACACGACCGGCGCCGGCTGTCACCGCCTGACCGGTGTGGCGCGGCCGTGACCGCCGAGGCGTCAACATGCACGTGACCGCTGGTCAGGCCGGCGGCTGCCATGCGACGTCAGCTGACCGGACTCGGAGCAGCGTGGCCTGCCCCGTCTCGCCAGCCGTCTCGCCAAGTCCTCCTCGTATGTGGTCACCAATATCTGGCGCGCGTGCTCGCCGGCTGCCGACATCAGCGACGCGGCGAGCCGCCGGATACGCGGGTCCAGGTGCTCTAACGGGTTCGTCGAGCCATAGGAACGCCGCCCGCGTCGACGAACCGAGGACGAGCAGCCGCACGGCCAGCAGCGCGACCACCTTCTCGCCGCTGGACAGGTGCTCGAACGGGATGTCCTCGACGCCGCAGTGCAACGTCAGTCGACCGTCCACGCCGAGCTGCAGTGTTCCGCGGTCGTCAAACACGCGCTTCTAATGGGAGCGCACCTGGGCGGTCAACGGATCATGCGCTCGACCAGCATCTGCTCAGCCGTCGCGCGGGCAACGGCGGCCGCCATACGCGACACTGCAGCCTTCCGGTGGGGCGAGGAGCGACGGCTCGCGCTCGCTGGCCGCATCGCGCTCTGCGACGATCCGTTGCTCGAGCGAGTTCCTGGCCGTACGCGCGGCGAGAACCTCGGCGGACGCCTCACGAGGCGTCGGCGGATGTCGTTCATGGCGGCCTGTGCCTCGTCGGGCTCGGCTCCGCCGTCGACTGGCACATTGTCGTCGGGACGTGGGACGGCAAGGGCTTGGCGCAGGACGGCGCGCACTGCGTCGAGGTGGCCTGTAGTGTTCTTGAGGTCATTGTGGAGGGCCGTTTCCCGGGCGTGTAGCGCCGCGAGATCTGCCTGGTGGCGGTGTCGTGCGTGGGCGACGTCCTCGCCGGAGAGCGGGCGCCGGCAGACTGGGCAGGCAGGTCCCCGGAGGCGGCGTCGAGGTCCGCCGCGGCCGTGGTAATCGATTCCAGGCGGCCGGCGACGATCGCGAGGTCGCGTCGCACGTCGTTGACGGCCGTGGCGGCTGTTCGGACTGCTCTAGTAGCGCCACCAGATCGTCGACCGTCTGCGGAGTCGAGGGTGCGGCGAGGACGGCCTGCGAGGCGGCGACTGCATCGCGAAACCCCGCATGCGCTGCCGCTGCCCGGTGCGCTGCCTCGGCGTACCAGAGGGCCTGTCGCAGCTGGTCCTCGGTCTCCTTGAACTCTTCCCGCAGCGCGGCCCGCACCTCTTCCAGCGTCACGATCTGCCGGTCGGCCTGTGCGAGTGCGTCGTGAAGTGCGGCCAGATCAGCGGCGGGGAAGGTCTTCGCTGTGGCCTCTGCCGCGTCGTGGAGGGCGTCGAGTTCATCGGCAACCCGCTGCAGATCCTCGACCCCGAGCACTCGGCACAGGTGCTCGCGCAGGAAGAACGCGCCGACCGTCTCGTCCGCGACGGCGCGGTTTGAGACGATCGTGGTCTGGGCGAGGAGCTCCGCCGATGCGCCGTAGGCCTTGGCGAGCAGTCCCAGAAGGCTGTCGGGGGCGACGGCCTCGGCCCCCGACGGTGGCCTCCGCCGCGGCTTGCCGTGCGCGTCAGCCACGCGGCTAATCTGCAGTGCCAGGCCGCCCGGCAGCTCGATGTCAACCTCTATGCGTGTCTCGGTGACCCCGATCCGGCGGGCGCCGGCGGCATCGACGCCAGACAGTGCGCCGTACACTCCCCAGGCGGCCGCATCGATCAACGACGTCTTGCCGACGCCGTTCTCGGCCACCAAGAACGTCAAGCCGGGCCCGATGTCGAGCGACTGCTCTTCGAAGGAGCGCCAGCCGTGGAGGTGCAGTCGCCGGATCATGCGGCCTGCCTTGCGATGCGGTCGACCTCGGCGACGAGGTCGAAGGGCACCTCGTGAGGCAGCGACGCCGTCGCCACGAGCTCAGCAAGCCGACGCTCATGCCCGAGACTCCGGTACGCCAGCGCCTTGTCGCCCTGATAGCGCCGCTTGGCTTCGTCGGCCACCAGCTCGGTCGCGAGGTGCGCCGCCAGGCTCGTGACGTCAACGACGTTGTCGACCGACCCGCCGTCGAACTCGAACCCGCCCCACTCGGGGGAGTTGCGGCCCAGCATCGCGTTCACGATCGACGGGCGCGACTACGAGACGCGCGACCGCCGGCAGCCGGTGGCTGACCTGTTGCGGCTCGCCGGTGTCGAACCCGCGCTGTACGACCTCGGCGAGCTGCGCGGCCAGCGGCCGGAGCCGACCCGCTACGCCGACACCGACATCGTCGAGATCCACCCCGGCGCGCGGTTCGTCACCATCCGGGAGAAGGCGGACGTCGCGTGACCGGCGGGCCCGTAGCGGTCTTCGTCGCCGGCCTGCGACGGCTGCTGACCGAACCTGACGTGCGCAACGGGCTCGTCGTTTACTGCGTGGAGCCGGTCGAAGGCTGCCACGCCGGCGAGCTCGTCGAGACGGCGGTCGAAGTCCCCGAGCTCGCCGCGTGGCCGGTCGCGCCGCCGCACTGGATCCACCTGCCCGCGAGCGTGACGTTGCCGGCAACGAATAGTCAGCAGTCGCCTCGGGCTGGCTGGCTGCGGCACTCCCGGCAGATCCGCGGGTGGGGCAGCGACGCAGACCCGGAGCGGGCGTGGGTCGCGCACGTGCGCGGTGTTCTCGGAGCGGCCCGATGATGCGGCGCACGTCTGTTGCGATGACCGCCGAGACGCACGACGCGCTGGTTCGGCATCTGCTGCGTGAGGACGGGCAGGAGAACATCTGCCTCGCGACCTACCGACTGTCCACCGGAGCGACGCGGCGCACCGCGCTCGTGCGACAGGTCGTCCTGCCCGAGCCCGGCGAGCGGGCCGTGCACGGCAACGCCTCGCTCACCGGCGACTACGTCCTACGCGCAGCCGCGCTCGCGCAGGTGGACGGCTGCGGGTTCACCATCGCACACAGCCACCCCGGCGGTCGCGGCTGGCAGCCAATGAGCGTGCCCGATCATGACGCCGAGGCGTCATACGCCAACCTTGCCCGCGAGATCACCAATCTGCCCCCGGTCGGGCTGACGCTGGCCGGCGACGGCGCGTGGTCCGCGCGGCACTGGGACCGCTGCACGGGCCGCGATGTCGCGGCGACGCACGCCGAGAATGTCCGCATAGTTGGCGACCGGCTGGCGGTGACGTGGAACGACGCCCTCGTGCCTCCGCCGCCCGCACGGCGCACCCAGGTCCGCGCCATCGCCTCCTGGGGCGAGCGGATGCACTGCGACCTCACTCGACGGTCGGTCCTCGTCGTGGGCGCCGGCTCCGTCGGCCTCAACATCGCGGTCCGGCTGGCGGCGACCGGCATCACACGCATCGGGATCATGGACTTCGACACCGTCGAGGAACGCAACCTCGACCGGCTGATCGGCGCGACGACGATCGACGCATGGCTCCACCGGCCGAAGGTCGAAGTCGTCGGCCGCCTCGTCGTCCTCAACGCCACCGCGGCGGAACTGCTACTGAAGACGTCCGAGCACAGCATCTGCGAGGCCGCCGGCATGGACCAGGCGCTCGACTACGACATGATCTTCAGCTGCGTCGACGGACCATGGGCGCGCGCGGTCCTCAACGGACTGGCGCACGCGCACCTCGTCCCAGTCATCGACGGCGGCATCGGCGTCGACGCCTTCGACGACGGCGACGGGATGCGCGGCGCCACGTGGCGCTCGCACGTAGTACGCCCCGGCCGGCCTTGCCTCGCCTGCAACGGCCAACTCGACCTCGGCGCCGTTGCTGCAGACCGCGCCGGCGACCTCGACGACCCCCACTACATGGCCGGACTCGGCGCCGACCGCAGCGACCACGCGGAAAACGTCGCCGCGTTGTCGATCAGCGCCGCGGCGACGCTACTCGCGCAGTACATCAGTTTCACCGTGGCGCCCGGTGGGCTGGGCGAACCTGGGCCATTGCAATACCTGCTCAGCACGCACACACTCGAGCGCCTGGCAGCCTGCACACGCCCGACTTGCACTATCGAGGCGACGATCGCCGACGGCGACGAAGCCCTCAGGCTAACTGGACCGCACCCCGCTGCCGAGCGGCGCCGCGCCGCCCGTCGGGATGCCCGGGCCGCGTGGCCGGTCCGCCTGGGCCGGGCCGCTGATGACATGCTCCACCGACTGCGCACGAGGCTCCGCGCCGTCGCGGTGCGGCAGCTGGGGCGAGCATGACGGTGAGGTCCGTCGCGCGTCGTCGTCCACTCTTGGTCACGGCTGGTTCGGCGCTTGCTGCCGTGGATTATGTGGAGTTCTTTGTGTGGATGCGGCGCCGACGGTAAGCGCACCACCTGGCCACATCGCGGCATAACCGGATTTCGGGTGCTGGCTCCAGTGCGAACAGCTGTTCCAAGGTGCTGGCTTCGGCTACGAAAGTACGTCGAATCGTGAGGTCCGGCGTTAACACGCAAAGCGTTACGCCGATGTAGAAGAAGATACGGCTAATGCCCGTTGGGCGATTGTGTTGATCATCCCGAGACGTTCGTCGCTGGCGACGAGGCGGCGATTGCCGGTTCACCGGGAATCATTCCGCCATAGGAAGTGATGGGGATAAGCCCGATACATGTGCTCTGCGGAACCTGGTCGGGAAGATTTCCGGCGGGCGCCCAGGTAGCGATTCGCCATGGGATCGACCATCGCCGATGGGCGGCCACGCCGATGGCGACTGTCGGTCTGAGCGAAGGCCGATTGTCTTCACGCCCGATCGCTGAGCTACTGGTCGCGAGGGCTACCAGCGGGACGGAGCTGGGGGTCGCCGGAGGTTCTAGTTCGCAGATCGCGGCATAAGCGGATATGCGCGCCGCTCACCGCTAGATTCGTGCTCGTGGACGTCGAGGGGTGGATCAGGACCGTTGGCGCCCCGCGGGGCGGCGACCCTCGTGATGGCGAAGTTCGCCAGTCGATTCGCGAAGGTGCCATGTTTCGCGGCTACTCAGTCGAGACAGAACTTGTAGCCCTCGATGTCCTGCATCACGAGGCGGGACTCGTTGTCGCCATCGCAGACAGTAGTCGTATGTGTACCGAGCCAAGGGTGATGAGTCGTGCGCATTCGGCCACGCAGCTCGAGGACGAGCGCGTTACCGGCGGGCTGTCGGCTTTGGCGTCCCGGTGCCAGCGGCGAGAATGGAACGCACATCGCCCGCGCGCCAGCGGCCGAACGCGACCGCCCGGCGGAGCACGGCCAGGAATGCATCGCTGCCGTTCGCGGCGTGCGGGTATTCAACTCGGCCAGTTCCGGCCCAAGCCGGATGTTGCCGGCCGCCGCGGCGCCGGTGATGAACGCCTCGGCGACCGGACCGGGCGTGCAGAACTGTTTCTCTGCAACGGTTTTCGGGCACACCGCCCGCCGCGGCGCGGGTCGTGGGCCGCTGCCTGATGAACCTGCTTGCCAGCGACCTCACCGAGCAGGCCAAGGCCGTTGTCCTAGCCTTACCGGCGCCATCCTTAGTGGAACCCGGACGGTAGTACCGGTAACGCTGAGCGGATATCACAGTCGGCCGGATAACGGGTGCACGTGTGGCTCGGTTTAGTGATCTTGCTTGCCTGCGCCGTCGCGGTATGGCTGCTTCATGTGATGTGCGGTATACTTGCGGTTAGTGCTGGTCGAGGTATTGTGCGTGATTGTCGAAGGTCTGAAGGTGTTGCGGCAGCCTTTTCGGGTGTTTTTGAGTCATACGTCGGAGTTGCGGCGGATTCCCGCGCGGCGGTCATTTGTTGAGGCGGCTGAGCGGGCGGTGTCGAGGGCGGGTCATATCATTTGTGATATGGCGTATTTTACAGCGCGGGATGCGCGGCCGGAGTTGGTAGATCGGGATGCAGTCTTGGCTGCGGATGTTTTTGTGGCGATTGTGGGGTTCCGGTACGGCTTGCCTGTGTTGGGCCGGGTGAAGTTGTCGCATACTGAGTGGGAGTTCGAGGTCGCTACCGAGGCGGGCATGCCGCGTCTGGTGTTTCTGTTGGGTGAGGAGACTGAGGGTCCGGCGGGGTTGTTTCTTGATGTAGAGTACGGTGCTCGGCAGGCGGCGTTTCGGAGTCGGTTGGTCGACGCTGCTGGCTTGATTTTGACGATGGTCACTACGCCAGAGGGGCTGAGTGAGGCGCTATATCAGGCGTTGCACGAATTGTCAACTGCTGAATCGGAGAGTTGTGTGCCGGTGTGGCAGATGCCGCCACGCAACCCAAACTTCGTCGGGCGAGACGCTGAGCTGGCCCGAATTGGAGCCAGTTTCGCGGATGGGCAAGTGGTGGCGGTGCAGGCCTTGCATGGCATGGGTGGGATTGGCAAGACGCATACGGCAATCGAGTACGCCCACCGCTGTGCCAGTGAGTATGACCTTGTCTGGTGGATGGATGCCGAGCAGCCCGCGCTGCTTGCCGAGCAGTTCGCGACCTTGGGCGCCGCGCTGGGCATCCGGACTGGTCCTGATCCGACGGCAACTATTCGGGTGGTCTGCCTGGTGTTGCGGCAGCGGCGACGGTGGCTGCTGGTGTTCGACAATGCCGATGCAGTCGAGGACATCAGGCCGGTCTTGCCGGGTGGCGGCAGCGGTCATGTCTTGATCACTACCCGTCGTGGCGGCTTTCGCGCCGTTGGTGCAGTGCTCGACCTGGATGTATTGGATCGGGTGGATGCGGTGCGCTTGCTGTGCCGCCGTGTGCCAAGATTGAATAGGGACGAAGCCGACGCATTGGCTGAAGCATTAGGTGACCTTCCACTGGCTTTGGAGCAGGCTGCTGCGTATCTCGACCAGACTGGCCTTGATGTTGGGGAATACCTGCAACTTATGCGGGTGCGCGCGGCGGAGTTGTGCAGCCGCGGCCGGATCGTGGATCACCGGAACACCATCGCCACGCTCTGGTCGTTGTCGATGGCCCGGCTACGGCAGCTCCAGCCGGAAGCCGTCGATTTGCTGCAGCTATGCGCCTGGCTGGCGCCCGAACCGATCCCTATCGACCTATTCAGCGGTCGGCCTGAGCTATTACCGAAACCGTTGGATCGAGTGGTGGCCGACCCGGTCAGCAGAGCTGATGTCCTCGGCACGTTGGCTGACCATTCTTTGGTGCGATACACCGGAGATGTGGTCCTGCTGCACCGGCTCATGCAGACGGTGCTGCGTCAACCAACATCAGATGGGCCGCTGCGGTACCATCCGCTTGCCGTGGTGCTGGCTTTGCTGCGCAATGGGTTACCTGAAGAGATCCGCAACGCGCCAGGGAACTGGCCGCGATGGCGTCAGCTGCTCCCGCACGTGCTCGCCGCCGCCGACCACCATGACGATACCCAACCAGTGGCCGCCGAGGACGTTGCCTGGTTGCTGGACCGTGCGGCGGCATATATCTACGTCACCGGTCCGAAGGTGGACATGATTCGGCAGATCTTGGAGCGTGCCCTGCGCATCCGACAGTCGATCTACGGCGCCATCGACATCCGGATCGCCGACACCATGCACAACCTGGGCGCGGTACTGGGCGACTTTGGCTATGCATTGGAGGCGCGGCCCTTGCTGCAGCGTGCGCTGCACGTCAGGGAGCTCTACTATGGAGCGGACCACCCTAACGTGGCCTACAGTTTATCTGCGCTCGGCAATGTGCTAGGCCAGCTTGGTGACGCGGTCGCCGCACTACCAATGGCCGAACGCGCCTTGCGCATTCAGGAGCGAGAGTTTGGACTGAATCATGTGGGCATTACCGGGACGCTCAACTGTCTTGGCTTTGCTCATCTGAGTGTGGGGGAACCGGTCAAGGCTCGCGCGTTTTTCGAGCGTGCCCTTGACATTCGACAGTCAGTCTATGGGCCCGACCACGTTTGGACTTCGACTTGTTTAAACCACCTTGCCTGTGCCCTGGTTGATCTCCGTGACACTGCCGCTGCCTGGCCTCTCTTCGAGAAGGCATTACAGATCCGTGAGACCGGCTTCGGGCCCGAGCATGAGCTCGTCGCCCATACCCTGAGTAATATGGCCCATGCTATGGCCGAGCTAAAAGAACTCAGTACTGCTCGAACACTGTTGGAACGGGCACTGCATATTTGTGAATCTGACCACAGTCACACTCGACGTGGGACTGCGTACCTCCTGATGCAACTAAGCAAGCTACTCATCGACTCAGGCGATCTCGCCGCCGCCAAGAAGCACCTGCAACGCGCGCTGACCATCCTCCAAGCTATTTACGATCCCACACATCCTAGTGTAACAATGTGCAGGCAACTTCTGCATCGACCCGCCCACGTCGCTTCACTACACAATCTTCCGGCTGGTGGACTGACGCGGTGGATATACGAACTAGCAAACCGGGAGGCGCAGGCGTAAAGAAAAGGTCCCGGCCCGGCAATGCCCGGCAATGCTCGCCTCCGGTCGGCGTTTGACTGCCACCCACTTTGCTGTTGGTACCGGGAAGGCGTGGCCAGCACCGCCGCGCTGTGGACGTCCTCACTCCGATGGCGCAGGCTGGTCACCTCGGCCGCAACCCGTGGCGCCGCCAAGGAGGTGCCGCTCCACTTGGCGTAGCACGCGTCCTTCACGGGATAGCCTCCGATCCGACGGTCTGTGGCGCGCTGCGCTGGCGTGCTGCCCGAGCCCTCGCTGGCCTCGGACCGGCAGGCCGAGCCCAGGCAATCCCGGCGCTGCTCAGCATCAGCACCGACGACACCCTACCGGCCACCGCCCGAGCCAACGCCGCACGTGAACTCGCCAAGACCAGCCCGGACTGTCGCCACGACGCTCTCGACATCCTGCACACGCTGACCAGCAGCGCCAACCCACTACACCGCGTACAGATCTACCTCGCGATGGGCACCCTCGACACCACCGATGCCACCCCAGCACTGCGCACCATGGCCGACGACCGCACCCTCGGACCAGTCGCCCGGCTGCGCAGCGCCGAAGCCCTCGCACAACTTCGCCGCGACCACCGCGAAGCCGCGTCCATCGTGGTACGCGAGCTGATGCACGACCCGACCATCCCACGCCACATTCGTACGATCGCGGCTTGTCACCTCGCCTGCTGGAGCGCGTTGTGCCGGCAGGAGGCCCGCGACCTGCTGCACACCCTGAACACCGACCACCCGGTGGCCTCTGAAGCCTGAACCCCTCCTGGTCGGTAGTCCGGTCGCGACCTGTTCGGGTCGGCGCCAGGTGGTCTCCGGCTCCTACGGCGCGCTGGGTTACGCACCGAAGGCGGCCTTGTGTCACCTTGGCCCGTCGTCGCGGTGCTGCCGTTCGCCCGGCACGCGAGTCTGGTTGCGTCTGTCGGTGGTCGACCTACCATCAGCTCATGGGGGAGAAGCAGATCCGCGCGCAGGCGGACCGGACAGGGGCCGAGGTCCTCGGCCCAATGTTCAAGGCGCTGGGGGACTTGGCGGTAGCGGCCGCTGAAGCCGGCCAGGATGCGGAACTACGCGCCGCCGCCGACGCGAAGGCTCGGCAGATCCTGGACGCTGCCGAAACGGAGATCGTGCGCCGCAAGCAACGCTGGTGGCTGGCCTGGCAGTCGGCTCGCCAAGCCGGGTGGTCGGCCGAGAGGCTACGGGCGGCGCCAATCAACCAGCGCCAACCGCCGGCCGCCTACAAGCCAAAGGCACTCGAGGCCTCGCCACGCACCGTCAAGGTGCCCGCCGAGGACAGCACTGGCAACGCTGAACCCACGACCTGACCGTAGCTCATGATCCGGCGGTGGGCGGACCAAAGCCGCCGACGGTAGTACGTTCGGAGATCAGCTCATAGCGGGTCGTCGGCCTGGGCGGCGGTGCGTTCGCGTATGCCGAAGTTGTCGAGGATGAGGCACGTCGGGCCGGACGAGATCGCGTGGCTGCTTGTCCCCAGCGGCGGTCGGCGTGCCGCTGGCCATGCGTGGCGAGGATTCGGCTGGTCTTGGCCAAGTTGACCTCAGCGGCGTGGCGAAGGCGAGGGTGTCCGAGTCCTTGCGCGACATGGTTTTCCCGATCCCGACGGGTACGTAGAGCACGGACCGACTCGCGGCGGCCTAGCCAGCGCAGCGCGGCCAGATCGCGGATCTGCGCGGCGGGCAGTTTGGGCTGGCGGGCTCGCCTTGGGCAGCGCCATCGCGGCCATCGCCGGTTGCCGCTGGCTCTTGCCGTGTCCCCGGCGTTCGTGGTGAGAGCCGTCACCGGTCTGGTGGACGCCGCGCTCGACCGGGTGGCGGAGACCGGCTTGATGTGGCCCTTGGCGGCTGGGCCGTCTCCAGCCCGGCGGCAAGGATGCCCCTTGTTGGTGCGATACGAGGTGTCGCCGACTGTGATGGCCTTGTTGCAGGCCGGCTTGAGCCGGGTCGTGCTTGTCCGCTAGGCCCAGCATGCCCTGCGCGGCGTGCAGCCGGAACAGCGCGTTCACCGTCAGCTCGCCGATCCCGGCGTTGACGGCGCTAGTCGCGTTTCGCGCCGGGTGGCCAGACGATCGTGACTGGTATGCCGCGTTCTTCGGCGGCGTTGACTACGTCGGCTGTTCCGCCGTGGCCGCGGGCGGGTTTTCCGTCCCAGACGGCGATCAATTCGTCGGCTTCGGTGAGCATGTATAGGCTGGCGTTCATGTGTGCTTTGGGGTCTGAGGTCAGGTGGTCCAGCCTGGTTACTTTGTTGGCTTGGTTGATGAGTTGGTCGTATGTTGGATGGTGGTCGGTGGGTAGGCTTTCGCGGTAGTGTTTGGCGGGGACTATGACGTGTAGGGTGCCGCCGTAATCCAGTACGGCCTTGGCGAACAGTGTGTCGGCTCCGTCGGCGATGCAGCTTATGCCGATGAGGTCGGTGCTTGTGCGTTTGCTGATTTCGATGTGGAGGGCGGTGTTGACGAGTATGGCTGTTGCTGGGGGTAGTCCACGGTGGCCGGTGATGGCGACGGTGGTCACGCGTCGTCCCGTTCGTACAGGGCGGCCATTGCGTCGTCTAGTTGGCGGGCTTCGACGGTTTTGATGGGTAGGCTTGCGCGGAATTGGCGGGCGCGGCGGGTGATTCGTTCGCTGCCGTAGGTGTGTCCTATTGTCAGGGCTTCGGCGGCGAGGGCGCAGGCTGTGGTGAGGTCTCCGCTGCGGGCGAGTACGTGGGCCGTGTTCGACCTGGGCTAGGGCGCGGGGTTTGGCTGCGGTTAGGGCGGGGCTGGCGGCGGTGTAGGCGGCGCGGGCGGCGCGTAGGTCGCCGAGGCGGCCGAGTGCGCTGGCCTGGTACTTGGCGGCTTTGGCTGCGGAGAAGGTGAACACCCAGGGCCATTGTGGCTGGCCGCGTTGGCGGCTGGTCAGCTTCTCGGCTCGGCGCAGCGCCGCGATGGTGCGGGTTCGGTCGCCCATCGCGGCATGGGCGACGGCGAGTAGTGATGCCAGCCAGGCGCGGGCGGTGTCGGAGGCGTTGATGTCGAGTTGTGCGGAGGCGCGGCGGAGCATGGTGAGTCCGTGGTTGGTATCGCCGGCTTCGACGGCGAAGTGGCCGAGGCTTGCCGTCATGTATGAGATCAGCAAGGGGTGGTGGGTGCGTTCGGCGTAGCTGATGGCCTCGGCGTATCGGCGTCGGGCGGTGGCGTGGTCTCCTCGGTCGGCTGCCAGCCAGGCGGCTAGGCCGGCGATCTCGGACAGCACGCGGAAGCCGTCGGAGGTGCGGAGGCGATCTCTGACGATGTTGGCCGCAAGGGTGAGGTGCGCGTCGACGGCCGGTGACAACCGGTCCGAGGGCACGGCCGACTCCATCTGCCGGTAGTGAGCGGTGGGGCCGGCCAGGATCTCGATCAGGTTGGCCTCGGAGGGCGCCAGCAGAATCCCTGCGCCGGCTCCGAGTGTGGTTTTGAGGAAGGTCTTGCGGTCCACGTCGTCAAGGTTAGTTTGTCCTGGCCGGTGGAACCCCAGCTCGGCGTCCGTGGCGACGTTCAGGACAGCGCGTAACGCTGTTCGGTAACGCTCGGCTGGCCAGCGATTGACACCCCGTTCCCACCGGCCGACATGCTGGGCGTCCACCGCGCCTGTCCGGCCGGTCGCACGGTATACGTGGTCGTTGACGGCCGCGGCCAGCTCGTGGCGCGTCATGGGTTGGCCGGGGGAGCCCGGAGACTCGATGCGGGTCCGTGCTGCCGTCAACAGCTGGTTGTGCTGGGGCAAGGCGCCCTCCCTTGCTTGATCGGAACAGAGTGTAGGCCCGGGGCAAGTTGGCCCGGGAGGAAGCTGAACTTTCCCTCGAATTTCCCCTTGGTTTCCCTGGAATCCGCCGTAGATCCCGTGGGCGCTTTCGACCCATCCTATGGGCATGCCCACCGACGTTGCTTCTTTGAGGACGCACATGCCGACGTCTCGCCTGGTTCCTGGTGGATCCCAGGATGTTTTGTGCGAGGCGGCGGTCGCATATGTGAAGGCTGGCTGGCCGGTGTTGCCGTTGCGTGGTCCGAGCTACGAGCAGTTCGTGTGTAATCGTGGCCCGTCGGACGGGGCGTCAGCGCGGTTGTGGTGGTCGGATCAGCCATACGGGATCGGATGCCGGACCGGTCTGTTGTTCGACGTCATACAGGTGCCGGCATCGTTGGGTCGACCGCTAATGACTGTGTTGAAGGAATTGAATACGGTGCTGGTGATCGAGGTGGACGCGCTGGCGGCGTGGTGGTTCTTTGTCTCGCCGGGCAGTCCCGTGATCGGCGATTTCCCGCGCGAGTGTCAGGTACGGATGCTGGCAGCCGGCGGCTGGGTGGCGCTGCCGCCGACTCCCTGCCGGGGCGGCCCGACAAGCTGGGTGGCAGCGCCGCCTGCACACACGGTGCCGTGGGGCAGCTTGCCGAATTCGCTGCAAATGCAGTGGGCGGTGGTTCGCGCATGGAACTCCCGACGCACCGACGCAACCTCTCGCGTTGCGATAGATGACGCGGGTCGCGCCGAGGTGTGCCGTCGGTATCGGAATGGCGCGACTATCTGGAGGCTTGCCGCTGATATTGGCCGGTCCCGGAAGTTTGTGCGTCGCCTGCTGCTCGATGCCAATGCTCCACTGCGCGATCAGGTTCCCACTGGCCGGGCGGCGGCCAAGGTTCCGGACGTTTCCTGATGCCTGCCGTGCTGGTGCCGCGTGACGCGTCTGTTGTGGGGTATTGGAGAGTCGCAGGTGATCACGAATGGGCGACTGGTCAAACTGGATTGCGGGCCTGGCGCTGTTCGGACTGCTGCTCGCGTTCCTGTGGCTTCGGCGGCTGTCCACACGCTTGGCAACAGTGGAGTCGGCCGCACAGTTGGCTTCGCCGGCCGGGCGGCAGAAGGTCAGCGTGGCCGAGCTGCTCGCCCGAGAAGACGCGGCCGAGCGGTCAAAAGCCCCAGTGGGCACGCCGTCGTCGCAGCCGGCAAGGTCCGCACGCGAGGCTGAGATCACCATGCCATTACCGCGGCCGCGGCAGCTGGTTGTTCTCGGCCCGCCGCCAAAAGACAGCGAGGACGACCCGGGACCGTGGTTTCGACCGGCCTCCGAGCCGGTGCCCAACCGGGCAACGCGTGACGGCCGCACCCCTCTTTGCCAGACTGACGTGAGACACCTCGTGTGAGTGCGGGGTACCTGGCGGAGGGTGGGATCGGAGATCCTGATGCACGTGTCCACCCCATCTGGCAAGCCGGTCCGGCCGGTTGGTCCGGT
>Ga0209382_10000198_pt1 | contig 96624 bp, 92 predicted proteins | sample SoiMetdeltSBSDD5_FD_187599 | JGI IMG/M metagenome (GOLD analysis project Ga0209382, IMG submission 187599) | Bulk soil microbial communities from a Populus tree surrounding site in Tennessee, USA - Soil MetaG P. deltoides SBSDD5 (SPAdes) (version 2) | ecosystem: Environmental > Terrestrial >...
TTCGATCTTCGGCAACGCCGGAAAGGTGCGTTCGATGATTTCGTAGGCTGCGATTGGCTTTTCACTGTGCCGGCCTACCGGACTCTTAATCAGCGGGTCAAAGGTTCGAGTCCTTTTGCGCCCACCATTCATCTCAATGACAAATCAAGGTGCCAAGCCTGCTGGCAGGCGCCAAGTAAGTTCGACAACCTCAAAGCCGCAAAGGCGCTCGATCACTACGTACCGTTCTATGGTATGCCAAGGATTTGACGCGCTTCTTGCGCTGTCGCAACGCGGCAGCCATGCCGGGCAATTGCTTGCGTAGCGACTTGCACCAGTTCAGCATTACTATTAGCGAAGCGCTCTTTTGAGATTCGGATGTTATCCTCAAGCCCTGTGCGGACCGCGTCAGCGCCCCGGGCAAGCGCCCAGTCCATGACCTCCGCTTGATGCCTCCCGATGCCCGCCGCCGTCCAGGTGCAGGCCGGAAAAAGATGCTTGGCCTCGGTAAGGAGCATGTCGAGCAGGTGCTCTTGTGCAGGCAATGCATTCCGGATGCCCATGACAAACTGCATATGAGGCCGCTCATTCAGCAAACCTTGATCGGCAAGGCGGCGGGCTCCGTGGAGGTGAGAAAGATCAAACACCTCGATTTCAGGCTTGATGCCGTTTTCCCGCATCTTGGAGGCGAGGTCTTCTACGAGGGCTGTGTGATTTTCGTAGACGATACTGGGGAAGTTGACAGATCCCGTCGCCAAAGAGGCCATGTCAGGCTTCAGAAAGAGCGAGCTGCTCCGCTGACTTGGGTCTCTTCCTCGTCCGCCGGTGGAAAACTGTACAATCATGCCGGGGCAATGGCGCCTGATACCGTCGCACACAGCGGCAAAGCGTTGCGGGTCCGACGATGGAGTCTCGTCGTCATTGCGCACGTGGATGTGTGCCAGCGTCGCCCCAGCTTCATACGCTTGTTTGGTGCTCTCGACCTGCTCTGCAGGCGTGATCGGCACCGCCGGATTGTCCTTCTTGCGCGGCACGGAGCCCGTTATTGCGACAGCCACAATAACGGGTTTCATGTTGTTTCAACACTTGCCTGCATCACACGGCAACCCTGCGGTCTTTGTTAGTGCCGCTGGCATTAGCAGCTTCTTTGGCGAGCAATTGCGCCACGTGTCGCAGAGCCAACGAATAGCCGTGAGTGCCGAACCCCGCCATAACGCCGGTCGCAGTCAGCGACACGTAGGAGTGATGGCGGAAGGATTCTCGCCGATGCACGTTCGAGATGTGCACCTCGAAGACAGGACACTTGCATGCGTTGAGCGCGTCCATGATCGCGATTGAGGTGTGGGTGAAGGCACCCGGGTTAATCACGATCGCTGCCGCGGTCTCACGCGCCTCGTGGATCCAGTCAATGATCTGGAATTCCGCATTGCTCTGGCGGAACTCGATCGAAAGGTTGAGCTCCGCCGCAAGGGTTCGGCATTGAGCCTCAACATCGGCGAGCGTCTCGTGCCCGTAGATGTGAGGCTCGCGCTTGCCCAGAAGATTCAGGTTCGGGCCGTTGAGAACGTAGACGGTGCGGCTCATCGAACCTCACTCGGAACGCGATGCGTCGGCGATCGCCCGGGCGCGAATTTTCTCGTAGTCTGCCTTGTCGACCGGCGCCGCGTAGGGATTACCGAGGTCTTTGAGGAAGGTGCGATAAGTCTCGCGCGCGCTCAGCGCCGCAAGCGCGGCAATAGCCGTAATCGCCAACGTAATTGCACCGATCTTGAGTGGAATATCGGACGAGCCAGGCGGTGCCGCGATCGCGAACAGCGCTGGAAGCAGCGCCGTGATCGTCGTTCCGACGTTTTGGGAGATGGCCATGGAGGTGACGCGCGTGCGCGTCGGGAAGAGTTCAGGGTAGAAGCTTGGAAAGGTCGCGTTGTAGCCCTGATAGACGAAACCCCACATCAGAAGCGACATAATGATCGCGAGCGGCACATTGTGAATACTAATCGCATAGAGATACGCGAAGGAAAGCAGCCCCGAACCGAGAGCGGCGACGATGATCGGAGGCCTGCGGCCGATCTTGTCGGACAGATTGCCAACGTAGGGGATGACTACCACTGCCAGAATGTTGCCCAGCACGGGGATCCACAAGTACACGTCCTTTTCGAAGCCGATGCCATACGCCGGCTGCACCGCATAGGCCGCGCCAAAAATTGCGGCAACGACCGGGATGACATTCATCAAAGCCATGCACACCACGCGCAGCATGTCCTTCCAGCTAGCCTTGAACGCCTGCACGATCGGCGCTCGCGGCACTTCGCCTTGTGCGCTCTCTTCGGTGAAGGCGGGCGTCTCATCCACCTTGCGGCGAATAATATAGCCCGCAATGATGACAACGAAGCTGAGCAGGAAGGGGATCCGCCAGCCCCAGGAGTTGAACGCTTGATCGGGCATCAAGGCGGCGAGCGGCAAGAAGACTGCTGCGGCTAAGATCTGGCCGGCTTGCACGCCCTGCAGCGTGAAGCTGGCAAAGAACCCGCGTCTACCAAACGGAGCGTGCTCGAGAATCATCGAGCTGGCGCCGGAGATTTCTCCCGCAACGGCGAAACCCTGGATGAGCCGCAGAATGACGAGAAGCACCGGAGCGAGCACGCCCACCTGGTGGTAGGTCGGCAGGAGTCCGACCGCCATCGTCGATACTCCCATTAGCAGCATGCATAAGATCAGCACGTTCTTGCGACCATGGGTGTCGCCCCAATGGCCGAGAAAGAAGGCCCCAATGGGACGGGCGACATAGCCGACGCCATAGGTCGCAAGCGAGGCCACGATGGCGACGGTCGGGTTGTCTGACGGAAAGAAGAGTTGCGGGAAGATTAGAGACGCCGCGGTAGCGTAGATGAAAAAGTCGTAGTACTCGAGCGCCGACCCGATCCAACCACTGGCGGCGGCCTTCTTCGATTGATGCCGGCCGCTCGGCTCGTGGCTAGCGGCAGTCGCCTGAATAGTCATGCCTGTCTCTCCCGCTAATTCTGATTCAGTCGAAGTGATGGCGTTCTCCCTAAACGTCGAAGAACACTGTCTCGCGTTCGCCTTGCAAATAGACGTCGAATGTGTAGACGACAGCGCTCCCCCTCATCGCGCGTTGCGCAATGAGAGTGCGGCGTCGGGTATCGGGCTCGATAAGGTTAAGCACCGGGTCGGCACGGTTGGCGGCTTCTTCATCGGAAAAATACATCCGCGTGCTCAATCCGATGTTGATGCCCCGCGCCACGATCCAAAAGCTCACGTGCGGCGCCATGAAACGATGGCCGCGCCGGCCGATCACTGAACCGGGCTTTACGGTGTCGAACCAAAAGAGGCCAGTCTCGAAATCCGCGCCGGTACGGCCCCATCCGCGAAACGCCTTGTCGAGCAGTTTCTCCTGCCGATCAGCGGGGTGGTTGTAGCGCCCCGCCGCATTGGCTTGCCAAATTTCCACCAGCGCGTCTTTGAGCGGCATGCCGGCACCATCGAACACGTGCCCTTCGATGCGAATCCGTTCCCCGGCCGTATCGGGACCGACCAGCACGTTGGTGAAGTTCTTATCGAAGATGTCGAAGCCGGCCTGATGAGGGATCAACCCGATATGAACGTAAGGACCAGCCGTCTGAGATGGCGTCTCGGTCAGATATTTGAGCGCTTGCACCACGTGCTAATTCCCATGCAGCTTGTTCTCGAACAGCGTCGAGCGCCGTCCGCGGAGCACGATGTCGAACCGATAAGCGAGCGTGTCGAGCGGGACCGTGGCGTTGAAGTCGATTGGCGCCACGAGTCGCTTGGCGGCATCACGATCCGGGATCATCTGAAACATCACGTCCTTAACGAGGAGAGGATCACCTTCGAAGTACATCTGCGTGATGAGCCGTTGCACGAAGCCGGTGCCAAACACCGAGAAATGGATGTGCGCCGGCCGCCAAGAATTGACGTTGTTGCGAAACGGATAGGGGCCCGGCTTGATCGTCCTGAACCAGTACTCACCGTCTTCGTTTGTGATAGTCCGGCCACAACCGCCGAAATTTGGGTCGATAGGCGCAATGTAGCGGTCGTTCTTGTGCCGGTAGCGTCCACCGGCATTGGCTTGCCAAAACTCGACCAGGACATTCGGAACCGGACGGCCGCCCTCATCCATCACTTGGCCGTGGACGATGATCCGCTCGCCGATCGCCTGACCATCCTTCGCATAGTTCAGGATAAGATCGTTATCGAGCGGGCCGAGTTCGCTGTGGCCGAACAACGGTCCCGTCACTTCCGACAACGAGTTCTGCAGCGAGAGCAACGGCTGCCGGGGAGAGCGCAGCACGCTCGTCTTGTACTCTGGAGTCAGCGCAGGCGGATGAATGCTGCGGTCGCGTTGGAAAAACTCGCTCTCCCAATCCACGACGCTCGCTAGCCCGCTCACTCTTCTTGCGCCCGAGCTCTCTACGGAGCCCCCGGAACGCTGCGCGCCGGTTTCCCCGAGAATCTGCTCGGGTTGGCGGTTCGGTATACCGACACTTTCAAGCATGGCCCGTCCTCGCAATGCGATCTGGGACCCTTTGGCCTGCGGAGGCCACCCCTTAACCAGTGCAAATCGGGCGTTTCTTGGTTCCGACCGCCTTTGGCGAGAGCTGGCCGACTGGCCTTTAGGTCATAAGCCTAGCGCCGAAACTGATCCTGCGCCACTGATTTGTATACCGACCAAGGCTCTACCCTCAGTACTGGATCCGGGCGACGGAGCGCAGCTCGTCGGCTGTCGTGGTTCCGAAGCCAAAGAACTCGAGGTAGGCCGGGATTTGCTCGAACAGCATGTCGGTGCCGACTTGGATCGGGCAGCCCTTTTCGTGAGCCGCGCGCAAGAACGGCGTGATTTCCTGTTTCATCACCACTTCACCCACAAAGGTGCCGGGCGCGATCCGTGACACGTCCATCGGCAACGGGTCGCCCTCCTTCATGCCGAGCGGCGTCGCGTTGATGACGACCTGATATCCGGCGGGATCCTTTGAGCCCGTAATGACCTCGAGCTTTGGATAGTGCTCGCGCAAACGAACCGCCAAGCTCTCGGCCATGCTCGCAACGTTGTCGAACAATCCGATCGCGCCGACGCCCGCGGCTGCGAGAGACGCGGCAATCGCCGAGCCTACGCCGCCACTCCCGACGACCAGCACGCGCGCGCCGGCAAGGCGTTGCCCCTTTCTCCCAAGTCCGCGAACGAAACCCGCGCCATCGAACATGTCACCAAGCAGCGAGCCGTCTTGACGGCGCAAAACCGCATTGCACGAACCTGCGATCCTGACCGTCGTCGTGACTTCGTCTAGGAGCGCGACCGTTGTCACCTTGTGGGGCATCGTAATAAGCGCACCGCGAATGTTTGTAAGGCGAAACAGGGCACGCAATACGTCCGGATAATCATGGGGCCTTACGCCCATCGGCACGACAACCGCATCGATTCCGTGCTTCTCGAAATACGGGTTGTAGATCATCGGCGCTTTGAAAGTTTCTGTGGGGTAGCCTAGATGCGCTACCAGGGTCGTTGTTCCGCGGATCATCGCTTCCTCCTCTGCAGGCGCCCGATCTGCTTAAGCTGAAGCTACGTCGAGCAGGTGTCGCTTACTCAGAAGGGAATGCTCGCGAATGAGACTTTCGGCTCGAGCGCCCATGCCGGTCTGAATGGCTTCCAGAATGCGGTGGTGCTGGTCCTGCTCGATGATCAGCACAGTGCGCAGCTTCGTCGGGTCCGACGCCAGAACTTGGCTTACCCTCGGCAACGCCAGAATGTTCGGCGGCGCGTTCTCGGCGTGCTGGTTCAACGTCCGACATTGTACCGCCTCGACCACGAGGCCATGAAAGCGGGCATTCAAAGCCAGGAATTGCGCAAGACTGTCAGCTGAAAGTTCAGTGGCCCCTATCAGCTCGTCGATTGAAGCCAGACAATCCTGCACGCTTTCCAATTGGGCCGCTGAGATTCCTCGCTCGGCCGCCCAGCGGGCGGCAAGACCCTCAAGTGCGCTCTGAATCTCCACTCGGGCAAGGATGTCTTGCAGATTCCCGTTGCGAGGCCTGCTCAGGCCGCCATCGATTTGCAGTTTTGGATCCCTGTCGTCGCCTAACACAAACACCTCCCTTTTTATGTGCGATATACGCACAATATATTGTTATTCGCACAGTAGGGTATGTTGACCGGCCTGTCAAGTGCGTATAAAGGACAAATGTGCGCTTCTCGCACGAAAGGTTTCACTCGATGAGTCAAATTGAGGTTCTCGACCGGGACATCGTGTCCGGCCTCGAAAAGGGGCTCGCCGTTATCGAGGCGTTCGATGAGGTGCGGCCAAAACTCAGTCTGGGAGAGGTCGCCAAGCTGACCGGACTGACACGCGCGGCGGCGCGGCGGTACCTCTTGACGCTCGTCAAGAACCGCTATGCCGAGTACGACGGGAAATTCTTTTGGCTTTCGCCGCGGGTGCTCAAACTCGGCTACGCCTACTTGTCGTCGACGTCGTTGTCAGGACGATTGCAGCCTTACCTTGAGGACATATCGCGCAAGACAGGTGAGTCGAGCTCCGCAGCAATCCTGGACGGTGTCGATATCGTCTATATTGCCAGATCGAGCACTAGCCGCATTATGGCGGTTGACTTGAACGTCGGTAGCCATCTTCCGGCCTATTGCAGCGCGCTCGGCCGTGCCCTTTTGGCGTACTCAGATGACGGGGTGGTGTCATCCTACATCGAAAGTGCAAGCCTCGTTCCGCTGACGCCCAAGACGAGACACACGGTGCCCGAGCTTCGTGAGATACTTCTGGAGGTGAAACGGAACGGCTTTGCGCTCGTGGATGAAGAACTTGCGCTCGGCCTGCGGTCGATCGCCGTACCGATTTTCAATGCCGACGGCAAGGTCGTGACGGCGATTAATATTAGTGTGGCGACGGTGCGGGCATCTGTCGAAGAGATCCTGGATCGCTTCCTGCCCATTTTGTTGGCCACACAGGAGGACTTGCGTCGTGTGCTCTGAGCGAGATAGCTCGGCGTGACGGTCGATGCCGTTTTCGCATTATCCGACCCGACGGTGGATCGCCCTCGAGATTGGAGATGGGCCATGGATACCCGGCTGACGGAAGGCCGCTTGGACCGCGTCGGCGTGCAAACGATGAAAGCCTACGCAGCGCTGCGAGGGCTCATTCTTGACGGCCAATTCCCGCCAGGCGCGCGCCTTTCCGAGATGGCCATGGTCAGGCGTCTAGGCGTTTCGCGGACGCCGGCCCGCATGGCGATGGTTCGATTGAAGGAAGAGGGTTTGGTCGAACCGGCCTCATCGGGCGGATTTTCCGTTCGCGGGTTCACCGAACTCGAAGTGCTGGCCGCTATCGAGATCCGCGCGACACTGGAAGGCCTCGCTGCCCGTCTTGCGGCGGAACGTCGGCTTACGTCCACCCAACTCGAACCGCTGCGCCAAAGCATTGCATCGATCAGCGACCTTATCGCGCAGCCGCCCGGCAAGGATGCGGCCAAACTCTATGCGGCGATGAATGACCGCTTCCATGCGCTTTTGTTGAATCTCGCTGATTGCGAGCCGCTGTCGCGCCAGCTCGAGCGGGCGTCCGCGCTTCCGTTTGCAGCGCCAAGCGCATTGATTCCGGCGCGCGCCAGGGTATCCGACCTCCATGCGATGCTCATTGTTGCCCACGACCAGCATCAAAGCGTGTACGAGGCCGTCGAGCGGCACGAGGGGACCCGAGCCGAAAGCTTGATGCGCGAACACACACGATTAGCAAGCCGCAACCTGGCTCGCGTGCTGAGCAACCCTGAAGCCTTGGCACTGGTGCCCGGTTGGCCACTGATCCGCGTTCCAGAGCGGGCGGCCTAAAGCCTCTTCTGCTCGATCCACTCGAGCACACGACTGGCTGTCCAGTCAGCGGCCGGCTCGATCGGCAACAGATGGCCGGCGTCGCGCGCGCATATATGGTGCGCGCCATGATAGGCGGCGGTGCGTAAGGTCGCCGCGTAGCCTACCAGAGGATCATCCCCGCCTGCGATGACTAGGCTCGGAATGCGAAGGAGGTGGGCCGAGATTATCGGTTGAGGCACGTGGGCCTCCATCAAAGCTTGCGATCCCTCGGCCACCATCAGGGACGCATAGCGGCGCGCTTCCGCAGGCGAGAAGTGTTTTGAAAAAACGATATGCTTTGCGCCGTCCCGGTTTTCGCGGGCGTCACGAGAGCCAAGCATCGCGTTGACCATGTCCAGCCACGTGCGTGGCTTGGCCGCAAACAGCCAAGGCCCCAGAAACATCAGGCCTTCCGGAGGCAATGGAGCCAGCATGACGAGCGCACGAATGTCTACCCGCCCAAGGAGACGTTGAGCGAGCAAAGCTCCGAGCGAATGCGCCAGTATGATGGGTGGTTCCGCAAACTCGTCGATTGCACGGCGTACGTCCGACAAATAGTCGCTCAGCCGCGCCGGTCGGGAGCGGTCGCGCCCGTGGCTCCTACCATGCCCGCGAAGGCTGACGGCAGCCGCATATCGGCCTTGCGCAGCGAAGTAGGGTAGGAAACGCTCCGCCCACATCCATGCGCCGACAAAAGCACCGTGAAGGAAGAAAATCGGAGCACCTCGCGCAGGACGCGAATTCGTTTCGATGAACTCCAACGCGGGTTCCGGACCCCGCGCATGCAGGATGCGCGAAGCGAACAATTCCCCGTTGATTTTCTTTGAGGTGTGCGCGCGCACCCGCGACTACCAGTTCTTCCAGAATCGAATGTGTCAGCCCCGTGTAGGGGACGGTGGCTCGATAAGTCAAATTCGCGAGCGCAAAGGGCGCTGTGCAACGCAATGTCTCCTGAACGGCACCAGGAGCCGCTTCTAGTTTTTTGGACCTGCGGTTGTCGGTAGGTGGTGTTAGGTGGACCGGATCGTCCGATCCTCTCAGCATGCGCTTGGGAACGACGGGCCACTGGTAAAAGAGATTCAGTATACAGACTGAAGGGCACGGCCAAGTTTGGTCTAACCACTCCGGCCTCTGTGCGCCAGCCCGTCACGACAAAAAAATCAAGACTATTCAACGTGTCACGTGGCGCTTACGCTGCCAAATCGATCCAAGAGTCGCAAGATTTGGTCAATGCTTCTTGCCAAGCCGCCAGTCAATCGGTATACCAATTTCAAGCTGGCAAGCGAGTGAACGATGAGACTCTTGCCCGCCACCGAGACCCGGATGCGCGTTCCTGGCCCTGGGTGGCTGGCCAAGCGCAAGCTGCATCACCAGGGCGCGCCCTTCCTGCTCTCGAAACGCACAATTACGGACAATGCGTCGAGGGAACGATGACGCAGGCCGCCCAACATCCTTTCGAGACCGGACTTGATCGGGTAGGGGCAAACTATGTCGCCCTGACACCTGTCAGCTTTCTGAAACGAGCCGCGAAGGCCTTCGGCAACAAGACGGCCGTGATCGACGGGGATCGACGCTACACCTATCGACAGTTGCTTGAACGGTGCAATCGCCTCGCGTCCGCGCTGCGAAGACGCGGCGTACGGCGCCTCGACACGGTCGCGATCATTGCGTCCAATATTCCTGAAATGATCGAGGCGCACTTTGCGATCCCGATGCTCGGGGCCGTGCTCAATCCGCTGAATACGCGCCTTGATGCGGCGACGATTGCCTTCTCGCTCAGACACGGTAACGCAAAGGTGTTCATCGTCGACGCCGAATATTCGGCTTTGGCACATCAAGCGTTGTCCGAAATGAAGCAGCCGCCGCTTGTGGTCGGCATCGACGTGCCAGAGGGGAGTGCGGCGCGGCGCATCGGAGATATCGGTTATGAAGCGCTGCTTGCTGAAGGAGAATCAACATTCACCATCAACGAGCCGGCGGACGAATGGCAATCGCTGTGTCTGCTCTACACGTCCGGCACGACCGGCGATCCGAAGGGCGCGGTGTATAGCCATCGCGGTGCGTATCTGTCAGCTCTCGGCAATGCGCTCACCTTCGAGCTCGCCTACGACAGCGTGTATCTGTGGACTCTTCCGATGTTCCACTGCAGCGGTTGGTCCTATCCGTGGGCGGTTGTTGCCACCGGAGGGACGCAGGTTTGCCTGCGCAAGGTCGAGCCCGCAGCAATCTTCAGACTGATTGCCCGGCACAAGGTCACGCATCTTTGTGGCGCACCGATCGTGCTCAACATGATTGCCAATGCGCCTGCCGACCAACGCGTTCGCTTCGAGCACAAAGTCCGCTGCGCGACCGGAGGCGCGGCTCCCCCATCCACCGTTCTGCGCTCCATGGAAGACATCGGATTCCAGGTCACGCATCTATATGGCGCGACCGAGACTTACGGACCAGGCACGTTCTGCGCCTTCCGGCCGGAATGGGATTCGCGCGCGCCCGAGGAGCGATACGCCCTGATGGCGCGACAAGGGATCGCGTACCCGATGGTCGAGGATGTGATGGTGGCGGACCCGAAGACGATGACGCCAGTGCCGCAGGACGGTGAAACCATGGGCGAGATCATGATGCGCGGTAACACGGTCATGAAAGGATATCTGCAGAATCCGCAAGCAACGCGAACGACGCTGGTCGGCGATTGGTATCTTTCGGGGGATTTGGCCGTGTGGCATCCCGACGGTTACATCGAGATCAAAGATCGCTCGAAGGACATCATCATATCGGGCGGCGAAAACATCTCGAGCCTCGAGGTCGAGGAGGTGCTCTATCAATTTCCGGCCGTGCTCGCGGCCGCGGTTGTCGCGCGCCCGGATGAAAAGTGGGGCGAGACGCCGTGCGCCTTTATCGAGCTCAAGCCCGATGCTCCGGCGGTCACTGAAGAGGACATCATCGTGTTTTGCCGCAAGCATATGGCGCGCTTCAAGGTGCCCAAGACGGTCGTGTTTGGTCCCGTGCCCAAGACATCGACTGGCAAGATTCAAAAATTTGTGCTGCGCGAGCGAGCCAAGGATTTTTGAGCAGCATCAAAGGAGGCGTCGATGGCGGCTTCGCATCCTGCTGAACTCATTATCGGGACGTGGAAGTTAGACTCCTACATCAGGGAAGTGCTAGCGACCGGGCAACGATACAATCAGTTCGGCGAGAATCCCGAGGGCTATCTCGGATATTCGCCGGATGGCCGGATGTATGCGATATTCGTCAGGCACGACCGCGTCAGGCCCGGCGACGCTGTTCCGACCGACGAGGAGGGCGTCAAACTGCTCGGGACCATGGTTGCGTATGCGGGCCGTTTCACCCTTGGACTAGGCAAGGTCACCCACCACATCGACGTTTCGTGGAACCAGGCATGGACCGGCTCGGATCAGGTCCGCTACTTCGAGCTTCATGGCAAGACCCTGACGATTACGACTGCCCCCTACAAGAGCTATCATGATGGCCTCGACGGACGTTCCATCTTGGTATGGCACAAAGTCGAGCCGACACTGCCGTGATCGCCCCGCGCTCACAGAGTACGAATGATCATGCGTAAATCGATCGCCACCGTCTCGCTAAGCGGCACGTTGTCGGAGAAACTCGACGCGATTGTCGCGGCTCATTTCGACGGCGTCGAGATCTTTGAAAATGACCTCCTGTTCTTCAACGGGACGCCACGGGACGTTCGGCTCTACGCAAGCGGGATTGGTCTGACCATCGATTTATTTCAACCATTTCGTGACTTCGAGGGGGTCTCGGACGTTCAGTTGGCACGCAATCTCGACAGGGCGGAACGAAAATTCGACGTCATGGAACAGCTCGGCGCCCCGCTCATGCTGGTGTGCTCGAATGTTGGGACCGATGTCATCGACGATGAGGATCGCTCGGCGGCACAACTCCGTGAACTGGCTGAGCGCGCCGCTCGCCGAGATCTCAAAATCGGCTACGAAGCCCTGTCATGGGGAACGCATGTTCGGACGTTCGACAAAGCATGGCGCATAGTCGAGAAGGCTCAGCATCCCCACCTTGGACTGATCGTCGACAGCTTTCATACGCTCGCGCTGCCGGACGACTGGTCGGGCCTCTCGCGGCTTCCCGGCGAGAGGATCTTCTTCGTGCAGCTTGCGGACGCGCCGCGTCTTGGCATGAACGCGCTGACGCTGAGCCGGCACTTCCGCTGCTTCCCCGGCCAAGGTGCCCTCGACGTTCCGCTATTCCTGCAACGCGTTCTCGCCACTGGTTACACGGGCACAATTTCACTCGAAATTTTCAATGACGACCTTCGTGCCGCGCCCACCAGGCAATCGGCGCAGGACGGAATGAGATCCTTGCTGTTCACCGAGGAGCAGGTCAGGCGGTTGTCGGAATCCGAGGCCACCGTCGAGCCGAGCGCGCCCAGACGGATGCGCCGACGGGTCGAGCTGTTCGATCCGCCGGCACCGCCGAAGCTCGAAGGCGTCAGGTTTGTCGAATTCACAGTCGATCAGCGCACCGAACCCACACTCAAGGTAATGTTCGAGCATGCGGGGTTCCGGCCGATCGGCCAGCACAAGACCAAGGACGTGGTGCTATTCGGTCAAAGCGACGTCCGTATTGTGCTGAACAAGGACATGGACTCGTTTGCCCATTCCTATCTGCTCGTTCACGGCCCCTCGGTATGTGCCCTAGCGCTCGAGGTCGACGACGCGATGGCGGCGGTCGGGCGGGCGGAGGCATACGGGGCAGCGCGTTTCCAGGGACGCGTCGGGCCGAACGAACATGCCATTCCGGCTTTGCGGTCGCTCGATGGAAGCCTCATCTATCTCACCGATCGCAGCGGCAGCAATACGGCGGCGTTTGAGAGTGACTTTGATCTGTTCGACAACTCGAATAATCAACGAGGCGTGGGTCTCGTTCGCATCGACCATATCGCCCAAGCGCTGCCCGAAGGGCAATTGGACGCCTGGGTTTTGTTTTATCGAACGTTGTTCGGTCTTAACCCCGAGAGCGTCGTAGAGCTGCCCGACCCTTACGGCCTCGTTCACAGCAAAGCGGTATCGAATGCGGAAAAGACCGTGCGGTTTCCACTCAACATATCGGAAAGCCGCAACACCGCGACCGCGCGATCCGTGTCGACCTTCGCAGGCGCAGGCGTCAATCACATCGCGTTCTCGACCAACGACATCTTTGCAACCGCCGAAGCCATGCACCGCCACGGCGCTGCGATCCTGCCGATTCCGGCAAACTATTATGAGGATGTTGCTGCACGCTTCGGCGTCGACGAAAGACTGTTGGACAGAATGCAGCAGTTCAACATTCTTTACGACCGGCGCGATGGCGGCGAGTTCTTCCAATTCTACACACTTCCCTTCGAGGACCGTTTCTTCTTCGAGATGGTGCAACGCGTCGGCGCCTATGATCTCTACGGCGCCCCGAATGCTCCAGTCCGCATGGCCGCCCTAGCACAACTGCGCGTCAACGCCGCGCAATTCATTCCCTACACGGGGGAAACATGAACAGCAGCGACCACCAGTCCGAGACCCCCGATTATTTTCGGCAATTTGCAGACCCTTGGCGCGTGATGACCGAGATGTGGGCCTCGTGGTCGGAGGCCAGTCAGGCTGCGTTCAAGAAACGCGGCGAAAAGGCCGGTGAGCTGCTGACGCGGGCCTGGAACCCGGAGTTCTGGCGCGCCGGAGAGCTTGCCCCATTCATTGAGGAGTTGCAGGAGGTCTTCAGTCTGCCGAGGCTGGCAGATGTGCCAAACGTCGATCTTTCCGCGTTGAAACCCGCGGCCTCGATGCTCGAGCTTGCTAAGCTCTACCAGCAGTATTTGGTCGTCTCAATTCCTCTTTGGGTGAGGATCTCGCAACGCTTTCAGGCCGAACTTGCCGCGCGCGAGAAGAGCGGCGAGCCCGTGAAAAGCCCCGGAGCGGCGCTCGATCTGTGGAATAGCGCCGTTGATGGGACGTTGATGGAATTCACTCGCTCTGGGGAATTCGGCGATATCCAACAACGCCTTTTGCGCGCGGCGGCTCACTATCGGCTGCAGTTGAGAGCGATCGGTGAGCGCAGCGCGCGAGCCTTCGATATGCCAACGCGCAGCGAGATGACGGATCTCTATCAACGCCTGCACGACATGCGAAAAGAAGTTCATCAACTGCGCCGTGAGGTACGCGCTTTACGCGGTAATGGAAATCACAAATCATCGAATGCCGCCCGGAGCACGCAAGATGACGAAGATCGACATGACGTCCGGCCTGACTGAGCTTGCCGACTTTTGCAAGCGCGCAGCAGCCGCGACCTCACGCCTTGCTTCGGTTCGTGAACAGGACGTCTTGATCGCACAAACGCCTCGGGAGGAGATCTGCCGAGTGAACGGCCGCGCGCTCTATAGGATTGCCTCGGACCAGCCACGCCGTATTCCAACCCCCGTACTCCTGGTGTACGCGATGGTCGGCCATTGGGCCGTACTCGATCTGCAGGACGATCGTTCCTTTGTGCGCAATCTGACTGACGCCGGATGCGATGTTTATGTGCTGGACTGGGGACACCCGACGCCAGCCGACCAGTTCGACGACTTTGGCGATCTCATCAACATCTACATGGATCGCCTCGTCGAGACGATTTGCGAACGACACGAGATTTCAGCCATCAACCTGGTCGGCATTTGCCAAGGTGGGCTTCTGTCGGTGTGCTACACGGCCTTGCATCCAGAGAAGATCAGAAATCTCATTACCGTGGTAACCCCCGTTGATTTTCACGCGGACCAGGAAGACGAACGCGTCGATTCAGGGTTCATGAATGTCTGGACACGAGGACTCGCGGGCGAGGATATCGACCTCCTGGTTCGGGCCATGGGCAATATTCCGGGCGAGGTCGGCGGAACGATGTTCTCCCTCATGACGCCGTTCCGCACGCTTGCCAAGTACAACATGACGCTCGTGCAGGCGGGTCAGGATTCAGACACACTGATGAATTTCCTGCGCATGGAGAAATGGCTGTCTGATCGACCTGACCATACCGGCGCGTCCGCACAGCAATGGCTGAAAGAGCTGTATCAGGACAATAAATTGGTAAAGGGCGAGCTCGTGGTCGATGGACGCACTGTCGATCTTCGGGCCGTGACCATGCCAGTTCTGAACATCTACAGCGAGACGGACACGATCATTCATCCGCTCGCCAGCAAGGCGATGCGCGACCGCATCGGCAGCACTGATTACACGGAACTGCCAGTGACCGGGGGACACATCGGCATACTTGTCGCGCGGTCGAAGAAAGTGCGTGACGGCATTGTCGATTGGTTGGCCACCCGCTGAACAAACGCCGCGAAGGGGCGGGAAACATGACATATGCCATATCGCTCGACGGCCGCAACGCGCTGGTGACCGGTGCCTCGAGTGGCTTAGGTCGCTATTTTGCGGAATCGCTCGCGCGCGCGGGCGCCGCGGTGGCGGTCGCGGCGCGTCGGCGCGACAGTCTGGAGCAGGTTCGAAGCGAAATCACAAGCGCAGGCGGCAAAGCGGTCGTTGTCGCGATGGACGTGACCAACTCAGCGTCGATCGCGGCCGCGATCAATGATGCAACTGCGCAGCTGGGTAGCCTCGATATCCTGGTCAACAATGCTGGCGTCACCCTGACAAAGCCGGTGCTAGAGATCGAGGAAAAGGAATGGGATCACTTGGTTGATACGAATCTCAAAGGGGCATTCCTGGTGGCGCAATCGGCCGCGCGCGTGATGAAGGGCCAGCAAAACGGCGGGTCGGTCGTCAACATCGCATCGATTCTCGGACTGCGAGTGGCGGGCCAGGTTGCTGCCTACGTCGCCTCGAAGGCTGCCATCGTGCAACTGACCAAGGCGATGGCGCTCGAACTTGCTCGCCATCGCATCCGCGTAAACGCCCTGTGCCCTGGATACATCGAGACGGACCTCAATCGGGAGTTCTTCGCGAGCGAAGCCGGCCAAGTCCTGATCAAGCGAATCCCGCAGCGGCGGCTCGGGCAACCGCGCGAGCTGGAAGGCCCGTTGCTGCTGATGTGCTCGGATGCGGCTTCATACATGACGGGTGCCGTCCTGGCGGTAGATGGCGGCCACCTCGTCTCGAGTCTGTAGTTGCAGTGATCAATCACCCTATGCTCCGAAGGGTCGCGGCGCCCGTGCATCGGCCCAGCGTGCCCGTTATTCGAACCGAGAAGGAAGGACAGCACAAATAATGACGGCATCTACCACGGCAAGACCAATGTCGGCGCCTGGCGATCATGCGACAATCTCGAGCGCGCCCGAATTCGAGCCTGAACGCGTCGACACCTTCCTGCGCTCGTCGCTCGGCGGGCTTTCCGGGTCGATGCAGATCGAGCGCGTCGCGGGCGGACAGTCGAATCCCACGTTCTACGTCACATATTCGAATCGCCGACTGGTGCTGCGCAAGCAGCCCGCGGGTGAGATTCTCGCGTCGGCCCACGCGGTCGACCGCGAATACCGGATACTGCGGGCTCTCGAGGACACCGATATTCCGGTGCCACGCGCGCTTCTGTTCCACCCCGAACGCGATCTCGTCGGCACGCCGTTCTACGTCATGGAACGAGTCGAAGGTCGGATCTTTCACGAAGGATCATTGCCGGGTGTGACCGCGTCGGAGCGGAGATCGATGTATTTCTCGGCCGCCGAGACCTTGGGGCGACTGCACAGGGTCGATTGGAAGGCTATCGGCTTGGCCGATTACGGCAAACCGGGAGGTTATTTTTGACCGGCAAATCAAGCGCTGGACGAGGCAATGGGAGCTCTCCAAGACGAGAGATCGGCGAGATCGAGGTGCTCGCTCACTGGCTGCGGGCAAACCTGCCGGCTTCCGATCAAACGGCGATCTGCCACGGCGATTTTCGAATCGGAAATCTGATCTTTCATCCGCAAGAGCCGCGCGTAGTCGCGATCCTCGATTGGGAACTGTCGACACTGGGACACCCGCTCGCCGATGCCGCCTATAGCTGCCTTCCCTGGCACACGCTTCCAGAGTTGGTATGGCGGCATTCGCGGCCTCGATTGGCGTGCGCTCGGCATACCGAGCCCGGGGGAATATCTCGATCGTTACTACGAGGTGGCGAACATCGAAGCACGCGTCGAACCATTCCACATCATCTTCTCGCTGTTTCGCTTTGCCGTGATTCTCGAGGGCATTGCGGCGCGTGCAAAGGCCGGCAACGCCGCGGCAGAAAACGCTGGGGCGGTCGGACGTCTTTCGGTCGCCTATGCGCGGCACGCCACGGAGCTTCTGGCCAAGGCTTCGCCCGTGGTCGGTCATCACCCGGCATGAGCGCTCGCATAAAACACAAAGGAGCGCATGATGCGTCTCGATCCAGACGCTGAACGCGTACTCGAGCTTTTCAGGACGAGCGGACGTCCTCCTATAACCGCCTTGACGCCGGGCGAGGCGCGCGAAGTTTACCGCGCGTCGTGCCACCTGCTGGGACCGGAGCCGCCGGCCGTTGCGCATGTTCGCGATCTCATCGCGCGGGGTTCAGGCTACGATATCCCAATGCGCTTCTATCGGGGAAAGGACTCCGCAGACGGACCGCTGCCGGCGATCATATTCATGCACGGGGGTGGATTTTGCATCGGCGACCGCGATACCCACGACACCATATGTCGCAAGCTCGCGAACGCGAGTCACTGCGCTGTCGTATCGGTCGACTATCGGCTCGCCCCCGAGCACAAGTTTCCGGCGGCGATCGAGGATTGCGCACGTGCGGTCGCATGGATTGAAAAGCAGGCGTCCGCTCTGGCAATCGACAGTGAGCGTCTCGCGGTCGGCGGGGACAGTGCGGGCGGAAACTTGGCCGCTGTCCTATCGCATATGGCGCGCGACGGCGCGTTGCCGCCAATTTGTTTTCAGCTTCTGCTTTATCCGAGCCTTGAGATGAGCATGCGCCACCCGTCATTTCAGACTGATTACACGCGGTTTCCTTTGAACAGGGACGCGGTGCGCTACTTTCACAACCATTACTTGCGCAACGAGGACGACCAGGCCGACTGGCGGGCATCACCGTTGCGGGCGAAGAGCTTTCGTGGACTTTGTCCCGCCTTCATTCTGACAGCCGGCTTCGATCCGTTGCGGGACGAGGCAAGCGAATATGCCGGCATCTTGGAGGAGAACGGCGTTTCAGTCACGTGGCTTCACATGAGCGATCAGATGCACGGATTTCTAACTATGGGACGAATCATCCGTGCCGCCGATACAGCGCTGGATCTCGCCGCAGTAGCGCTGAGGCGAGCATTCCGCAAGTCCTAGCTGTTTCGGTAAAGCGGACAGCGAACCTCAACCTAGCACTTAGGCAGCGGATGCGCCGCTTCCAGCGTCTGAATATCTTGCGCTGTTAGTGTCAGTGAGAGCGCAACCGCGTTCTCCTTCACGTGTGCAACCGAACCGGATTCGGGAATTGCAATGACATTGCCGCTACGGATGATCCACGCCAGAGCGACCGCGGCTGCCGAGCAGCCATGCTCCCCGGCGATGCGTATAAGCGTAGGATCACGCAGCAACTTGGCGCCGGGGCCGCCGAGGGGCGAGTAAGCCATGACCGGCATGCCGTGCCGTTCGCACCAAGGCAGCAGGTCACGCTCAATGTCTCGGTCACCGATACTGTAAGGCAGCTGATTGGTCGCGCAGCGATCGCCTCGTGGAACACGGAAAAGATTTTCCATGTCGCTAACTGTGAAATTAGATACGCCCCACGCGCGAATCTTTCCCGCCGAGCGTAATTTTTCAAACGCGGTCACAACCGCCGAAATATTGGTGACGCCTTTTGGCCAGTGCAGCAGATAGAGATCGAGATAGTCGGTGCCGAGGCGTTTGAGGCTTGCCTCGCAAGCGCGCGGCACGCCGTCTCCCGCCACGTGGTTTTGCCACACCTTGGACACCAGGAAAACGCGATCGCGCTGACCGGCGATCGCGCGGCCAATGAATTCCTCGGAACCGTAGATTTCTGCCGTGTCGATCACTGTCATTCCGAGAGAAAGGCCAGTGCGTAACGCTTCTTGTTCCTCAGCTTGAGGGCGTTTTCCCTTTCCGAGGCCCGCAGAGCCTTGACCCAAGGCCGACACGACAGTGCCGTCGCGAAACTTTACCGTGCGCTCCGCGGTGGCTGAGGCTTTGCTACAAGCCGCATCAAGTGCCGTTGCAGCTGTAAACGAGCCAAACGCCACGCAGAGTTCGCTGAATTCCCGCCGGCTCAAGAGGCTCATGGTGTTTTCTTCGCTATACGATTTCCCCATAATACCATGGATGAAAACCTCCAGGGCCAATTTCGCAAGTATCGCTGAGTGAGGAGAAATGCGCGTTCTTGACAAAGCGACACCCGAGCGACTGAGCATGTTTTCGGATGGCGTGTTCGCCGTCCTCATAACTGTGCTGGTCTTGGACCTACACCCGCCTGAACTCCCCACCTTCAAAGCGCTCATGTCACTCTGGCCCACATGGCTCAGCTATGGCGTGAGCTATCTTTTCATCGCTATTGTCTGGACTAACCACCATTACCTCATGCGCTACGCTACGGAAGCGACGCCTCGTCTGCTGTGGTTCAATTTCGCCCATCTGTTTTCTATGTCGCTGCTTCCGCTCTCTACAGCCTGGATGGCCGTGAGCCGGCTGGCTCCACAGCCGGTTGCCTTTTATGCAGCAGTATTCTTCCTCGTAAACGCAACTTACATCGGCTTGATCTGGGAGCTTGTTGACTCAGTTGATGACATCGCGCCGAGGGTGCGGCGCATCATGCGCTTCCGAGCGATAACGACGTTATGCCTGTTTGGGGCGGCTGCGGTCGTCGCGCTGAAATATCCGCTCGTCGGCCTCGGAGTTTGCATCTGTTGTCTGATCGTTTATCTGCGGCCTAATCCGCCGGGAGCGAGAGATTGAATTTTTCCAAGCTACAGGGCCACAGACCACGCCGACCCCTGCAAATGAAAAGCTCCTTAGACTTTGTGGGTGTCGGTTTCTGATCGGTGATCGACATGCCAATCGCGCTGCCGAATGTCCGCTTTCCGAAACAAAGCCGGAATGCGCAGCATTTGAGTGATGTGCGCTAAGGATGGCTCAGTCCGGAGATGAAAATCGCTACCCTCAATGTAAATGACGTCAAGAAGCGGCTCGCCAATCTCTTGGGCTGGCTGCGCCAAGTTCGGCCGGACGTTGCATGCCTTCAGGAATTGAAAGCAACAGACGCCGAATTTCCGATCGCAGCAATCAAAAAAGCCGGTTATGGCGCCATCTGGTGCGCGCAAAAATCGTGGAATGGCGTCGCCATCCTGGGTCAGGATTGTGAGCCGGTTGTCACGCGAACCAGTCTGCCTGGCGATCCCGAAGATACGCAACGGCGCTATATTGAGGCGGCCATCAACGGCGTGCTTATCGCGAGTATCTATGCGCCCAACGGGAACCCCCAGCCAGGCCCGAAATTCAAATACAAGCTCGCCTGGATGAAGCGGCTGTTGACGCACGCTGCAGAGCTCTACGCGCTTGACGCTCCCGTCGTGCTTGCCGGAGACTTTAATGTCGTACCGACCGACTCCGACATCTATCCCAGCAAATCGTACGCCAATAATGCTCTTGTGCAGCCGGAACCTCGGGCGTTGTTTCGGCGCATTATCGATCAGGGTTGGATCGATGCCATCCGCACAGTTCATCCCGATGCGCCGATGTTCACATTTTGGGATTACAAGCGAAACCGGTGGGAACGCGACGCCGGCCTCCGCATCGACCATTTGCTGTTGAACCCGAAAGCCGCAAAGCGCCTGGTCGACGCGGGTGTCGACCGCGAGGTCCGTGGGGTAGTAGGCGCGAGCGATCACGCCCCGGCGTGGATTGTGCTTCGCGATGCATCGGCGGCGCGTCGGAAATCGGCCTCACATTCAGAAAAGCGATCGCCGCCGGCAAGCAAGCAAATCGCAAGTCATCCCGCGTCGCTGTCCCGCCGCCCGCTGTTGGTCATCGACGGGGATTCATTTGCACATCGTTCCTATCACGCTCTCCCGAAAACGATCCTCAGGCGTGGCCATAAGCCTGCCGGTGCTATCCTTGGCTTTGCCAATATGCTGCTCCACTTCTATCGCGATGAGCAGCCGCGTGCCGTGTTTGTCGCCTGGGACACATTGGACGTCCCCACCTACCGGCATGAGAAATTTCCCGCTTACCAAAGCGGCCGTGAATTTGACGACGCCTTGCTCGAGCAGCTCGATGTGCTGCCGGAATTTGTTGCTGTATGCGGATTTCAGAATCTGAAGGCACCGGGCTTCGAGGCAGATGATTTTCTTGCCGCCGCCGCCGCAGCGGGAGAGAAGCGCGGCGGTCGTGTCGTTGTTGCGAGCGGCGACCGCGATACGTTCCAGCTCGCCTCGGACCACACCACCATCCTATATCCCGTCCGGGCAGGGGAGATTGCGCGTATCGGCCCCGCGGAGGTTCGCGCGCGGTATGGCGTCGATCCGGCCCAGGTCGCTGATTTTATCGCCTTGCGCGGCGATCCCTCCGACAAGGTACCGGGCGCACCGGGGGTCGGGGCAACGGGCGCTGCAATGCTGCTGCAGCGATACGGCACTCTCGAGGCCGCGCTTGAAGCTGGGCGATTTCCCGCGATGGCAGAACGCTTGCGGCTTTTCAGATCGCTCGCCACCATGAACCGAAATGCCCCGTTGCCAAGCCTTCGGAACCAAAAACCGACGTGGCACAAGGCAGCCGCGCTCGCCCGACGATGGGAACTGATTCAACTTGCGAATAGACTCGAAGCGCTTGCTTGAGTTTCCCGCCGGGCACCAAGACTGTTTTGCCGTCGTTGTCGTCTTGACCGCTCTACCCCAAAACCTGCCAATGTCAGCTTCTAGTGCGGCCGGACGTATCGTACCGCTGGCGAGCATTCTGGATGGCCGGACGGTTCTTGCGCGCCCATAAGCCCAGTTCGCTGACCGGAATGAGCAATGACCGGCCGAGCTTGGTCAATTCATAGTCTACCCGCGGCGGAATGGTCGCGAACACGGTGCGAGTCACGAGGCCATCGCGTTCGAGCGCGCGCAGTGTGAGCGTCAGCATGCGTTGTGAAATCGAGCCCAAAGCCTTGCGCAGTTCGTTGAAGCGCTTGGGCCCGCCTCCCAGGGTCCAGACGACGAGCACAGTCCATTTGTCACCGACGCGGGCGAGCACTTCGCTCGCTGCGCGGCAATCCTCAGGCTCATGCAGGTTACCCGGTATCACCGGTGTGCCTTCTTGCGCGCGCCGTCCAGTCATCTATTTAGGCCAGGTAACTATTGGTAACCAACAAATAGAGGCTCTCATGAGCAAACTCAAGATGGCGATCGTCATCAGCACCACACGTGCCGCCCGCTTCGGCCACAAGCCGGCACAGTGGCTCCGTGATATTGCCGCCAAGCGTGATGATATGGAGATTGAAATCGTGGACTTACGCGATTTCCCCATGCCGTTCTTCGATGAGGTAGCGTCGAATGCCTGGGTGCCTTCGCAAAACGCGGTTGCACAACGGTGGCAGAAAAAGGTTGCCGGGTTCGATGGCTACATTTTCGTCACCGCCGAATACAACCACGGCATCCCGGCCGTCCTGAAGAACGCTCTCGATTATGCCTACCCGGAATGGAACAAAAAGGCCGCCGGCTTTGTCGGGTATGGCTCGGTGGGCGGAGCGCGGGCCATCGAGCAATTGCGTCTTGTTGCCGCCGAGTTGCAAATGGCGACCATCCGCACAGGTATCTACGTCCAGGGTGCCGACTTCATGGCAGTGTGGAAGGAGGGCAAAGAGCTCAAGGACATTGTCTATCTGCAGGCTGGTGCCAAGGACATGCTGGATCAGCTGGCTTGGTGGACGAAGGCGCTCAAGGCTGCGCGCGATCAGGAACAGCTCGCTACCGCGGCCTGAGCCGAGCTAGCCGCTGTCATCAAACCGCAATAACTTTGTCGTCAAGTGACCGGCCCGCGAATCCGGATCGGTTATGACGCGCGCATGGAACCCGAAACGACCACCGATGCTAAGCGAACCAGGTCCTATTCGGCTCGGGCGATTTTTCAATTTCGACAGCGACTTGATTCCAAATCTCTTCGCCTTCCAGATCGCCATCGTGAGCCAGCTGTTTTGCGCGCTCTCTGACCTTTTGGTAAGCATTGAATCCGTAATGTGCGCGGCAGAAATTCGCATACATTACAACGGCATCCTCACGCGTAATCCACATGACAACCCCCTGACCCGACAGGGTGGAGTTTACCTGGAGCAAAGTTAGACAAACAAGTGGACGCCGGAATTATGGCAAGTAAGCACGTTAGACTCTCTGTCCACATGTTTATTTAGCGGAATCAACCTATGACCCGGCATACGATGTTGGCCTTTGACGACGATTTGCGGGAGCTGGCCGCTGAAATCGTTGAAATGGGCAATCGAACCGAAAGTCAGGTCAGCAATGCCATGGATGCATTGCTCAGCAAGAACGTTAGCCTGGCGCGAGACGTAAAAAGCGCAGACGGAGCCATCGACGAACTAGAGCGAGCAATCGAAACCAAGGCGATCGAAACCATTGCAAGGCGTCAGCCGTTCGCGATCGATCTGCGCGAGATTGTCGGGGCGCTGAGGATTGCAACCGATCTTGAGCGCATCGGCGACCTTGCCAGCAACATCGCCAAGCGCGCGGAACAAATCGGAAGCAAAACGTTTGCCAATGAAATTTCTGTTCAGTTGAGACACATGACACAACTGGTCCTGCAGCAGCTTCGCTCCGTCATTCACAGTTATGAGCACCGCGACGTTGAAGAGGCGCTGCGGGTTTGGAGAAGCGACGAAGACATCGATGGACTGCATAATTCAACTTTTCGCCAGTTGCTGACGTATATGATGGAAGATCCCGGAAATATCACCTTAGGAATGCATCTTCTTTTTTGCGCAAAGAACATTGAGCGCATAGGCGATCACGCTACGAACATCGCAGAAAGCGTCCACTTTATCTTGCAAGGCGGCACGATCCCTGGCGAACGGCCCAAGCTCAACGTAACAAACTTCCAAGCCCCATCGCACTAGCGCTTCGCGACGTAGGTCCGGGTCGTTGATCTGAAGCGGCCAACGAGCTTGCACAAGATCGGGGCTATTTCGAAACTTGGGCCGTTTGCGCGCGATTTTGCAATTCTTCTATTTTTTTTCGTTGCGCCTTCCAGATTCCGTAAGGTGCGAAGAGATATCCTAGCGCGGCCCAACCAATCATCCATGTCATTGCTGCCCATTCCGGCAATACCACTACTGCCCCCACGCCCAGGGGTGCAAACATCCCTGCGAGCCAGATGACAAACGCCACTAGGGCTTTGCGGCCCAATGACTGGGAAACGTGCGTCCAATATTCACGCAGGTAATCCCGGAGATCGGCCATGATAGTCATTTTGTTTCGCCTAAAGACCGAATGGGCGTCCTACCGGCGACTTGGATCGCCATACGGTCGGTCCGGATAAGGAAAGTTGATGCCCGGACCGAATGGATAGGCTGAAGTCCCTCTGGGATCAAATGCCGGTAGGCGCGACGAAGAGCTTACGACGCTTGCTGACCGTTTAATGCTGTTACCGCGCTATAATGGTCTACCGTGCTGGGTCACGAAAGGAAATCCCATGTCAATCGTGTGGAACAATGTCATGCGTGCGCTCGCCGCGGTGCTAGCGCTTGCAATCCTTGCGCCAGTTCAGAACGCTTTCGCTCAAGCACGTCCGCCGGCGGCACCGTCGAGCGTGCTGCCGACAGGTGGCGGTGCTGCGCTTATCGATCCGTCTGATACGGTAATTCTGCTGTTGGATCATCAATCGGGCCTGTTCCAGACCGTAAAGGACATCAGCGTCAGCGAACTGCGGGCGAACGTCATAATGCTCGCGAAGCTCGCAACGCTGCTGAAAATTCCGGTTATCACGACTGCGTCCGAGCCGAATGGGCCGAACGGACCGATTATGCCGGAGATCAAACAATTTGCGCCGGATGCCGTCTACGTGCCACGCAAAGGCGAAGTGAACGCTTGGGACAACGAGGATTTCGTCTGAACAGTGCGTGAGACCGGACGAAAAACACTGATTATGGCGGGTGTCTGGACCAGCGTATGCGTCATGTTCCCGGCGCTGGACGCAAAAGCGCCGGGGTTCAAGGTCTACGCGGTGATCGATGCATCGGGAGACCCGAGCGAAATGGCGTCGCGCACGACGCTTGCCCGCTTCGCGCAGGCCGGCGTTATTCCCACATCGACGAATGCAGTTCTCTCCGAAACTCACCGAACTTGGAATCGGCCTGAAGCAGTGGAGCTTGCGAAGCTTTATGCTCTGGTGGCGCCGAACTACGCGGCGCTGATCGAAAGCTATCAGAAGGCTCAGGAAGTCGCGAAACAGTCCAGATAAAGTCGCGGGGAAATGCCATAACTCCCAGACATCGAGCATGACGCCACAAAAGCAATCGATCATTGAAGCGCGGCGGGAGCAGGCGTTCCCGACCCTTGAGCACTCGGAAATCGAGCGAATGCGCCGCTTCGGCACGCTTCGGTCGTACAAGCCTGGCGAAATTTTGGCCCAGGCGGGCAAGGTCAATGAGGGCTTGACCGTCATATTGTCTGGCAACGTGGACGTCACCCGACATGTTTCGTCCGGCCAGGGCCGGCTCATTGTTACACACGGGGCAGGGTCGTTCCTGGGCGAGCTGGCGCAACTGGCCGGTCGCCCTGCGCTCGTTGATGCGCGCGCGCAGGGTGCAGTCGATGCCTTGGTCATACCACCTGACAGGCTACGAGCGTTGTTGATCGCTGAAGCCGAACTTGGTGAGCGCATCATGCGTTCGCTCATCCTGCGCCGCATTGGTTTGCTTGAAGAAGGCACTGGTGGACCCGTGATCGTCGGGCGGTCGCAAAGCGGCGAAGTCCTTCGGTTGGCTAACTTTCTCCGCCGCAACGGCCATCCGCATCAAGAACTCGACCCAGAGACTGATCAGGAAGCAAGGGCCCTCATCGAACGTTTTCACATTGATGCCGGCCAATTGCCGATCGTTTTGTGTCCTTCCGGACAGTTACTGCGCAACCCCGGTGAAATTGAGCTCGCTCGTTGCATCGGACTCGTTGGGCCTATCGATCCAAACCGTGTCTTTGACGTCGCGATCGTGGGCGCTGGCCCGGCCGGGCTTGCTGCTGCCGTCTATGCGGGGTCGGAAGGGTTGTCCGTCCTGATGCTCGATTGTCGCGCATTCGGCGGACAGGCTGGCGCCTCCGCCCGCATAGAAAATTATCTAGGTTTCCCGACTGGTATTTCCGGCATTGCTCTGATGGGACGTGCCTACAATCAGGCGCAGAAATTCGGTGTCGAAATGGCGATCCCCGATGAGGTGGTCGGATTGGACAGCCAGCGTGATTCCAGACAAGGCCCGTTTGTCTTGAAACTGTCGAACAGTGAACGTGCGCTTGCCCGTTCTGTCGTGATTGCAAGCGGCGCACGTTATCGTCGGCTCGCGGTTGACGGGCTTGAGCAATTCGAAGGGGTAAGCGTTCACTACTGGGCTTCTCCGCTTGAAGCGAAGTTATGCGCCGGACAGGAAGTTGCCCTGGTAGGCGCCGGAAACTCGGCCGGACAGGCGGCGGTCTATCTCGCGAGCCACGTTGCCAAGGTGTGGCTCCTGGTGCGCGGGCGCAGCCTGGCGTCGCGGATGTCGCGATATCTCGTCGATCGGATTGCGGGTCTGCCGAACGTAGAAGTATTGACGCGAGCAGCTGTCACTGCTCTTGAAGGTCACAACGGCATACTGGAGGCAATTCGCTGGCGGCAGGGCGCTTCAGGCCAAGAGGTCCGTCGATCAATTCGACATCTATTCCTCTTTATCGGCGCAGAGCCGAATACGGATTGGCTGTCCGGATCGGGCATCCTCCTGGATAAGAAGGGCTTTGTCCTTACCGGCCCGGAACTTGATGGCAACCAACGCCCCTGGGAAACGAGCCGACGCGGCGTCTTTGCGATCGGTGACGTGCGGGCAGGTTCGGTGAAGCGTGTTGCTGCTGCGGTCGGGGAGGGGGCGCAGGTTGTGACCGTGATTCACGGCACCCTGGCAACCGACGACACGCCGCTTTCCGTCGAGCAGACAGGGTAAAGCCAAAATAAAAAAGCACATTGGACTTTGGTCCAACTCGAAGTTTGTCTGGGGACTTCGCAGAATCGACAGACAAGCTAATTTTGTTGCGCTCCAAATTTTTCTTGCTCCAAATTGCCGATCCGGCAGACAGCAAACGCTCGTATGCGCTCGGTAAATGAATGCATTTTCACAAGCTGCGCTCGATGGAAAGTGCGTTGACGTGAGAACATTGTTTGAAAACAAAAGGAACCTCAACGATTGAAGCCCCGGGGATCTCGTTATGGAAACGGAAAAGATCGATCAACACCGCCGTCATTTTTTTGGCGCTGCTGCAGTGACTATCGCCGCTGCTCAGCTAGGCATTGCCGGTTCGGCTGACGCGCAGTCAGGGAATAAGAGAGCGACGCAATTGCCTGCGATCAAGCCAGGAACGAATACCTCGTTCACCCCGCTGAAGCAGATCGATGCCGGCGTCCTGAGTGTGGCATACGCCGAAGCAGGTCCGCCCGATGGCCCGCCAGTCATTCTTCTGCACGGCTGGCCCTACGACATCTACAGCTTTGTCGATGTTTCGCCTTTGCTGGCGTCGGCGGGCTACCGCGTGCTCGTCCCCTATTTGCGCGGTTACGGCGGTACGCGCTTTCTTTCGAACAACACGCTCCGGAACGGTCAGCCGTCGGCGGTCGCAGCGGATACAATCGCTTTCATGGACGCCCTCAAGATCCAGAGCGGAGTTCTCGCTGGCTTTGATTGGGGGGCGCGAACCCTCAACATTGTCTCCGCGCTTTGGCCGGAACGATGCAAAGCCACCGTGTCCGTGAGCGGTTACCTCATCGGGAGCCAGGAAGCCGGCAAAATGCCGCTGCCGCCTAAGGCCGAGCTCGAGTGGTGGTATCAGTTCTATTTCGCCACAGAGCGCGGACGTCTGGGCTACGAAAAATATCGGCGAGACTTCTCAAAACTCATCTGGCAACTCGCCTCGCCGAAGTGGCAGTTCGACGATGCCACTTTCGATCGCAGTGCGGCGGCCTTCGACAACCCCGATCACGTCAGCATCGTCATCCATAACTATCGCTGGCGGCTCGCTCTGGCTGACGGCGAGCCGAAATATGCCGACCTAGACAAGCGGCTTGCCGAATTACCTGTAATTACCGTGCCCACCATTACGCTCGAAGGCGATGCGAACGGCGCCCCGCACCTGGATCCGAGCGCCTACGCGAAGAAATTCTCGGGCCCATACGAACATCGGACCATCACGGGCGGTATTGGGCACAACCTGCCCCAGGAAGCCCCTCAGGCCTTTGCCGAAGCTGTCATCGACGCCACCAAGCTTTGAATGGTGTGCTCGCCCTGCGGATCGGGTCGGCAATCCGCAGGCTTATGAAAAGGAGAGCACTATGGCCTTAGCCATTAGAGTCAATGGAAACACACACAGCGTTGATGTTGACGGCGACACTCCGCTTCTGTGGGTATTGCGCGACGTCCTGGGCCTGACGGGAACGAAGTTTGGCTGTGGGATGGCGCTGTGCGGAGCCTGCACCGTGCATGTCAACGGCGAGCCGACCCGTTCCTGCATCACCCCAATCGACAGCATCGGCACCTCCGAGATCACAACCATCGAGGCAATCGGCAAGACGGCGATCGGCGCCAAGATTCAAAAGGCCTGGCTCGACCGAGAGGTGATCCAGTGCGGCTACTGTCAGTCGGGTCAGATCATGTCGGCGTCAGCGCTGCTCGCGAGCAAGCCGAATCCGACGGATGCTGATATCGACGACGCAATGTCCGGCAATATCTGTCGGTGCGGAACCTATGTCCGCATTCGCGAAGCGATCAAGCAGGCTGCGTCAGGTTGAAAGGGAGACATGCCATGGTCATCGATCACCACGCCTCCCGAACCACCCGTCTCGGTGAAGTGCCCTCGGCGAACGTTCTTTCCCGGCGCGGCTTTTTGCAGGTCGGAGCGGCCGCAGGCGGCGGCCTGATGCTAAGCCTCAGTCTGCCGTTCGGTAACCGAGAAGCCAACGCGGCCGACACTTTCGTGCCAAACGCGTTCATCCGCATCGGCAGCGACGGGCAAATCGTCCTGATCATGCCCTATGTCGAGATGGGTCAGGGCACTTACACATCCATCCCGATGCTAATCGCCGAAGAGCTGGAGGTAGATCTAAAGCAGGTCCGTCTGGAGCATGCTCCGCCGAACGAAAAGCTCTATGCGAACCCGTTGCTGGGGGTGCAGGCAACCGGCAATTCGAACGCAATCCGTGGAGCGTGGCAGCCGTTGCGCCAAGCTGGCGCAGCTGCAAGGACCATGCTGGTAGCGGCTGCGGCAAAAAAATGGAATGTCGATCCGGCGTCCTGCCGCGCGCAAAGCGGGGAAGTGCTTCATCCGCCAACGGGAAGGAGCATCAAATATGGCGCACTGGCCGCAGATGCCGCCGGGATGCCTGTCCCCGAAAAGATTGCGCTCAAGCGGCCGCAGGATTTCAAGCTTATCGGCACGCCGGCCAAGCGTCTCGACACGCCGGCGAAGGTCAACGGAACGGCTGTGTATGGCATCGACGTCCGGCCATCGGGCGTAAAGATCGCCACCCTTGCGCAATCACCCGTCTTCGGCGGTCGTGTGAAGAGCGTTGACGATAGCGCGGCCAAAATCGTCAAGGGCGTCCGTCAAATTGTGCGGCTCGATGACGCCGTTGCAGTCGTGGCCGACCACATGGGCGCGGCGAAAAAAGGCCTGGCAGCGTTGAAGATCGAATGGGACGATGGTCCGCACGCAAAGCTCACCACCGAGGATATCGCGCGCGAACTCGATCAGGCCGCGCTTCGTTCCGGCGCGGTGGCGCAGACTATCGGTGACGTTGACAAGGCGATGGCGAGTGCCGTCACGAAAGTTGAGGCGCTTTACCACGCTCCGTTCCTCGCGCACGCCGCAATGGAGCCGATGAATTGTACGGTGCACCTGCGCAAGGATGAATGCGAAATCTGGGTTGGCAGTCAGGCCATGGCGCGCGTTCAGGCGATGGCGGCGAAGGCCGCGGGCCTGTCGCCTGAGAAGGTCATCGTCCACAATCATCTGCTCGGCGGAGGGTTCGGCCGGCGACTGGAAGCTGACGGCGCCGTCCGTGCGGTCCAGATCGCACAGCATGTTGATGGACCCGTGAAGGTCGTCTGGACGCGTGAGGAGGATATCCAGCACGACATGTATCGCCCTTATTGGGTTGACCGCATCTCCGCCGGACTAGACGCCAAGGGCAGGCCCGTTGCCTGGAATAATCGTTTCGCCGGCTCCTCGGTGATCGCGCGATGGCTGCCGCCGGGCTTCAAGAACGGCCTTGATCCCGACTCGACGGAAGGTGCGATCGATCTGGTTTACGACCTGCCGAACTTCCGTGTCGAATATATACGCGTCGAGCCTCCGGGCATCCCGACCGCTTTCTGGCGCAGCGTTGGCCCCTCGCACAATGTCTTCGTCACGGAAAGCTTTGTCGATGAGTTGGCAGCCGCTGCAAAACAAGATGCAGTCGGATTTCGTCGGGCGCTGCTCGACAAGTCGCCGCGCGCCAGGGCGGTTCTGGACCTTGCTGCGGAAAAGTCCGACTGGGTCAAACCCTTGCCCAATGGGAGCGGCCGCGGCGTCTCGCTCCAGTCCGCCTTTGGCAGCTATCTGGCGCAAGTCGCTGAGGTTGAAGTCTCTAAAAACGGGGCTGTCCGCGTTCGACGCCTGGTCTGCGCGGTCGACTGCGGCACCGTGGTCAATCCCGACACGGTGCAAGCGCAGATCCAGAGCGGGTTCATCTTTGGCACCACGGCTGCGCTCTATGGCGAAATCACGCTGAAGGACGGTCGTGTCGAACAGAGCAATTTCGATACGTACCAGATGCTGCGTATGAATGAGGCGCCGGCAATCGAAGTTCACATCGTAAACAGCCAGGAGCCGCCGGGCGGAATCGGCGAAACCGGAACGTCGGCCATCGTGCCCGCTATCGCTAACGCGATCTTCGCGGCAACGGGGAAGCGCTTGCGAAAAATGCCGGTCGATCCTGCCGTATTGAAGAAGCCAACGTGACGGCGGACGCAACGAACGAAATCAAGAATGAGCCGAGGATCACAGCAAGACTGCGAAAACGCTCGGCCTTACACTGCAGCCGTCGTTGCTTGCCCGCGCTGACGAAGTAGTCGAACAAGGCTGGCGATGTCCGTGCCCAAACTGGACGTCCGAAGAACGTCATCATGTCGCAATGCCCTTTAGTCCAATATCGCTGGCGGCGATATCAACTGAAATTTGTTGGCCTGTGGCCCGCAAAGCGGCTGATGGCCGCGCAAGAATCTTCAAAGCATGGAGATTTTATAAATGAATACAATCAAAACGTATGAAGATATCAACCATCATCGCCGCCGGCTTTTGAATACGGCCGCTATGAGCATCGCGGTGTCAAGGTCAGCGAGGTGTTCCACGACGCTGGCGACGTATACAACGGTCCGGACGAGCCCTACTTGTTTGGGCGAGTCCGGGTCAGTGGACCGGATCCCGAACGTCGCACTTATCGCTCGTTCGCCTCCTTCAGCGACCCGGACGGCAATGGTTGGCTGTTGCAGGAAGTCACCGCGCGGTTGCCCGGACGCGTCGATGCGGACGTCACAACATTCACCTCGTCAACCGAGCTCGCGAGCGCGCTCCGCCGTGCGGAGGCCGCCCACGGCGAGCATGAGAAGCGGATCGGGAAGCGAGATGCAGACTGGCCCAGCTGGTACGCCGAGTACATGATCCGGGAGCAGGCCGGCAAGCCGCTGCCGTCATGAGCAACGCCTACGATGTCATCGTTATCGGCGGCGGCTCGCCGGGCGAACACTGCGCCGGCGTGCTTGCCGAAGGTGGTCTAGGCGTTGCACTCGTCGAGCGGGAATTGGTCGGTGGCGAGTGCTCCTACTGGGCGTGCATCCCGTCCAAGACGTTGCTCCGCCCCGGGGGAGGCCGTGCACGGCGCAAACGACGCGGCGGCGACTGCGCGGGTCGACATCGACGCGGCCCTTGCCTGGCGCGACTACATGGTTTCGAACTACTCCGATGCCGGCCAGCAGCGTTGGCTTGCCGAGCATGGCATCGAACTGATTCGTGGTCGCGGCCGGCTGGCCGGGGCCGGCGTGGTCGACGTTGACGGCGTTCGCCACACGGCCGAACACGTGGTCTTGGCGACAGGTTCTGAGCCGATCATCCCGCCCGTGCCGGGCTTGCGCGGCCTCGAGGGAATCTGGACGAACCGTGAAGTGACCGGCATGGAGGCCGTTCCCCGCCGGCTGCTCGTGCTCGGAGCTGGGCCGGTCGGCGTAGAGATGGCGCAGGCCGTTCGTCGCCTCGGCGGTGAGGTGGTCCTCATCGAGGGCGCTGCGCACGTATTACCCCGCGAGCCGCGCCCGCTGGGTGAGGCGCTCGCCGACGCCTTGCGACGCGACGGCGTCGAGCTCACGCTCGGCGTGCACGCTACCGCCGCGCGGCGCGAGGGCGAGCACTTTGTTCTCGAACTCGACGACGGCTCAAGCTGAGCGGCGACCGCCTGCTCGTCGCCACTGGCCGGCGTCCGCGCGTCGATGAGCTCGGCCTGGAGACTGTCGGCGTCGAAGCCAACCCCCGCGGTATCCCGGTCGACGCGCGCCTGCGCGCGGGCGAGCGCCTGTGGGCGATCGGCGATGTCAACGGCATCTGGCAGCTGACCCATGTCGGGAAGTATCAGGCCCGGGTCGTCGCAGCGAACATTCTTGGCGAGCCGCGCGAAGCCAACTACGAAGCCGTGCCGCGGGTGACTTTCACCGATCCGCAGGCCGCATCGGTCGGCGCGGGCGAGGCCGCCTTCAGCGCGACCGCCCTCGTGTCAGAGGTGCCGAAGACCGCCACCTACACGCGCGCGTACGACAAGTCGAACGGATTCATAACCCTGCTCAGTAATGGCGAACGGCTGACCGGGGCCTATGCGCTCGGCCCGGAGGCCGGCGAGTGGCTGCAACAAGCGACTCTGGCGATCCGGGCGCGCGTGCCGCTCGAGGTGATGCGCGACACCATCCAGCCGTTCCCTACGTTTCCGAGATCTACATTGCCGCGCTGAAAGCCCTCCGGATCACCACCGCGCGCCAGCCGGTCGGGAGCGGCGACACCGGCCAGATAGCCCGCTGACAAAAGAACCGCGCCCATTTAGGGCGCGGTCACTTCCAATTTCTTTGTGTTGACCAGTCGGGCCGATCAGCCTGGGCAAACTGACAGACCAGTGCAGGCCGCGAGGGTGTAGTTTGCCACAATTTGATCGGTTCCAGCGGATTCCAACACCTCATCGGACACTTCGTGTATCAGCACGTCTTCTTCTATCGAGGTGGCAAGAAAGTTCATCATGTTGCGTCTCCTGCGGCTACTAACAATGGGACAAGAGTACAAACCACTGTACATTATTGGGGGTCAATACCCCACTTCCGAGTAACAATTTTGCGATGATCGACCGAGAATTACCACGGAACGCGATGCACCAACGGCATATGTAGAATTCCGGCTACTGGAGGCAGAGGCGGGGGTGGAGGTGGGACCCGTCTTTCGGGGGAAGGGGCGAGATGTGGACCTCAAAACCTCGGCGGCGTAATTAAAAGCATTGGCTGCAGGCGCGGACTCCAATGCGTTCAAGGAATCTGCCGAAAGCCGCTGCAATAACCCCAACTTACATCGTCTTTCTCGCTATGGTGGTCCCGACGCCGCGCATTCGCCTCGGCGTGGCTGTGCCGCATGCCCTTATGAAATTTGAGGAGACCAAGAATTATTCTATCGCAAACCAGCAGATCTCGAAAAAGGATTGAAATCAAACGGCAGATAGCGTCCGTGCCTTTTGGGTACCCTCCCAAAGCCTGGACGCTCATCCGAAAACCGATCTTTAGCGCGAAATTCTATTGCACTCAGCAGTAGCAAAATTTGGGCTGTTTGGCGCCATAAGGTTATCTCGTAGCGGCCAAGTCGTTCAAAGACCTGATTGTCAAGGTTTGTTAGCCGCAAAAATGAGCGCGCAATATTTGTATTGGTCTGATTTGTCTGGGCCCCAGCTGAGTCTATCTTAGTATTTTCCTTGGCTCCTTGCTGCTTACTCATTGGTTTTTCTAACTCACTTAAATGCAGAAATTTGCGGAAAATACTCAACCTATCCACATCGTATTCACTGGTTGGGCGCGTCTGAAACGTTTCAGCTTGCATGTTCAGCAGTCCACTCTCGACGATCACCGCACGGCGAAGCCGCCATAGCAGGGAGGCAAGGCGACTGACCAACTGACTCTCGATCGCAGTTTGCGGCGAATAGTCGGATTTTATGGCTCTCTCAAAGGCTCTGTAATCGGCGGCATCTTCGAGAGTATCAATGACCGTTTCTGCCGTGAGTCCGTGGCGAACAGCATTTCGCCGTGAGCGGCGTTTACCGGATTCGGTTCGAGGCCCAGTGCTACGCTGAGCGTTTTGTTGATTTGCGAGAATTTGTTTTTCGGTAGACATTAATTCTTGGCCGTCGTTTCGGTGGCATTAATTTGTATCTGTAATTTGGTCTGCGCATCAATGCGCCCATCTTTTGTATGAGTTTGCTTCCAAAGATCCTTGGCGCTCGCAAGCGCATCGATCTGTAGGTTTTCCCACCAGGTAACTTCGTTACCTGCTTGATGCAGTTGCCGGTGATGACCACGGCAGAGGGGCACCGTGAATTCGTCGCTGACTTTCAGGCCAATGCCGCGTGGTTGCGCAAACCGAAGATGATGCGGATCGCTGGGCTGTCGCCCGCAGATAAGACACGGCTGCGATGCGACGAACTTGAGATGTGCCTTGTCGCGCAGCCGCTTGGGTTCAGCAAGCGCGAGTTGGCTCTTGTCGATCCGACCTGGATTTGAATCGAGCCCGTTCGGGACAAGCGGAGGTGCGAGCGATGTCTGTTTTTGATCGGCTGAATTTTTTCGGAGCTGGTCCGTCACCGGAACATATTGGCGGCGGCCGTAATAGCGCGATGGGCGTGGGATTGGCGTCGTATCATCGGGATGAAATCCAAAGCGCTGTACGGGCTCTGCCTGATCAGATGAGGTGGGCATGGCTTGTTGGATTGATGGGGACTTGCCAACCCCATAAAGGGCGAGTCCGAACGGTTTACCGAAGGTGGCCAAGGCCCGTTTGGTGGCATCGGTTTCCGCAGCCTTGAGAGCGGTGTCGTGTACTTCACCGGGTGAGGCACCGCGGCCTTCACCCGAGCCGTGACCTTCTCGAATAATAGTTGAGCCGCCGGCCTGCACCGAAATCCGCACCCGGGCGGCATAGACAGCAAGGAAGGCGCCGCGATTTTCTCGGGCGAGGACACAACGGGATTCGACCGTCTCCCGGCTCCAACCATCAAAGCCAAAAATGCGGTTGGCTTCCGAGATCGCGTACCAGCCCTCGATGTAGGAGAGTTCGCGCCCATTGGCCTCGCGTGTGCGGACGTAACGGTGATCGAGATTGCGCCGCAATGCTTTCACCTGTTTTGCTGAGAAACCCATCACCGTGTCCTCACGCTCAAAACAGGTTCTGGGTTCGAGAGGGCGACGCCGGCAATTTCCGCGCCCTGTTTGAGGTCAGTCACCAATTCCTGCCGGTTGAGGCGGGGCTCACGCGGCTCCCAGTAGATACTTGGGACAGCCGCCTCATCGATCACCATCAGGGCAGGGGTCCCGGGGCGGATTGAGGCAGTGAAGTCGGGTGCCGAGAGCTTTTTGAGATCAAGCTCGACCATTACGTCTTTGGCGATCTGGCGGCGTTTGGTGGCTCTGTCCTGCAAGCGGTCCCGCCGGGCCTGCATTTCCCCAATGCGGCCCTCAAGTCCGGTGGCCAGGGCCTGGTCGGCGAGGGCGGCCCGAACGATGGCCGTGAGCACTTCGTGCAGCTCGGTGAGCCCCTCGACGGTATCAGCGAGGGTCTGCTCGTCGATTTGGGGGTCTTCCTCCCGGATGCGATCGCGGATGGTCTCGTAGTGGATGGCGGCAAAGTCGAGACTCATGGCAAAACTCCAACATGACTACCAAGGCATTCATTTTCGATCAGCACGATTGATAAGGCCTCATATGCTATGAAAACTAGCATAAGCACTTAATAGTGTCAAATGCGTTCTATGCCTCTAACTAGCGCTCAAATAAGAGCGGCACGGGCTCTCATCCGATGGAGTGCGGAAGATCTCGCCCGTGAAACTGCGCTAAGTGTCGCGACTATTCGTCGAGCGGAGATCGCCGAAGGTGAAATTTCGATGACCGCTGCCAATGACCTGGCCGTTCGCCGGGCGTTGGAAGCAGCTGGCGTCGAATTCATCGACGAGAACGGCGGCGGGCCAGGCGTGCGACTTCGCAAGCATCAGCGATCGACAAAGGCGAAATAGTCTAAGGAACATTGTCTACAAATTCTGATGTGGCCTAATTACACTCGAAACAAGTGATTCGCGGCGCACCGACTAATTCGCCTTTCTTGCGTCAATCGGTGCGCCCGATCCGAGCCCGTCGCCGTGCAGCCGGCAGCGATTTTTCAGTTCACGGCCCGACATGCACGGCTTAGCCGCGCGTTTTTGGCACCACAGCGCCAACTCGACAACATCGGACAGTATCGTCCGGATGAAAGCTGGGACGGGCGCTGCGCCTCGCCAAAACGAACCCAGTTTAGTCGAGATCGTTTGATTGAAAGCAACAGCGTAAAATTCGAAGTCATTCGAAATTGTCGGAGCCGGTCTGCTCAAAATGGGTTTGCAGCAAACGCGTTTTTTAGATACACAAATTACGCGCTTTTGTGCGCCATATTTTACTAGCTTAGCGTAGCGTAGAAGGGATTCGGGCGTTTAACGGCCATGTCGAATCCCTAAATCCCCCAAGGGCGTAACGTTTTCCCCGCGCCAGCAAACGGCTGGAGTGCGTGGCGGAACAGGATATGGATTGCTGCTCGGCATCTAGCATGCCGGATCAGCAACAGAACCGAGTGCGCGCGACGTTGAAAGAAAATCGGTCGCTCAAGTCTGAATCAAAGGAAGCAAAAATGGTGGAAAAATCTCAGCCGAAGGTGGTGCAACTTAGCAACGCTGAGGCAGCGCCAAAAGAGAGTCGCGGTCGACCCTTCGAACGCGGGAATCCCGGTCGACCCCGCGGGTCAAAAAACCGAACGACTCGGTTGCTCGAGGAGCTCGTGGCCGGTGAGGGGGAGAAACTGGCTCAAAAAGCTGTTGAGCTCGCCTTGGCGGGCAACGTGAAATGCCTTCAAATGTGTCTGGACCGTCTAATGCCGCGACGCGCCGGCCGACCGCTCGACTTCACGTTGCCGGCAGTCAACGACGCGCGCGATATCGTGCCAGCGATGGCCGCGATCACCACCGCAGTGAACGATGGCAGCCTCACCGCCGAGGAGGCCGGCCAGCTGATGCACATCCTCGATGGCTATACAAAAGCTCTCGAGACACATGACCTCGCCACCCGCATTGCGGCGCTTGAATCGCAGCTGAAGACACGCCCATGACGCGCAATCTTCAACGGAGGCTTCAAAAGCTCGAATCTCAGGTACCCCGACAGCCAACTGAGCAAGAGAAACAACGGAAAATTGTGCAGTATTGCCAGAATTTCCTGATGTTTGCCATGGCCTATTATTTGGGCCATCCGGGACCGGAAGAAGCGCCTATCACGGCCTACGGGCGGGCACTGGGATATCCGAACTCGCATGAGTTTCGAAAGGCCTGGGATGGCAACGATCCGGATCTTTATGAGAGGGACCGCCTAGCGAGGATCAAACTCTTAGAAAAATTTGGCGTGAGCCGGGAACATGAATGGGGAGAGATTGTTGAAGCCGTCGAGCGCATGGACGCTGGCTTTCCCGAGCCGTACAAAACGCTCTGCCGACAGGCCGTATTTTATTAGGACCACGAGGCGCGTAAATCCCGCGTATTTACGCGGCATGACGGTACTGCTGGCGATGTATGGTCTGCCGACCTCGCTGAAGCCGCGACGGCGGGTGTCAGCCGGAGATTGATGATGCTCGATGCAGGTCTTATGGCGATCGGCAGTCGAAAGCTTACGCCGATGCAGACCGAGTCTCGCCAAAGAAAGGCCAGGTTTTGCCCGCGGCGCTGATGATTGTTCGCGATCTTCTTGCGTCACGCACACCAGGGAAAGCGAGCTGCCATAGGAATATGATCCTCACAAAATGTCAGAGAATTTTGGCAGAACGAAGCCAAATTCACTAATAGTTTCACGGAACCGCTGTCTCCATCGCGATAAACGAGGCAGTCGACTCAAGCGCGGCCAGCAAGTAACCGCCCGCGAGGTGACACGACCGCCCTATGTGCTTCTCGAGTGCTGACGGCAAATTTGCCCAGGCTGTGCTGGTGGGAAAATCTGGTAGGGCTCAAAGTCGTAATGCGCGCTTGGTGCGGCACGTAGCAAAAGAATCAAGGGCATGCTGATGCATGCCCTTGATCATCTGTATTACGTTGTTCGGCTACCGATTATCAAGCGTTGCCGGTGGGCAGCACGACAAACCGTGTCGCATCGCCTGACTTGATCCGCATGAGGACGTTATTCTTCTTTGCGGTACGGGCCTCGGTCAGTGCCTTCTTCACGTCGGCTGGCGTCGAAACCAATGCACCGCCCACATCAAGAATGATGTCACCCGCTTTCATGCCTCGCTCGGCGGCTGGCCCGCCCGGCCTGACTTCGGCGACAACAACACCTTCGCTTCCCGCACCTGCCACGCTGGCCGCCGGCGCGAGGGTCAAGCCGAGCGGCGCCTGGTCGGCTTTCTTCTGCTCGGCCGGAGCGGCCTGCGCCTGACGTTCTTGAGGCACTTCGCCGAGCGTCACGGATACCGGCAGCTCCTTACCCTTGCGCATCAGCGTGAGCTTGGCAGTCGAGTCGGGCGCCATCGACCCGATCATGCGCACAAGTCCGTGCGCATCTTTCACCGGTTGACCGTTAACACCGGTGATGACGTCGCCAGCGAGAACGCCGGCCTTGGCGGCCGGACTGTCGGCCTGTACTTCAGCGACTAGCGCGCCTTCGGCCTTCTTCAGGCTGAGGGGGTCAGTCATTTCTTCAGTAATCGGCTGAATCTGCACGCCAATCCATCCACGGGTGACGACGCCTTTGTCGCGGAGCTGGGCAACAACGTTTTTCACCGTGTCGGCAGGAATGGCGAAAGCGATGCCGACCGATCCGCCAGATGGAGAGAAGATCGCGGTGTTCACGCCGATTACGTTGCCATTCACATCGAAGCTTGGGCCACCTGAGTTGCCCTTGTTGACCGGCGCATCGATCTGAATGAAGTCGTCGTATGGCCCGGCGCCGATATCACGTCCGCGCGCCGACACAATTCCAGCGGTAACCGAACCGTCGAGGCCGAAGGGATTGCCAACGGCGACGACCCAATCACCGACTCGCGGCGCTTGCTCGGCGAGTTTTACGAAGGGAAAGTCGCTCCGACCCTGAACCTTGATGAGCGCGAGGTCGGTCTTCGGATCTGTACCGATCACTTTGGCCGTATAGGACTTGCCGGTATCGATCTTGACCTCAACCTCGTCCGCCTTTTCGACAACGTGATTGTTCGTGATCGCGTAGCCGTCCGCGCTGATGAAGAAGCCCGAACCTTGGCCCATCGCAAAATTGCGGTTCGGCCGCGACGGCTGCATGCCACGCGGCATCCCGAACTGGCGGAAAAAGCGATCTGCAGGAGAATCGGGCTCGATGCCCGGGGCGCCATTGCCATCATCAAAGCCCATCATGTCCGGACCGCCGGACTTTTTTACCCGCACGGAGATGACCGAGGGCTTGACCTTTTCCACAAGATCTCCGAACCCCGCGGGCCGCTGCGGCGTTTCGGCAACCGCAGTGCCAATGGCGGAAAACATGCCGCGGTTTGCACCGTCTGCGCCGGCAAACAATGCCGCTGCTAGACCGGCGACTGTCGCGAGCAAGACAACACGACGTGCGGACAGAGTTGCGCGCCGAGACGACTGTGTGGACGTCAACATTCCTAAATCTCCACTGATTAATGCAGGCGCCGACGGCGCCGCGTCGGACGTTCAATGGAGCGTTCGGCATTACGCCGACGTTTCGACGAAATTAATGTTTGGTAATCGGTACGCGATTAGTCAGGATCAATTCGCCCACTCGCGCCAATGCGTCGGCCGCGTGTGAATCCACGTTCTAATGCCGGATTTAATCCATCCGCCGAGAACGCGGCGACAAGGAAACATGATTGGATGCACGCCATCTGCATCGATAACCGCCAATTCCAGATCGCGATCAAATGGCGCAGTCGATATCGGAAGCCACATGAGTCACCACACCAAAATCTTGGCGGCGCTTATGTGGGTAGCTCCGGGTTACAGCGGCATTTCGCCGGAATTAAAGTTTGTTAATTTGGTCGTGGTGCTAAGGGCGAAACCCGCGGAGCAAGCTCGCGGCTGTCGTCAGAACGATCAACTGGGCGCGCTACTTCAAGCGCTGAATGTGTGCGGCCATGTCAGGTGCCAACCTCATCGTGTAGGAATTGCGCTCGCACTGAAGAATCCAAAACGCTGCGTCCGGCCCTGACCGCTTTGCATCTCTGGTCGCGCTGATCGGATTGTCGCAGCGATAGCCTTGCGAGCGCGCCTGAATGGCGAGCAGCCCTTTCGCCGTCTCTTGCGCAGAAACAGATTGCGTCAAGGTAGCGATGACAAGCTGCACAGTAACGACGCAGATTGCGCGCATTGGGGTGAAGACCATTTTTGCCATCTCCATCCGGTCCGAAAGCAAGCAGGAATGTCAGCAATTGCCCGACTGCACCGGGAATTCGCGGCACTCCGGCAGTCCCATATTGAGACGCGATGCAGGACAAAGACATTGCCCTAAGGGGCAATAGTCGCGGCTCAGCGTTACATCGATGATCCGCACATGGGTCGAGGACTCGACGGTGAAAAGGATTCAAGATCGAAATCGAATACATCGAGCGCGCCTCTTTTGGAGCAGGCGTCTTTTTCCCACCGCTGATTTAGACCGCGCCATCCAACAGATTTTCGGGCATTCTATCGACGGCCGCTTCAGGGTAGAGGCGACCTTGTGCTCGGGAGGGATTCAACAATGAAGCCTCAGGTCGTGTGCGGACTCGTTATTTTGACGCTTGCGGCAATTTTCACCGGCACGGCTTATGCCGAATACCCTGAACGCAATGTCACCGTCGTTGTGCCGTTTCCTCCAGGCGGCGCTTCTGACGTCACCGCGCGGCTGACCGGCAACAAATTGGCAGAGCGTCTCGGAAAATCCATCATCATTGAGAACCGCGCCGGCGCAAATGGCGGACTCGGCGCCACGGGAGTGAAATCGGCGATGCCTGACGGCTACACCCTCCTGATCGGATCGATCGGCGTCTACGCGATCAATCCCGTCTTGTACAAGAACCTGAAATACGACCCGCTCAAGGACTTCGATCTGCTGTCGCTGCTCGTGCGAACGCCAAATGTGCTGGTGACGAGCCCGGACTTTCCAGTCAACAGCGCGGGCGACCTGATCGCGCATCTGAAAAAAAATCCAAATCGGGTGACGTTCGCGTCGTCGGGCATCGGCTCGTCCGATCATCTGACAGCCGTGCTGTTCTGGCAAAATACCGGCACGAGCGGCGTGCATGTGCCATACAAAGGCGGCGGTCCCGCGATCAACGACCTGATGGGCGGGCACGCCAACGCGTCATTTCAGAATCTGGGCGCGGTCGCCCAGCATATCAAAGCGGGCAAGCTGAAGGCGCTGGCTGTTACCGGAGAGAAACGCGCGCCCGCGTTGCCCGACGTTCCGACTGCGGCTGAGGCAGGCATCCCCGATCTTGTTGTCTACTCCTGGCAAGCTGCGGCGGCGCCAAAAGGTCTGCCGACCGATATACGGGCGAAACTTGAGTCGGAAATCGCCGCCACCGTCAGTTCACCTGACGTCAAAAAGCAGTTCAATGACATCGGCTTCGACGTGGTCGGCAGCAACGGACCACAATTCAGGGAATTCCTGGCCGGCGAAACGCAGCGTTGGAAAAAAGCAGTCGAGGCGGGAAACATCACCGCAGAGTAAGGCTCGGCCATGATCGATCCAGGCAGGAGCTCACCAGCCGTCGCTGAAATGCTGGTGATCCCCGTGGCCGGCGAAGACAGCATGCTGCTCAACCTGAGCGGCGCGCATGGCCCGTTATTCACCCGCAACATCGTTATCCTGAGAGACAATGCCGGGCGTACCGGCGCGGGCGAGGTGCCGGGCGGAACTGCAATCCAGCAGACGCTCGAAGATGCGCGGCCATTGGTCGTGGGACGATCAATCGCCTCCTACAACGATGTTCTCAACGCCATCCGCAAAAAATTTGCTTCCCGCGATGCCGGCGGGCGCGGCCAGCAAACCTTCGATCTTCGCACGACCGTTCACGCGGTTACGGCCGTCGAAACTGCCCTGTTCGATCTGCTCGGACAACATCTCAACGTTCCGTTGGCGGCGTTGCTGGGAGAGGGTCAGCAGCGCTCGGCCGTAAGAATGCTGGGCTATCTTTTCTACGTAGGGGATCGCAAGCGAACCAACCTGCCGTATCGCAGCGCTACAAACACAAACGATGACTGGTTTCGCCTCCGCGACGAGGAAGCATTGACCCCGGCGACTATCGTGCGGCTCGCGGAGGCGGCGCAAGACCGCTACGGATTTCAGGACTTCAAGCTGAAGGGCGGCGTGCTCGAAGGCGAGAAGGAGATGGAGGCAGTCGGCGCGCTTGCGCACCGATTCCCGGGAGCGCGCATCACTATCGATCCAAACGGGGCGTGGTCGCTGAAGGAAGCGGTGACGCTGTGTCGCGGACAGCACGATATCCTGGCCTATGCCGAAGATCCCTGTGGCGCCGAGAAAGGCTTTTCCGGCCGCGAGATCCTGGCGGAGTTTCGTAGCTCAACCGGCTTGCCCACGGCGACCAACATGGTTGCCACCGATTGGCGCGAGATGAGCCATGCCATCCAGCTTCACTCCGTCGATATTCCCCTTGCCGATCCGCATTTCTGGACGCTGCAAGGATCGGTGAGGGTTGCGCAGATGTGCCGGGACTTTGGCCTCACCTGGGGATCGCATTCAAATAATCATTTCGACATCTCGCTTGCGATGTTCACCCATGTTGCGGCTGCGGCTCCCGGCGACATCACCGCAATCGACACCCATTGGATATGGCAGGATGGACAACGTCTGACGAAGCAGCCATTGAAAATCGTCAAAGGCTCGGTGCTCGTTCCTGATCGGCCGGGCCTCGGGATCGAAGTCGACATGGCCCAGATCGAATCGGCGCATCGCCGTTACAAAAGCATGGGGCTCGGCGCGCGCGACGACGCGGTCGCGATGAAGTTTTTGATTCCGGAATGGAAATTCGACCCCAAGCGACCTTCGCTTGTGCGCTGACGATCAGTGAGCGCGCTGACAGGCCCGCTTTCCGAGGACCTGGCGAACTGCGTCGACCGAATTGCCGTATTGAGCCACGAGATTTTTCAGGTCCTCGGCCGAGAGTCCCAAGGTTTGCGACCAATAGAGCAGTTCATAGTCCTCGGTCGTGCTGATCCGGGTCCTGTCTTTCGGGCCTTGGAGTTTTGCGTTGTCCCACATTGCTTCCTCCCGGTCCTGACGCTGCGGCGACAAGCCTTGCCAGCTCTGTTGAGGGATGCAGGTGGCCATGGCGTCGCCGGTCTTGAGTCATCTTTCTGACTCTTATTTCTGACTCTTGCGCCAGCTTGAAAACTTCTTGCATGGCAAATGCGGCCATCTTGGGTCGTTCCTGGCGCATACGCAAGGATCCGTCGATGCTCAAGCGGAACCTGGATGTCGAAGCAGGAATGGAACTCAAGTGAATGGTGCCGCAGCAGCGTCGCGGCCTACATCTGATGCGCGACGGCATACCACGGGCCGTGACGCGAATCCGAATTCGCGGCCTCGTCATTTTTCGACAGCGCGCGGCAGTGAACCAAGTGCTTCAGTGGTGATGGGCCGATACGCTCTTGACGTATTCGGACAGCAGACCATTCGGCGCTATGCCGCTAACGTCGCCAAGACTAAGGATGCCGATCATCCGCTTGCCTTTGTTGATCACAGGCAACCTACGGATCCTCAGTTCCTCCATATGCCGCACCGCCTTGTCGAGGTCATCATCGTCCCGACAGCAATGAATGCCGGGAGTCATTACATCGCGCGCGGTCAGGCGGGCAGGATCGCTGTCCTCGGCTAGGCCTTTGCATACAATGTCGCGGTCCGTCACCATCCCAACGAGCTGATCGTTCTCTCCGATTGGAATGGCTCCGATATCATGCTTGCGCATTAGCTTGGCGAGCTCGATGACTGGGGTGTCAGGGCCGACCCACTCAACGCCCTTGTGCATCGCTTCTTTGACCTTCATGGCAGACCTCCGTTGAAGTAAATGAACGGCCGGGAAGTCGTCCTACGATCCAAGTCTCCTACAATCAAAGTGCGAGAAATCGGCTTGGGTCCGGGATTCCCGGATATGCCTCGATCCTGTTTGAATGGTAGTGCCTTTTTGGATTGCTCGGAAGCCCGTTGCGCTCGCCGAATCCTGAATACAGGCATTGAGTTTTGCGGGCCGCCCATTTGCCGCGATGCAACGACCGATGCCAGTTAGAGCATTTTGGCGACAATCTTCATCATGTCTGCTGACGAAAAGGCTCGTAGCGACTCGGTGCGGATATTCCCCAGTGCGTTGAGGCTCAAGTTGAGTGCCGTGGCAGAATGCTCATCTGGCGCCTCAACGATTGTCACGATGTCATAGCGTCCCTGCGTCCAGAATATGTCCTTCACGGACACGCCAAATGTCTCTGCCATTTGCTTGAAAGCTTGTGCCCGTTTCGGAGAGTCCTTGGCGTTTTTGATGCCTTGATCGGTGAACCTGGCAAGCACGACATAGGTTGCCATCGTCGTTCTCCTCGCTGTTGATTGCCTGCACCCCGAAAGGCTCGCTGACGAAACCCTTCGTGCTTTATGCTAATACCGCACATTGAAATCTGGGGACGTAATGTCTTTTTGCCCGCAGGCCGGGAATGCATATTGACGATCGATCATGAATAAAACCACGCAGAGTTCCCATGATGGCGGTGCCGTCGTATTCGGAGCGGGCGGATTTCGCTACATTCCGGCGGTGTTTCAATATTCTGCCGGCGTGGCTGCTTCTGCCGGTTTCAGGATCCGGCGTGTGCGGTTCCATGCTCCGCTGCCGATCCCGCAAGGTTTTGCAGCGATTGCGGGCATCGTCCAGGCCGCTGGCAGGCCACTGACGGCCTTCTGCGCGTGCGAACTGCGCTCCCCCGCGCCATTCAGCGACGATGGCTTTCGCAAGTTCAATCAAAGCTACGTCGTGACCCTTGGCGATTGGGGCATCATGGAAAATGACCGCAACCCCGTGGCGCGCAGCAATGTCTGCCCGGAAATCGATCCTCCCGCGGAGCCGTCGTTTCACGCGTTCTGCTTCACCGTTGAAACGTTGGACGCGGCGCCGAGCTTCGTCATCTCCGGCAGCGGCGAGGCGCGCGAGGGGGGCGCAAGCTATGCCGAGCGGACAGTGCGATACGGCGAGACAAGTGCCGAGGCCATGCATGAAAAGGCGCGTTTTGTGATGGGGGAGATGGAACGTCGCCTTGCGTTCCTCGGGATGAACTGGGCCGCAACCACCGCGACGCAGGCCTACACGGTTTACGATCTCTATCCTTTCCTCGCCGAGGAAATCGTGCGCCGGGGTGCGGCGCGCTCCGGGCTGACATGGCATTTCTGCCGGCCGCCGGTGAGGGGTCTCGAATTCGAGATGGATTGCCGGGGCGTCAGGATCGAAGAAGTGCTCTAAGGGTCGTGTGCCCGATGAACTGCCCCGACGGGCTAGCCTCGCCCGCTCTCGCGTGGGTCGAGTGCATCGCGCAGGCCGTCACCGACCAAATTGAATGAGAGCACCGTCAGGAAGATCGCAAGTCCCGGCCACACCGCCATCCACGGTGCATTGACCAGGAAACGTTGCGCCGAATTCAGCATGCTGCCCCACGAAGGCGCCGGCGGTTGCTGCCCCAGGCCAAGGAAAGAGAGTGCGGCTTCGGCAATGATGGCTGCGGCGATGGACAAAGTCGCCTGAACCAACAGTGCCGGCATGATGTTCGGCAGGATATGTACGAATACGATTCGCCAGCGCGGATTTCCTACTGCGCGCGCGGCCTCGACGTAATCCTCCATTTTGACGGCGAGGACTTGTCCGCGCGTCAGCCGCACGAAGATCGGTGTTGCCGTCACCCCGATGGCGATCATGGCGTTGCCGAGGCTTGGACCGAGGAAAGCGGCCAATGCGATGGCCAGGATAAGAAACGGACAGGCGAGCATCGCATCTGTCATGCGGCTGATCAGCGCATCGAGCAGGCCGCCCAGAAAGCCGGCCGCCAGGCCGAGCGGCACACCGATCGAAAGCGCGATGCCAACGGAAATGACGCCCGCCATCAGCGACGCGCGCGTCCCGAAAATGATGCGCGCCAGGATATCGCGACCAAGGTCGTCGGTGCCGAACCAATGCGCGACGGACGGCTCGTTGCGCACCAGAGTCCAGCTTTGCGCCGTAGGATCGTATGGCGAAAGCAGGGGCGCGAAGACCGCGAGCGCAACAAAAAACACGACAATGGCCAGGCCAAAGACCGCGCTTTTGCGGCGGAAAAGCCGGCGTAACGCGCGCCGCAAGGGTGTTTCGAAACTCTCGCTCGCCGAGGGCAGCTTTGCGTTGACGGCAACGTCGACCATGTTCATCAGCTGCGCAGCCGCGGATTGACAAGGACGTAGGCGATGTCGGCCAGCAGATTAAGCGCGATATAGACCGTTGCCGTTACCAGCACGACGCCCTGCACCACGGCGTAGTCGCGGTTGAAGACCGCATCGATGATCAGCTTGCCGAACCCGGGGATCGTGAAGATCTGCTCGGTTAGTACAGCGCCGGACAACAAGGTCCCGAATTCGAGTGCGCCAAGGGTGATGACGGGGGTGAGGGCGTTCCGCATCGCATGCTTGAGGATGACCGTGCGCTCCAAAAGGCCCTTGGCCCGGGCCGTACGCACGTAGTCGCTCTCGAGCACCTGAAGCATGGCGCTACGGGTATGGCGCATCAGGATGGCTGCGATCGCATTGCCGAGGACAAAAGCCGGCATGATCGTGGACGCGAGACTGGCACGCCAATCTTCGGTCAGTGGAACGTAACCCGACGCGGGCAGCCAGCCCAGTTTTACCGAAAACAGAAAGATCAACATGATGCCGAGCCAGAAATTCGGCGTAGAAATGCCCCACAGCGCGAATGCGTTGGCGACGTAGTCCCAGACGGTGTTTTTCTTCACCGCCGATATAATTCCGGCGGTGATGCCAATCGCAAGTGCGATCACGATGGCCATCGAGGCGAGTTGGATGGTCACCGGCAATTTTTGCAGAATGAGATCAAGCACAGGCACGTGAATGCGCATCGACTCGCCGAGATTACCGGACAGCACGCCCTTCACCCAGTAGAAGTATTGAACGGGAATCGGCTGGTCGAGGTGATATTGCCGGCGGATCTGCTCGATCACTGCCGGATCGCGCTCTTCCCCCGCCATGATCAAGGCGGGGTCGCCGGGCAGCAGTTGTTGCAACGAGAAGATGATAACCGACACAAAGAACAAGGTCGGGATCAGCTGCAACAGCCGTTTGCCGAGGAGGTTCAACATTGGCAAGCCTGCGCGAGGACGGCAGCGCTCACTTCAGCGACAGTCCCACAACGCGCACCAGTCCATCCGGCATCTGCTTGTAGCCGTTCAGTTTGGTCGAGTGCGCGATCAGAATGCGACGGTGATAGAGATAGATCTTGGGAAGGTCCTCCAGGATAGTCTTTGTCAGCTTTTCGTAGATGACCTTGCGCGCGGCCGTTTCGGAGGGAACGCGCGCTTCATCGAGCAGCTTGTCAACCTCGGGCTTGCAATAGCCCATTGAATCCTGCGGGGCATTGCATTTGAAAAAGATGTAGGTGTTGCCGTCCGGGTCCGTTCGTCCGCTCCAGGCCAGGAGATAGGCCTGGTAGTTGCCTTGCTCGGCCTGCTTGAGCGAGGTCGCAAATTCGGTGACACGGATCTTCATATTAATTCCGATCTCGCCGGCCATCGCCTGGATCACCTCGGCGACTGCCTGGGTTTCCGCCCCCTTGGGCACCATGAAATCGACATCGAAAGGCGCGGTGACGCCGGCCTCCTTCAGGAGGGCTTTGGCTTTCGCGACGTCGCGTTTCGCAACCGGATAGGCCTGCTGGTAATAGGGGTTTTCCGGGTTAACCCACTGATTGCCTGGCCTGAACTCGCCGTTGAATACGACCTGGTTCAAAGCTTCACGATCGATTGCCAATTCGAGCGCCTGACGCACTTTTGCCGATTGGCCGAGCGGGTTCTTCGATTGATCGCCATTTGCGACATTGATGTCGAGCCCCTGGTAGCCAAGCTCGAGCGCGGTCGCGAGCTGCAGCGTCTTGTCGGCGCGCACGTTCTTGATGTCGGTCGCCAGCACACGCTCGATAAGGTCAAGCGCGCCGGACTTTAAGTTCGCAAGGCGCACCGTTGAATCGACGATCGGCAGGTAGACGACGCGATCGATATGGATCTTGTCCTTGTTCCAGTAGTCCTGGAATTTTTCAAACACGATGCGATCCTGCTGCACGCGCTCCACGAACTTGTAGGGCCCGGCGCAGACCGGGTGCAGGCCAAACTTGTCGCCCTGATCCTTGGCGGCTTTCGGCGATACCATCATCCCGGCGCGGTCGGTGAATTGCGCGATCAATGGCGAGTAGGGGTTTTTGAGTACGACGTTGATCGTGAGCGGATCAACCACATCAACGTGATCAACAGCCGCCAACTCCGGCTTGCGGAATGAGCCGGTCATGGTGACATGGCGTTCGAGCGAGAACTTGGCTGCTTCGGCGTTGAAGGGCTCGCCGTCATGAAATTTGACGCCGGGCCTCAGCTTGATCGTGACGGTCTTGCCATCGGGCGAGGTGGAATGGGACAGCGCGAGCTGTGGCACAACATTGAGATTCTGGTCGATGTCGAACAGCTTGTCGCAAAAGGACGCAAAGACGATGCGCCCGACATATGTCCTGGCGAGCGTGGGATCGAGCACGTCCGGGTCCTCGGCCAACCCGATCCGCAGCGTTGCCTGAGCCGTCGCCGGCCCGCAGGTCAATGCGACGTATGCGGCCGCGATTGCGGCCCAGCGCAGAATGTTCATGGTTCCCCTCGCAGTGATCACCGGCGTTCAGGCACGCCGTTTGAACCTCTCGAATTAAGTGTAGCAGCAACCGCGGTGGCCCCGACACCCGGTTTCCGAGTGAATTCCGACATCAGCCTTTCGAGCCGGGAGCCAGGAGCCTCCTGCTCGTTCAGGCCGGACAGGGCGGGCAGTTCGCGCCAACGGTGGCACGCGGTGGCGTGTCCGTTTTGGTCAGCAACAAGCGCAGGCCGCTCGAGCCGGCAGCGTTCGATCGCATAGGCGCAACGCGGGTGAAGGTGGCACCCCGTTGGCGGCGAAAGAGGACTTGGAACATCACCCTCCAGCAGCTGCCGTTGCCGTCTCGAGTGCGGCTGCGGGATGGGGATCGCGGAAAACAGGGCGCGGGTATAGGGGTGCCGTGGATTGGCGAACAGTTCGTCCGCGGGTGCGGTCTCGACTATGCGGCCGAGGTACATGACCGCGACGCGGTCGGCGATGTGCTTGATCACGGAGAGGTCGTGCGAAATGAATACGTAGGTTAGAGCAAGGCGCTTGCGGAGGCCGGCGAGCAGATTAAGCACCTGCGAGCGAATCGAAACATCGAGTGCCGAAACCGGCTCGTCACAGACAATAAGCTTCGGTTCAACTGCGAGCGCACGCGCGATGGCAATTCGCTGCCGCTGGCCGCCGGAGAATTCGTGCGGGTATCTTTGACCATACCTTGGGTCAAGGCCAACGAGGCTCAGAAGCTCGGCCACGCGATCGCGGCGGCGGGAAGCGGGAACGATATTATGCAGCGCGAGCGGCTCGGCGATCAGCTCTTCTACCCTCATTCGCGGATTGAGCGATGAATAGGGATCCTGAAAAACAATCTGCGCCTCGCGCCGAAAGGCTCGCAGTTGCTTTTCGCCGAACGTGAGGATGCGTCGGCCTTCGAAGCGGATGTCGCCAGCCATGGGCTCGATCAACCGCAGGATCAGCCGGCCGACCGTTGACTTGCCACAGCCGGTCTCGCCGACGAGGGCGAGCGTGCTGCCGGCCTGCACAGTCAGGTCTACGCCGTCCACCGCCTTGACCGTCGCCAGCGGTCGTCCGAACGGCGAGCGGCGGGTCACAAAATGCCGCGTCAGGCCTTCGACCTCGAGCAGGGCGCTCACGCAACTATCCTTTCCAGCGGTGCCTTGACGCATCGTGACCAATGTCTCGTCCCGATGTCGACGATGGGTGGAGAACGGCTCACGCAAATCTCGCTTCTGAACGGACAGCGCGGCGCAAAGCGACAGGCTTGCGGAACGGCGCTCATGTCCGGAAGCGAGCCTTCGATGGTGGCGAGGGTCTCCACGCGGCGATCAAGGCGAGGAATGGAGGCCAGGAGGCCGATCGTATAGGGATGCTGCGGAGATTCGAATAACACATCGACGGGCGCATGTTCGACAATTTCGCCGGCGTACATGACGGCAACTTCATCGCAAATCTCCGCAATCACTCCCATGTCGTGCGAAATCAGGACAATTGCGGCGTTGGTTTTGGCCTTGAGGCTGCGCAGGAGGTCGAGCACCTGCGCTTGGATGGTGACGTCAAGCGCCGTGGTCGGCTCGTCGGCGATCAAAAGCTGTGGGTCGCAAGCAAGCGCCATTGCGACCATCGCGCGTTGACGCATGCCGCCCGAAAGCTTGTGCGGGTACTCGTCCACCCGCTGCTCAGGCGAGGGAATTCGTACGTCACGCAACAGCTCGATGGCGCGGGTGCGTGCCTGCGTGCGGGTGAGCCCGCGGTGGCGAACCAGCGTTTCGCCGATCTGCTCGCCGATCGTGTAGGCCGGATTGAGCGAGGTCATCGGCTCCTGAAAAATCATGGCGAGTCGGTCGCCGCGAAGGTCGCGCATCGCCGCGTCGGTGAGATCAAGAAGATTGTTGCCGTCAAAGTCCACGCGGCCCGAAACCTCGGCGGATCCCTTCGGCAGCAGGCCCATGATTGCGAGAGCGGTAACGCTCTTGCCACAGCCGGACTCGCCGACGAGCCCAAGCGTGACGCCTGGCGCGAGATCGAAGCTGACGCTTTCGACCGCGTGGGTTGTCCGACCGCGATCGCCGTGAAATACGACCTTCAGATTTTCGACGTCGACGAGAGGCGTCATTGTCGGTTCTCGCCGGCAAGCTCACGGGCAATTTCAAGTTCGATAATGGATCGGTCGGTCACGCCAACGGGATCTCGGCGGCCCGGCAGGAAACGCCGAAACGACATCCATCGCTCGCGGCTCACGCGCTCGAGCCGCTCGAGCTCGGCCAGCGGTTCGGCATGATCGTCGACCCGCAGGTCAAGGTCCGACCAGTCCTCCTCGCCGTAGATGAGGAGCGCGGCCGACTGCTTGCCACGCTTGTCGCCTCCGGCAGCTTCGCCGGCCAGCATCGCCGCGACCAGCCGGCGTGGAAATGGCAGCCCCGCGCCGCCAAGGTAGGCGCTTGCCGTCTCGTCGAGAACGCGCGCGCCGGCAAGCATGTTTCCGGCAACGGAGAATTCCTCACCCGCGACATGCCCATGCCATCCGATGCATTCCGTCCCGGTATGCGCGACTATGCGGCCGTTCGAGTCGATGATGTGGACCTGGCGGTGGTCGCGCCCGTCGTCGTCGGCGATGAGCTCGTTAACAACCGCATCCGCCGTCTTGCCGTCGCGCAGGAGCCGCAAGCCCTTGGTGCCGTAAAACGGATTGACAAGCGCCTGCGTTGCGATGGCCCCGACACCGGCGGCGATGAACGGCACCCGGGCGCCGACCGCAAAAAACTTTGTTGCGACGGCAATGCCGAAGCAGCCGGTTGCCTTATCGCGGGCAATGATCGACCACGTCATAGGCGCCTTTCGCGAGTCTATCGTCCCGCGGCATAGCCCTGCATGCCGCGAGGATTGGCGGCGGCTTTGCGCCGTCTCCCTTCGCGCGATGCGGCCGTGAGCCGACCTTCAGACCAGTCCGGGCCGATTTCAACAATATGCCCGCGTCGTTTCAACTCATCGATGGTGGATTTCGGCATCCGGTTTTCCAGCACAAGCACGCCCGGTCGGGCGGTGCGCGGCCAGAATGAAATCGGGAAATGCTCGGAATGCCACGCCGGGGAATCGATCGCCTCCTGCAAATTCATTTTGCAGTGGACATGCCTGAGGAAGAATTGAGTCGTCCACTGATCCTGCTGATCGCCACCGGGAGAGCCCCACGCGAGGTATGGCTCGCCGTCACGCAACGCGAGTGTCGGGCTCAGCGTCGTGCGCGGACGCTTGCCGGGTGCGAGACCAGCCGGGTGCTTTTCATCGAGCCAGAACACCTGCGCGCGCGTGCCAAGCCCGAAACCGAGCTCTGGAATGACTGGCGATGATTGCAGCCAACCGCCCGACGGCGTTGCCGAGATCATGTTGCCGGCTTTATCGACGATGTCGAAGTGCACTGTATCGCCACGCATTTCGCCCATGCGGCCCACGGTCGGTTCGCCGGCGCCGAGCGCGCTGACAGCAACGCGAGCTTCGGTTTCACGACGCAATTCGATCACCGCGCCGAATCCTTCAACGGAGCCTGGCCGCAATTCGAGTGATGCTTTGTTTGTCACGAGCTTGCGGCGGCCGGAATTGTAGGAATCGGACAGCAGGGTCTCAATCGGCACCTTCACGAAGTTCGGATCGCCGTAAAACTTTTCGCGGTCGGCGAAAGCAAGCTTGGCCGCCTCCACCTGCAGATGGATGAAGTCCGGGCCGGTCGGATGAAGCCCATCCAACCCGATGCCTTTCAGCAATGCGAGTTGCTGAAGCAGGACCGGTCCCTGGCTCCAGACGCCGGGTTTGCAGACGGTGTAGCGGCCATAGTCGTAGGTCAACGGCGCTTCCACTTCCGCCTGCCAGTTCGCCATGTCATCGCCGGTCAATAGGCCGCGGTGGCGCTCCCCGCTCACGTCCATGATTTCCTGCGTGCGGCAAAAACGATCGATCGCTTCGGCGACAAATCCCTGCGACCAGATTTTACGCGCGCGCTCGATTTGCGCGACACGATCGCCGCCCACGTTTTCGGCTTCATTGACGATGCGCGTATAGGTTTGAGCGAGAGCATTGTTGGTGAACAGCGTGCCTATGTCCGGCACTTTTCCGTTCGGCAGATAGACCGCCGCGGATGTCGGCCAGTGCTCACGGAACAGGCGTTGGACGAGCGCGATCGTAGCATTGGCGCGCTCGACCAATGGATGACCATTTTGCGCATAACTGATCGCGGGGCCGAGCGCGTCGGCCAGGGTCATGGTGCCGTAATCGCGCAGCAACAGCATCCACGTGTCGAACATGCCTGGGACGCACGCGGCCAACAGCCCCGTCCCCGGAATGAGATCGATGCCCTGCGCGCGATAGTATTCAATCGTTGCTTTTGCCGGCGCGGGGCCTTGTCCGCAGATCACCTCAGTGCGGCCGTACCTTACGTCGTGAAGTATCACCGGCACGTCGCCGCCCGGCCCATTCAGATGTGGCTCGACGACCTGAAGCGTGAAGGCTGTCGCGACCGCGGCATCGAACGCGTTGCCGCCTTTTTCCAGCGTGGCCATGCCGACAGCCGTTGCGATCCAGTGGGTCGATGCCACGACCCCGAAGGTGCCGTCGATCTCGGGCCGCGTGGTGAATGGGTTCGGGTTTATTTTCGACATGGCGCGCGGGATAGCGTCAAATTTGTGAGCCGAAATCGCAGTGGTCAATTTCGGCAGTCTGACGCCTTATCGGTTCGAGAAGAATAGACCTTTAGGCCATGTGAATTGCCAAGGCAGTCTACTGCAAATGGCTCGTCCGTCTACGGCAATCCAGCCCTGGCAGCACACTCGCCCTGTTCCCAATAGATGCAAACCATGGTGCAATAGGCTTGAAATTCAGTCGGTTTTTGCCAGGGGCGGCAGTGAAACGACGTGGCGGCGTGAAGGCGAAGCGCACAAGGCCCCGGCTGACTAAGCCGGCGGTGACAAAGCGTCGTTTGCAGCCGAAAACTCGAGGCAAGCCGAACGAGGCGACCCTGGCGCAGCAGTTCGACGGGCGCACCCGCGAGATGCGCGAATTGCAGGAGCAGCAGGTCGCGACCTCCAAGGTGCTTCAGGTCATCAATTCGTCCCGCGGCAGGCTTGAGCCGGTATTTCGCGTCATGCTCGAGAACGCGGTGCGCATTTGTGGCGCCAAATTTGGCAACCTGTGGCTAACCGAGGGTGACCGATTCCGGATTGTCGCAATGCATGGCGCGCCGCCTGCATATGCCGACTTTTTGCGACGTGAACCTGTCGTTCATCCCGCGAAAGGCACGGCTCTCGGTCGCATCGCTGCTACCAAACAGCTCGTTCACATTTCCGATGTCAGAAAGGACAAAGGATATTCAGGATCTAGTCCGGTTCAGGTCGGTACTCGCAGGTTTGCAGGCGCGCGCACGGTTTTGGGCGTCCCGATGCTCAAGAATGGCGAACTTATCGGGACGATTGTGATCTATCGTCAGGAAGTCCGCCCGTTTACCGACAAGCAGATTGAATTGGTCAAAAACTTTGCGGCGCAAGCCGTTATCGCGATCGAGAATGCGCGGCTGTTCAATCAGTTGCGCGAGCGCAGTGCCGATCTCTCGAGGTCGCTGCAACAGCAGACCGCAACGGCCGATGTGCTCAAGGTCATTAGCCGCTCGACCTTCGACCTGCAGGCGGTGCTGAATACGCTGGTGGAATCGGCCGCCAGGCTTTGCGATGCGGAAGTGGCGAACATCTGGCGTCCCGACGGAGGAAGTTTCCGGCTTGCAGCCTCCTATGTCGTCTCAGGCAAACGCCGAGAGGCGTTAAAGAACCAGGAATACCTGCGAAGCATCACGATCGTGCCTGGTCGCGGAACGATTGTCGGCCGCACGTTGATCGAAGGACGGGTCATTCAGGTGCCCGATCTGCAAAAGGATCCGGAGTACAATGTGAAGGGCCTTCTGGCGCTCGGCAATTACCGCACGGCGCTCGGCGTTCCGCTTCTGCGTGAAGGCACCCCCATCGGTGTGTTGTTCCTGACGCGAACCAAGGTGGAGGTTTTCACGCCGCAGCAGGTCGCACTGGTTGAAACCTTCGCCGATCAGGCAGTGATTGCGATCGAGAATGTGCGGCTGTTCGAAGGTGAACAGAAACGGACACGCGAGCTTTCGGAATCGCTGGAGCAACAGACTGCGACCGCCGACGTACTAAAGGTCATCAGCCGCTCGACCTTCGATCTGCAGACAGTGCTCGACACCTTGGTCGAATCAGCGACTCGGTTATGCGAGGCCGACAGTGCAACCATCCATCGACCGAAAGACGGTGTCTACCCATTTGTTGCAAGCTACGGTTATCCGAAGAAATTCGAGCAATACCTGCGGACTCATCCAATAGTACCTGATCCGGGGTCTGTGCTGGGACGAACGGTTGTTAGCGGAAAAACGGTTCACGTTGCCGATGTTCGCGCAGATCCTGCGTACAAATTAACCGAACAGCGTAATATTGGTAAATATCGCACAGTACTGGGCGTTCCGCTTTTGCGTGAAGGCGTGTCAATCGGCATCATCATGCTCACGCGTCGTACGGTCAGGCCGTTCTCCGAAAAGCAGATCGAATTGGTAACGACATTTGCCGACCAGGCCGTGATCGCGATCGAAAATGTCCGCCTGTTCAACGAAACAATCGAAGCGCTCGAGCGGCAAACTGCAACCGCGGAAATCCTCAAGGTCATCAGCAGTTCGCCGACCGACACGCAGCCGGTGTTCGAGTCCATTGTCCGGAGCGGAATAAAGCTTTTCGGTAATGCCGCGATCAGCGTCGCGCTGCCGAAAAACGATCACGTGGCGCTTGCCGCAATCGCTGCCTCCGATCCGGCGCGCGCGGCGTCCTGGCGAAAGCGGTTTCCCTTCCCGCTGACGCATGAATACATGCACGCCATCGCCATTCTCGATCGGCGCATTGTTGATGTTCCCGATGTCAGGAACGCGCCGCCGGATGTCGCGCCCGGGGCCAAAAGGTTCCTGGCAACGGGAAATCGCGCGATCACGAGCATGCCGATGATGCGCGGCGACGAAGCGATCGGCGCTCTCAGCGTGGTGCGCGCGGCTCCGGGCCCGCTCTCGGAGAAACAGCTCGAGCTTTTGAAAACCTTCGCCAATCAGGCGGTCATAGCGATCGAGAACACGCGGCTCCTCAACGAGCTGCGCCAGCGTACCGATGATCTCTCGGAGTCTTTGGAGCAACAGACGGCGACATCAGAGGTCTTGAGTGTCATCTCAAGCTCGCCCGGCGATCTCGAGCCTGTCTTCCAAGCCATGTTGGAGAACGCGGTACGCATCTGCGATGCCAGCTTCGGCATGTTGTTTCGTATCGAGCAGGGGCTCGTGCGCGCCGTGGCGATGGTCGGCGTGCCGCCGCAATTTGCCGAGTTCTGGCATAGCGGACCGCGACGCCCGGGTCCGCGAACTGCGCTCGGACGCGTTGTTGAAAAGAAAGAAATCGTCCACATTGCCGACGTTAAGACGGAACAGGCCTACATTGATGGCGAGCCTGTTTTCGTGGCTGCTGTCGACCTCGGAGGCTTCCGCACGCTCCTGAATGTACCGATGCTCAAGGAGAACGAGCTGCTCGGTACAATTGCGATCTATCGTCAGGAAGTGCGGCCGTTCACCGACAAGCAGGTCGAATTGTTATCTAGCTTTGCGGCCCAGGCGGTGATTGCGGTCGAGAATACGCGCCTGCTCAACGAACTGCGCCATCGCACCGACGATCTGACCGAGTCACTGGAGCAGCAAACCGCGACGTCCGAGGTGTTGAGTGTCATCTCCAGCTCGGTAGCCGATGCCCAGCCTGTGTTCGAAATCATCGCCAGGAGCGTTGCCCGCCTCTGCAACTCGCGTTTTTGCCACGTCTTTCGTTTCGACGGGGAGCTTATCCACTTTGCAGCAAATTACGGCTACGAAGGCGAAGCAATAGAAGCTCTCCGTGGGGCATATCCAATTCCTCCCGGACGGAAGAGTGCTGCGGCCCGCGCAATCCTCACTGGAAACGTTGAACAAATTCCGGACATCGAGGTCGACCCCGAATACGGGCACCACGATACCGCGAAGATCGTGAACTTCCGAAGCATTGTTGCTGTCCCAATGCTGAAGACGGGTCGTCCCGTGGGAGCGATCGCCATTGCACGACCGCAAGTCGGACTATTTCCCGAACGTCAGATTGAGCTTGTCCGTACTTTCGCCGATCAGGCGGTGATCGCGATCGAGAATGCCCGGTTGCTCAGGGAACTGCGCGAGAGTACGGACGATCTGACCGAATCACTGGAGCAACAGACTGCGACTTCGGAAGTCTTGCAAGTTATTTCGAAGTCGCCGGGCGAATTGGAGCCGGTATTTCAGGCGATGCTCGAAAACGCAGTGCGGATTTGCGGGGCCAGCATCGGGATCCTGTTCAGGTATGCGGATGGCGCATACACCGCCACATCCTTACTCGGCGTAGCGCCTGCATACGCGGAATATCTTAATCGCGGGCCGATACGACCTGGCCCCACCACCGGCCTCGGCCGCCTCGCTAGAGAGAAAAAAACCATCCAGGTTGCCGACACGAAAAGCGAAGAAGCCTACACCAAACGCGAACCGCTTCGCGTTGCGACCGCAGACCTTGGCGGCGCGCGTAGCTTGCTGAATGTGCCGATGATCAAGGACGGAGAACTGATCGGTGCCATCGGTATCTATCGTCAGGAAGTGCGGCCGTTCACGGACAAGCAAGTCGAATTGGTCACGAACTTTGCCGCGCAGGCCGTGATTGCCATCGAGAACACGCGGCTGCTCAATGAGCTGCGCCAACGCACCGACGATCTTTCCGAATCACTCCAGCAGCAGACCGCCACCGCCGATGTGCTCAAGGTCATCAGCCGGTCGACGTTCGATCTGCAGACGGTGCTCGATACTTTGGTCGAATCGGCAACGCGGCTTTGCGATGCCGATCATGCGTGGTTGTTCGAACGGAAGGGCGAGTATTTCAGTTGGGTCGCCGGCTACGGCAACGCGACCGATATTCATGCACGTATCAAGGACTATTTCCTGAAGCGCCCGGTTCCGGTCGATCGTGGCAGCGTCACGGGTCGCGCTGCGCTCGAGGGAAAAGTGATCCACGTCACTGATGTGCTCGATGACAAGGACTACACTTGGGGTCGGGCCCAGAAGATCGGAGGCTACCGCGCCGCTCTGGGCGTTCCTCTATTGCGCAAAGGTGATGTCGTGGGTGTCATCTTCGTCGCACGGACTTCGCCGCAGCCATATACGGCGAAACAGATCGAGTTGGTGACGACCTTTGCCGACCAGGCCGTCATCGCGATCGAAAACACGCGCCTCCTCAATGAGTTGCGTGAATCTCTAGAGCAGCAGACCGCGACCGCAGATGTGCTGAAAGTTATCAGCCGGTCCGCCTTTGATCTCCAGGCCGTCCTCGACACCCTCACCGAATCTGCGGCAAAACTCTGCGAAGCCGATATGGCTGGCATCGTGCGCCCCAGGGATGGCGAACACTACTGGGTCACAAGCCTGAACTTTCCCCCGGCGTTCATGGACTACGTCAAGACCCGTCCTATTTTGCGCAATCGCGGTTCGGTCGCGGGGCGGGCCTTGCTTGACGGGCGCGTCGTTCACATTGCCGACGTTCTTGCCGATCCGGACTTCACCTTTGGTGAGGCGCAGAAGCGGGGCGGCTATCGCACGGTTCTAGGCGTTCCCCTGTTGCGGGAGGGAAATCCAATCGGCGTTATTGTGCTGACCCGGAGCGCTGTCCGTCCGTTTACCGACAAGCAAATCGATGTGTTGCGGACTTTCGCCGACCAGGCGGTGATCGCTATTGAGAATGTGCGTCTGTTCGACGAAGTACAGGCGCGCACGCGTGACCTTTCCGAGTCGCTGGAGCAGCAGACAGCGACGTCAGAAGTGCTGCAAACGATCAGCTCGTCGCAGGGCGAACTCCAACCGGTGTTCGATTCTCTGCTCGCAAACGCGACGCGGCTCTGCGCTGCCAAGTTTGGCACTCTTTTTCTACGCGAGGGAGAGAACTTTCGCGTGGTTGCACAGCACAACACGCCGCCTGCGCTGGCGGAAGCCCGTCGGCGGGATCCAATCGTGCGCGCAGGCCCAGGAACCGCCATCCGACGCAGTACCACAGTAAAGCAGGCGATCCAGATCCCCGATATCAAGGCAGAAAAAGTCTATTCCGACCGTGACCCCGATCGCATGGCACTGGTCGAGCTCGGCGGCTACCGCGCCGTTCTTTCCATCCCCATGCTCAGAGACAACGAGGTGATCGGCGCCATCAACATCTATCGGCAGGAGGCTGGCGCTTTTCCCGACAAGCAGATTGAATTGGTGAAGAATTTCGCCGCGCAAGCGGTTATCGCAATCGAGAACACGAGATTGCTCGATGAGCTGCGCAGGTCGCTCGATCAGCAGACCGCGACGGCTGACGTGCTCAAGGTGATCAGCCGCTCGGCATTCAATGTTCAGGCTGTCCTCGATACGCTGGTGGAGTCGGCGGGCAGGCTGTGCCAGGCGGAAAATGTGCAAATCTTTCTTCGCGATGGGGACGTGTACCGGTTGACCGCGCACAATGGCTTCTCGCCGGAATATCAGGAGTATTTGAAACAGCATCCCATCCCGGCGCGGCGCGGCACGCTGGTCGCTCGAACCGCGGAAAGGCTCGCGACGATTCATATTCCCGACGTTCTCGCCGATCCGGAATATACCTTCCGTGAAGGCCAGAAACTCGGCGGGTACCGTGCGGTGCTTGGGGCACCGTTGCTCCGGGAGGGAAAGTGCATTGGCGTCATGTCGATGGCAAAGTCGGTTCCCGAGCCATTTACCGACAAGCAGATCGAGATCGTCAGCACATTCGCCGACCAGGCGGTGATAGCGATCGAAAATGCCCGGTTGTTTGGCGAAGTGCAGGCGCGGACGGCCGAGCTGACCGCATCCCTGGATAATCTTCGCACCGCCCAGGATCGGCTGGTGCAAACGGAAAAGCTCGCCTCGCTCGGACAACTCACCGCGGGCATCGCGCACGAGATCAAGAATCCACTTAATTTTGTCAACAACTTCTCGGCGGTCTCTGCCGAACTGATTGATGAAATCGGGGAAACGCTGGAAGGCGCAAAATTCGACGGAAAGACCGGGGATCAGCTGGCTGAACTGATGGACATGCTTCGTGGCAACCTTGAAAAGGTCGTACAGCACGGCAAGCGCGCCGATTCGATCGTCAAGAACATGCTTCTCCACTCGCGCCAGGGCTCCGGCGAACACAGACCGGTCGAGATCAATGCCATCGTCGAGGAAAGCCTCAATCTCGCCTATCATGGCGCCCGCGCCGAGAAACAAGGCTTTAACATCACCCTGCAGCGATCGTTCGATCCGGCTGCCGGCGAGGCCGACCTCTTCCCGCAGGAGATCACGCGCGTTCTTCTCAATCTTATTTCGAATGGCTTTTACGCCGCGACCAAGCGTAAGGTGCAGAATGGCGGCGACGGCTATGAGCCCACCCTCGCGGCAGCGACGAAAAATCTGGGCGACAACGTCGAAATCCGGATTCGCGACAATGGCAGCGGTATCGCACCTGACGTCAGGGAGCGGATGTTCAATCCGTTTTTCACGACGAAGCCTGCAGGCGAGGGCACAGGGCTTGGCCTGTCGATCAGTCATGACATCATCGTCAAGCAGCATGGCGGGTCTATTGATGTCGATACGAAGCCCGGCGAATACACGGAGTTTCGGATCGTTCTTCCGCGCAAAAGCGCAACGCTTGCCAGGACAGGGGGGCCGCAGTGAAGCTTCTTATTCTTGTTGTTGACGATGAGGCGGATGTTGAAATGCTGTTTCGCCAGCAATTCCGGCGGGATCTGCGTGCCGGCCGGTTTACCATGGAATTCGTCCAGTCCGCTCCGGCGGCGCTTCAGGCGATCACCGATGCCGGCGATGCCTCGCTCATCCTTATCCTGTCGGACATCAATATGCCGGGCATGAGTGGTCTTGAGCTTCTGCCCAAAGCCAAGGCGGCTCGGCCCGACGTGCCAGTGATCATGATCACGGCCTATGGCGACGCGGACACCAAGCGCAAGGCGTTGGAAAGCGGCGCCGAGGCGTTGTTCACCAAGCCGATCGATTTTGTGATGCTTCGCAGTGAGATCGACACGCGCGTCGAAAAGGCCGCATGACCACTCGGATACTGGTCGTGGATGACGAGCCTGACCTTGAGGCTCTCGTTCTGCAGAAGTTTCGTCATCAAATCCGGGACGAAGCTGTCAGCTTCATATTCGCCCACGATGGTGTGGAGGCGCTGGCGGCGTTGAAGGCGAACGCGGACATCGATCTGGTCGTCACCGATATCAACATGCCCCGGATGGATGGGCTCTCGCTCCTGCAGAAGTTGCAGGAAAACGAAGAAAACATAATGACGGTCATCGTTTCGGCCTATGGCGACATGACCAATATTCGCACCGCGATGAACCGAGGCGCCTTCGATTTCGTGACCAAGCCGATCGACTTCCAGGATCTCGAAACCACGATCGCCAAGACCATCCGCCACATCGGGTTTCTGCGTCAGGCGCGTCAACGGCAGGCCGAAGCGGAACGGGCCTATGCCTCCTTGTCGCGATACTTTTCGCCAAATCTCGCCCAGCGTCTTGCCGATGACAGCGACGCCGTCGATCTGGAGGGTCAACGCCGCGAGATCGCGACGCTTTTCACCGACATTTCAAGTTTCACTGCACTCGTGGAGACGCTCGAGCCCAGCGTGCTTGGCCCGCTTCTGAATGAGTATCTCGCAGGCATGACCGATATCGTATTTGCTAATGACGGCACGGTGGCAAAGATTGTCGGCGACGCTCTGCACATCCTGTTTGGCGCGCCGGGTGAGCAGCCGGACCATGCCACCCGCGCCGTGACCTGCGCGCTGGCACTCGACCAATTCGCACAGTCGTTTTCCGAGCGCTGGCAGGAAAAGGGCATCGCATTCGGAATCACACGCATCGGGGTACACGCGGGACCGGCCATCGTCGGCAATTTTGGGGGCGGCAGGTTTTTCGACTACACGGCCTACGGCGACACGATTAACGTGGCGGCGCGCCTCGAAACGGCCAACAAGCAGCTGGGCACGCGCATTTGCGTCAGCGCGGCCTTGGCCGAAGGGGTGAAGCAGTTTCACGGACGTCCGATCGGAGACCTTGTCTTGCGAGGCAGAGGCGAGGTGATACGCGCTTTCGAGCCTCTTTCAAACGAGCGATATGATGATGCCTCCACCAAAAGCTATCTCGACGCATTTGCGCTGCTGGAGGCAGGCAATGCCGGCGCCGTCGCGGGTTTTGCGGCTCATATCGGCAAGCAGCCTGAGGACCGCCTGGCCGCTTTCCACCTCAAGCGGTTGCTGAATGGGGCAAAAGGCACGCGGATCGTCATGGATAACGACGTTTCCGACTAATTCGAATTGCGCCGCCTGTCCTACAGCCCGAATGAAGCGATGATCCGTGGGATTATCTTCTGCCGTTCGGCAAGATCGAAGCGCGGACGGAAGCTTTGAAGTTGATCTGGCAGACTTGAGACCGACATAGGGAAGAGCTCGTCATCGACACCGTGTCGGATGAAGCGCGGAGATTGCGGCGGGGGCGGCGAAGGAGCAGGCGAACTTTACCCTCTGCACCTGCAGTGGCCTGTCCGTGTGTCCGGGCTGATTATTGCACCAATCACGTGGGAACTATCTGGTGCATTGGCCATCAAGCGTCCCCGATGGCTGCGTAGACCGACCACGGTGGCAATTCGCGCGCAGGCTCGCCGCCCCAGATCGGTTCGCCCCAGTTCATCTCCGCGCGTCGCAGCGTAAGGTCCGTCAGGTTGGCCAGCAGTTTCAGCACCTTGGACCCGGCTTGCCAGCGGCCGCTCAGAACTCCGTCATCGAAGCTCGCCTCGCTGTCCCCAATTGCCGCGAGCAGCGGCACGATCGCGCGCCTGCGCACATCCAGAAGCGAACGCGTCAGCGCGAGCCGACGCGCATGCTCCGGTCGTGTGATCGCGTCCCAATCAAGAACGGCGCTAGCCCGCGTGTCTGGTGAAATCGGATCGGGAATGTTGGCATGGCACGCATAGGCTTCGGCAAACTCGCGCTTGCGCCCGTTGCGCACGGCCGCTGCCAATTCTCCCTTGAAATCGCAGAAAAACGGGAATGGTTCGCTCGCGCCCCATTCTTCGCCCATGAACAAAAGTGGTGGAGATGGCTGCAGCAATAGAACGGACAGTGCCGCAGCCAGCGCATCGGGCTTCGCGAGCGCGGTCAGCCGCTCGCCAAGCGGCCGATTACCGATCTGATCGTGATTCTGCAGGAAATTGACGAAAGCGGCCGGCGGCAAATGCCCGCTTGGCTCGCCGCGCTGGCGTCCGCAGCGGTGGCGCGACGGCTCACCCTGGTAGGCAAAGCCTTGCGACAGGCTGCGCACGAGATGACGCGTCTGGCCGTAATCCCGGTAGTAGCTTTGCCCTTCGCCGGTCAAAAGAACATGCCAGACGTGGTGATAGTCGTCATTCCATTGTGCGCGATAGCGACCGGAAGCCGGCTCTTCGTCCGGCGCGAGCAGGTTTGCGCTGTTGTCGTCATTTTCAAGGACGAGGTGGATGTGCCGGCCGCTTACCTGCGCGAATTTTCCGACCGCGCGGCTCAACTCGACGAGGATATCGGGTTTGCCGCGAGTGGCGATTGCGTGCACGGCATCGAGACGCAGCCCGTCAAAACGATACGCGCGCAACCAATGCAGCGCGTTCTCGATCGCAAAGCGGCGCACCTCCGGCACGCGATAGTCGATGGCGCCGCCCCAAGGCGTCTGTGCATCGCTGAAAAATTGCGGCGCGCCGCGCCCGAGGTAGTTTCCCTCCGGTCCGAAGTGATTGTAGACGGCATCAAGAAACACCATCAGGCCGCGCGCGTGCGCGGCATCGATCAGCGCCTTGAGGTCCTCAGGCCGGCCGTAACTGGAGTCTGGTGCAAATAGCAGGGCGCCGTCGTAGCCCCAGTTCCGGCGGCCCGGAAAATCCGACACCGGCATCAATTCGAGTGCGGTGATACCGGTCGCGATGAGGTGATCAAGACGCTCGATCATCGCGCGGAATGTACCCTCTGGCGTGAACGTGCCGACGTGAGCCTCGAGAAACACCGCGTCCGACCAAGGTCGGCCTTTCCAGTCGCTGCACTCCCAGTGATAGGCGTGATCGATCACCTCACTCGGACCGTGCACGTCCTCAGGTTGGAAATGCGAGGCGGGATCGGGAATTTCGATGTCGTCGTCGATTCTGAAACGGTAGCGCGTGCCAACTCCTGCTTGCGGGACTTCGAGCACGAACCACTCGGCGTCTTGTCGCATCGGGATCCTGCGTTCGAGGATGAGATCGACCTGCCGCGCGGCCGGCGCCCACAGGCGGAACGTAACGCCGCGATTAGTGAGGAGGGGGCCGAACCGCGTCGTGCTGATGTTGTTATCGGGCATTTTCCCTCACTCCGTTCATCCCCGCGCACGCGGGGATCCAGGGAGAGCAAGACCCGAGTGATTCCGTGTGGCTCTGGGTCCCCGCTTTCGCGGGGACGAACGGATTCGCTGTTCACTCACGGCGTGCCTGCGAAGGCCAGCACGGATCGCGGCTGCGCAGCCCAATGGCCTCCGAGCTCAAGGATTGCGGAATTGGATTGTCCATTCGCCGTATCGACGAGACATTGCCAGCGCGCAACCTCGGGCCAATCGGGGCCGGTGATGTCGACGATTTCTTCCGCGCCATTGAGCACGATGAACAATGGCTCGCCGCCATCGACCACGGCGCCGAGGATGTAACCAAGGAACCGCCCGTCGGGGAAATTCCAGTCGGCCTCCTGCATCTCGGTGCCATTCGGCGTCAGCCATTTCACGTCATACGAGCCGTCGGACTTCTTGCCCACGAGCCAACGATGCGGCTTCAGCTGCGGAAAGCGCTGGCGCAGTTGCACGAGCTCGCCGACGAAATCAGTCATGTCGTCCTCGCTGCCGAGCGCGGACCAGTCGACCCAGCCGGTCTCATTGTCCTGGCAGTATGCGTTGTTGTTGCCGCCCTGGCTGTTGGCGCATTCGTCGCCGGCGAGCAGGAGCGGCACGCCCTGCGCCAGGAACAGGCAGGCCAGCTGATTGCGGCGTAGCCTGCGCCGTAGTGCGATGATGTCGAGATCGTTCGTCGGCCCCTCGGCGCCGCAGTTGGTGCTCAGGTTGTCGTCGGAGCCGTCGCGATTGTCCTCGCCGTTGGGTTCGTTGTGCTTGTGCTCATAGCTGACGAGATCGTTGAGCGTGAAGCCGTCGTGCACCGTGACGTGGTTGATGCTGCTGCGCGGCCCGCGGCCGTTGTGCTGGAATTGCGCGGACGAGCCGGTCATGCCGTGGGCGAGGTCGCCGATCAGGCTTCCTTCTCCGCGCCAGAAGCGCCGCACGGTCCTGCGGTAGAAATCGTTCCACTCCGACCAGCCGGTGGGAAAGGCGCCGACCTGGTACCCGCCGGGCCCGATGTCCCACGGTTCGGCGATCAATTTGACGTTGGAGAGAACGGGGTCCTGCCGTACGGCCGCGAAGAACGGCGCGTTAGCGTCAAATGCCGGGTTGCGCCCCAGCGTGGTCGCGAGATCGAAGCGGAAGCCATCGACGTGAAACGCCTCGACCCACAGCCGCAGCGAATCCATCACCATCTGCAGCACGCGCGGATGCGCAAGCTTCAGCGCGTTGCCGGTGCCGGTGAAATTCTCGTAGTAGCGCGCCTGATCGGGGACGAGCCAGTAATAGGACGCATTGTCGATGCCGCGGTAGCACAGCGTCGGCCCGAGATGATTGCCTTCGGAGGTATGGTTGTAGACCACGTCGAGAATGACCTCGATGCCGGCGTCATGCAGCGCCGCCACGGTCGAGCGAAACTCATTGATCGCTTTGCCGGGGGCATAGCGCATCTCGGGCGTGAAGAAGCTGAGCGAGTTGTAGCCCCAGTAGTTTTTCAGCCCGCGCTCGACCAGGTAACGATCGTCGAGAAAGGCATGAATCGGCAGGAGCTCGATCGAGGTGATGCCAAGCCGCCGCAGGTGCGCGATCGTCTCGGGGTCCGACAGTCCGCGAAACATGCCGCGCGCCGCGGCGGGAATGTCGGGGCGCTGCTGCGTGAGACCCTTGACGTGCGCCTCGTAGATGATCGTGTCTTCCCATGCCGTTTCGGGGCGGCGCTCGCGGCTCCATGTGTGGGCGACATCGACCACGACCGACTTGAACATCGCGCGCGCGTTGTCGCGCCGGTCGAACGACAGGTCGGCAAGCTTGTGGCCGGGACGATAGCCGAAATGCGCGTCGGTCCAGGAAAAATGCCCGCCCAGCCGCTTGCTGTACGGATCGATCAGCAGCTTGTTCGCATTGAAGCGGTGGCCCGCATCCGGCGAGTAGGGGCCATGCACCCGATAGCCATAGAGCTGACCGACCGTCGCGTGCGGCAGGTAGGCGTGCCACACGTCGTCGGTGCGCTCCGGCATGACGATGCGTTCGGTCTCGCGCTTGCCCTCGCGATCGAAAAGGCACAGCTCCACCTTGGTGGCGTTGGCAGAGAAAAGCGCAAAGTTCGTCCCACGCCCGTCCCAGGTTGCCCCGAGCGGATTGGGGGATCCCGCTGAAACCTTGCCGTTATTCGATCTCAGGAACGAAAAAGACGGCAGCAAGGGGTGGGACAGCAATGCGAAGCTCCGGCGTGTCACGCGTCACAACGGTGGATACCGCCCCGGCGTTCCCGACATTGCTCCCGCCGTAGATCGCGGCATCGGAATTGAAGACCTCCCGCCATTTGCCCGCGAACGGCACGCGCACGCGGTAGTCGCGCAGCACCTGCGGGGTGAAATTCACCACCACGAGGCAGCGCTCGCGGGCGTGATAGCCCTTTCTGAGCCACGCAAAGATGCTGTTGTTCGCATCGTCGGCAACCAGCCATTCGAAGCCGGCGGCATCGCAGTCGAGCGCATGCAGCGCGGGCAGATCGCGGTAGAGGCGGTTGAGATCGCGCACCAGTCGGTGGATTCCGGCGTGCGAGGGCTGGTCGAGCAGATGCCACGGCAGGCTGACGTCGTGATTCCATTCGGTGTCCTGTGCGAATTCCGAGCCCATGAACATCAGCTTCTTGCCCGGGTGGCCGTACATGAAGGCGTAGTAGGCGCGCAGGTTGGCGAAGCGCTGCCATGGGTCGCCCGGCATGCGGCCCAGGATCGAGCGCTTGCCGTGCACGACCTCGTCGTGGGAGAGCGGCAGGATGAAATTTTCCGAGAACGCGTAGTGCAGCCCGAACAGGATGTTGCCGTGGTGATGCCGGCGGTAGATCGGATCCTTGGAGATGTAGTCGAGCGTGTCGTGCATCCAGCCCATGTTCCACTTGTAGCCGAAGCCGAGCCCACCCCACTCGATCGGGCGCGAGACCATTGGCCAGGCCGTCGACTCTTCGGCCGCCGTGGTCGCCTGCGGAAATTGCCGAAACACCTCCGTGTTCGTTCGCTGCAGAAAGCTGATGGCATCGATGTTTTCGCGCCCGCCATACTTGTTCGGAATCCAGCCGCCTTCCGGCCGGCTGTAGTCGAGATAGAGCATGGAGGCGACCGCATCGACGCGCAGCCCGTCGACCTTGTAGCGATCGAGCCAGAACAGCGCATTGGCGAGGAGGAAATTCGTCACCTCGACGCGCCCGTAATTGTAGATGAGCGTGTCCCAGTCGAGATGGCGGCCCTGCATCGGGTTTTCGTGCTCGTAGATCGCGGTGCCGTCGAAGCGCGCAAGCCCGTGCGGATCGTCGGGAAAGTGGCCCGGCACCCAGTCGAGCAACACGCCGAGGCCGGCGTGGTGCAGGGCGTCGACCAGCACGGCGAAGTCCGCCGGCGTGCCGAAGCGGCTCGTCGGCGCATAGAGCCCGGTCGGCTGGTAGCCCCATGATCCGTCGAACGGATGCTCCATCACCGGCAGCAATTCGACATGGGTGAAGCCCATCTCATTGGCGTACGCCGGAAGCTGCTCGGCCAGCTCGCGGTAGGTGAGCCAGTATTCACCTTGGTGGCCTTTCTTGCGCCAGGAGCCGAGATGGATCTCGTAGATCGCTATCGGCGCGTTGAGCGAATTGATTCCCTCGCGCGCAGGCCTCGGGTGCGGCCCCATCGCAGTATCGATGACGACCGATGCGGTGGCGGGCCGCATCTCGCCGCCAAAGCCGACCGGATCGGACTTCATCAGCAGGTTGCCCGAGCGCGAGATGATCTCGTACTTGTACTTGTCGCCCGCCTGCGCGCCGGGGACGAAAATCTCCCAATAGCCGTTGCCGCGCACGCGCATTGCATGACGGCGTCCGTCCCAGAAATTGAAATCGCCCACGACGCTGACGCGCCGCGCATTGGGCGCCCACACCACGAAGCCGACGCCCCGCACGCCCTCCATCTCCATCGGGTGTGCGCCGAGCTTGTCGTAGAGCCGCAGGTGATTGCCCTCGCCGAGCAGGTAGAGATCGACATCGGACAGGATCGGAGGAAAGCGATAGGGGTCCTCCATTTCCACGTCGCTCTCGCCGAAACGCGCACGCAAGCGGTAGTGCTCGGGATGGTCGACCGGTCCGACGAACAGCCCCGCCGGGTCGACGCGCTCGAGCTCCCGCTCGCTGCCGTTGCTGATTGCGACAACGCGGCTGGCATCGGGCAGGAAGACGCGCACGACCGTGCGGCCGTCTTCGGTATGCGGCCCGAGATAGTGAAACGGGTCGGCGTTGCGGCCGGCAATGATCTCGCGTGCGCCTGTCGACAGCTCGGTCATGGCACGACCTCGCGTTCCTCGAGGATGCGCCAGGCGCCGTCGAGCGGAATGTGCGTCCAGGTCGGCCGGTTGGTCAGCTCGTATTCGATTTCGTAGAACGCCTTCTCGAGCAGGAAGATGTCGAGCAATCGCCGCACCTCCCCGTGATCCGTCGGCCAGAACGCCGTATCGGCGAGCGACTCCCAGTACGAGTCCCAGAACGCCCCGGAGAGCCGCGCGCCCCACGAGCGGATCCGCTGCGCCAGCACCGGCCGTTCGTCGGGGCTCACGTTCGGTGCGCGCTCGACCGCCGCGCTCACCGCATAGTCGATGGAACGCAGGAATCCCGCGACGTCGCGGGCCGGCGGCGCCTTGCGCCGCCGCTGCTCGAGGCTGAGCCGCGGCTCGCCCTCGAAATCGAGAATGTAGGCGTCGTCCTTGGCGATCAGGATCTGGCCGAGATGGAAGTCGCCGTGGTGGCGGATCTTGCTGCCTTCGAAGCGCGCGTCCTTCATCGCCGCGATGTAGGCGAAGATCACGTCGCGCTGCCCCATCAGCCGCCGCGCCAGCGTCAGCGTGGGCTCGGCGAGGCGGTCCGCGCCGCTCTCGAGCATCTCGAACACGCGGGTGGCGCGATCCGTAAGGCCGGCGCTCCAGCGTTCGCTGTCCTCGGCGGAGATTGGTTCGGGCGCGAAGGCTTCGATGTCGCCGTGGCTTGCAAGCGCGCGATGCAGCTCGGCGGTGCGCCGGCCGATCTGCAGCATGCGCTGGAGCATCGACGTCATCTCGGACGTTTCGGCGGCGGTCTCCTCCGGCATCAGGCGCTGCTCGTCGATGAGGCGGTCGAGCGATGCCCCGGTAACGCCCCATGCGTCGCCCTGGTTCTGGATGAAGTCATGCACCGTCGCCAGCGCGGTGCGGCTGTCGCCCTCGACCAGTTCGACCGTGCCCAGCAGCGCCGGCACATTCTTGAAATGCGCGACGTCGACCAGGAAGCGGCCCATCTCGAATTCCGGATGATCGCCCGGCGTTACCCTGCGCAGGACCTTCACGACGTACCTATTGTCGACGATGACGCTGGTGTTCGACTGCTCGCGATCGATCGGGCTGATGCTCTTGAGCTCCTGCGGCAGATCGTCGACAAAGGCGGACGTTGGCCGGAATTCGATCTGCTGCGAATCGTTTCCGATCGTTTCGCCCGCCTTGACCTTGCTCAGCAGCACCGTGATGAAATCGGGCTCGGCCGTTGCATCGATCAGGGTGCCTTCGCTCGAGCCGCGGCGCACGGCGGCCAGTACGGCCGCCGGGCTCTTGTCGATGACGGTGTAGCGCGACCAGTGGATGGTCAGCGGCAGGAAGTAGCGGCTCGCGCTATTCCGGCCGGTCGATTCCACGATCACGAACGCGATGCGGCCGTCTCTGTGCTCGACCGGCACCGCGGCCACGACCTTGGCCGAGATCATGCGCGAATCCTTGTCGGCGAACCAGCGCCGTTCGGGCATGAAGCTCGGCAGCACCTCGGCCTCGAACGTGCGCCGGGTCCAGCTCGACAGCGCGTTTTCCCAGCCGTGCCCCACGACCAGCGTGGTGATGTCGCGCGGCAGCACTTTTTCCGGCTCGGTCTTCGGATCGATGTTGAGGTGGAACCAGAAGAAACCGTACGGCGGCAGCGTCACCAGGTAGGGGAGGTCGCCGATGCGGGGGAAATGCGTGCGGCCCAGCATCTCCTGCGGCACGCGCCCTTTCCACTGGCTCATGTCGAGCTCGACCGCCTGCGCCGAGCGCGACATGTTGGCGACGCAAAGAATGGCTTCGTTGTCGAGCTGGCGCACATAGGCGAGCACGGCCCGGTTGGCCGGGCGGATGAAAGTGAGCGTGCCGCGTCCAAAGACGCGGGTCGACTTGCGCACGCCGATCAGGCGCTTCATCCAATTGAGAAGCGACGACAGCGAGCGCGTCTGCGCTTCCACGTTGACCGCGTCGAAGCCGTACACCGGGTCCATGATGCAGGGCAGGAAGAGCTGCGCCGGGTCGCAGCGCGAGAACCCGCCATTGCGGTCGGGCGTCCATTGCATCGGCGTGCGCACGCTGTTGCGGTCGCCGAGATAGATGTTGTCGCCCATGCCGATCTCGTCGCCGTAATAGATGATCGGCGTGCCGGGCATCGACAGCAGGATCGAATTCATCAACTCGATCTTGCGCCGGTCATTATCCATCAGCGGCGCGAGGCGGCGGCGGATGCCGAGATTGATGCGGGCGCGGGGGTCGGCGGCGTAGGTCGACCAGAGATAGTCGCGCTCGGAGTCGGTGACCATCTCGAGCGTCAACTCGTCGTGGTTGCGCAGAAACATCGCCCACTGACAGTTGGACGGGATTTCCGGCGTCTGCCGCATGATGTCGGTGATCGGGAAGCGGTCTTCCTGCGCAATCGCCATGTAGATGCGCGGCATCAGCGGAAAGTGATAGGCCATGTGACATTCATCGCCGGCGCCGAAATATTGCTGCACGTCCTCCGGCCACTGGTTGGCTTCGGCGAGCAGCACCTTGCCGGGCGCATATTCGTCGAGCGCGGCACGCAGCGTTTTGAGCACCGCGTGCGTCTCGGGCAGGTTCTCGTTGTTGGTGCCCTCGCGCTCGCACAGGTAGGGCACCGCGTCGAGACGGAATCCGTCGACGCCGGTGTCGAGCCAGCGCTTCATCACCTGCAGCACCGCGCTTACGACCCGCGGATTGTCGAAGTTCAGGTCCGGCTGGTGCGAGAAGAAGCGGTGCCAGTAGAACGCTCCCGCGTCCGGGTCCCAGGCCCAGTTCGACTTCTCGGTGTCGGTGAAGATGATGCGCGTGCCCTGGTATTTCTGGTCGGTCTCGCTCCAGACGTACCAGTCGCGCGCGCTCGAGCCCTTCGGGCTGCGCTTGGCGCGCTTGAACCAGTCGTGCTGGTCGGAGGTGTGGTTGACGACCAGTTCGGTAATGACGCGCAGGTCGCGCCGCTTCGCCTCCGCCATGAAGCGGCGGAAGTCGCGCATGTTGCCGAAGGCGGGATTGATGTCGCCGTAGTCGGAAATATCGTAGCCGTCGTCGCGCCCCGGGCTCGGGTAGAACGGCAGCAGCCACAGCGTGGTGATGCCGAGGTCGCGCAGGTAGTCGAGCTTCTCGGTGAGGCCGGCGAAATCGCCGACGCCGTCGCCGTTGCTGTCGCGGAACGCCTTCACGTGCAGCTGGTAGACGATCGCGTCCTTGAACCACAGGCCATCAGCGGTCTGGGACGACACGGCGATCTCGGGCCGGATGTTCATGCGCCGGCCTCAAACAGTGCGGTGGAAGCTGAGAGCAGGGTGGCTCTCACCCCGTTCATCCCCGCGCAAGCGGGGATCCAGACAACAATATGTGGGTCACGTTGTGCGGCCCTGGGTCCCCGCTTTCGCGGGGACGAACGGATTTTCGTTGCACACGCGCGAACGGAGTGGGACTCAAAGTCCAACGCAGTAATGCCAGGCCGGATGGTCATCGGGCCCTCATCCGATGCAGCGGAAGATGAGGGCCGGGTCGGTCCCCGGATCGATGCGCAGCCGCACGCCGCCCCATTCGAGCAGCAGGCGCTCGCCGGTCGCCAAATTCTCCACTTCGCGCACCGGCTTCCTGGTCTCGCCCGTGCCGATGTACTGGTCGCCGAAGTGCAGCCAGAATTCCTGCGGCCCGTCCGCGAGCGCGATGGCGCAGACGACCGCGTTGTCGCCGCTGACTGACTCTTTCACGAAGCCGATGACATTGTCATTGTCGACCTGCAGGAATTGCAGGTTGGCGGTCTGCTGCAGCGCGCTGTTCTCGCGCCTGATCTCGTTCAGCCGGCCGATATAATCCTTGATGTTGCCCGGCGCGTCCCAGTCGCGCGTCTTGATCTCGTATTTCTCCGAGTTGAGAAATTCCTCGCGCCCCGGGATCGGCTCGTGCTCGAGCAATTCGAAGCCGTTGTAGATGCCGTAATTCGACGACAGCGTTGCGGCCAGCGCGAAGCGCGACTTGAACATCCACGGCTCGCCGCTCTGCAGCTGCACCGGCAGGATGTCGGGCGTCGTGACGAAGAAATTCGGCCGGAAATATTCCCGCTCCGGGTAGCCGGTGATCTCGCTGAGATAGGCCTGCAGCTCCTCTTTCGTCGTCCGCCAGGTGAAATAAGTGTAGGACTGCGAGAAGCCGAGCTTGGCCAGCGCCTTCATCACCTTCGGCCGCGTGAAGGCCTCTGAGAGGAAGATCACGTTGGGGTCGCGCCGGCGCACCTCGCGGATGAGCCATTCCCAGAACGGGAACGGCTTGGTGTGCGGATTGTCGACGCGGAAAATGCGCACGCCCTGCTCGACCCAGAACATCACGACCTTGCGCAAGGCCTCCCACAGCGCGATGCGGTCGGCGCAGTTGAAATCCGGGTTGACGATGTCCTCGTATTTCTTCGGCGGGTTCTCGGAAAACTTGATCGAGCCGTCCGGGCGGAAGCGGAACCATTCCGGATGCAACGACAGCCACGGATGGTCGAGCGAGCACTGCACGGCGAAATCGAGCGCGATCTCCATGCCGAACTCCTCGCAGGCGTGAACGAGATGCCGGAAGTCCTCAAGCGTCCCGAGTTGCGGCTCGACCGCGTCGTGCCCGCCGTGCTCGTTGCCGATGGCATAGAAGCTGCCGGGATCGTCGGGCCCAGCGTTCAGCGAATTATTCTTGCCCTTGCGGTTGGTCTGGCCGACCGGGTGGATCGGCGTGAGATAAAGCACGTCGAAGCCAAGCGCGGCGATCTCGGGCAGGCGCGCGATGCAGTCGTCGAAGGTGCCGTGCTCGCCGGGATGCTGTCCCTGGCTGCGCGGCACCATCTCGTACCAGGAGCCGAAGCGCGTGCGCTCGCGCTCGGCCAGGAGCGGAACGACCGTGCTGCGGGTGAGGTCGGGCCGCGTCTCGCTCTTCGCCATCGCCGCCGCGAGCTCGTCGTGGAGCAGGTCGTCGGGGTCGCCCTCGTCGGCGAAGATCTGCGCGAAGGATTCGACCACGTGACGTGCCTCGGGGTCCTGCGGTGCCAGCTCGGCCAGCAGTTCCTGGCCTTCGAGCGCAGGCAGCGTCAGGTCCTGGCCGGCCTCCTTGCGCAGCATGAATTCCTTGCGCCAGCTCGCGAACTGGTCGGTCCAGGCCTCGATCGCGAACAGGTAGTTGCCCGGCTCGGGCGGGGTGAATGCGCCATGCCAGCGGTCGTTGTTGTGCAGCCGCATCGGCGCGCGGCGCCACTCGGGCGAGGTTTCCGGCCGCCACAGCAGCGCCGCCGCTGTGACATCGTGTCCCTCGCGAAAAATGTCCGCCCAGACCTCAACACTTTCGCCCGCTATACGTTTAACCGGATAGCGTCCGCCGTCCACGCAGGGGTAGATGTCTTCGATGAGGAAGCGGGGTCCGGTCGGGTCAGCGGGAGAGTGTTCCCAGTCTTCGGCAGGGAAAGAACTCCGCACGCGCACCGCAGTACGCTCAGCACGGGACTGCTTCATGGTTATTGTCTCGACCAACCCGTGACGGAAACCACAGGATTTCCCGAAAGTTCCACCCCGAAATGGATGATTTGACGGCAGAAGCGCGGCGTTGGGGGGTCGAACCGGGATATCACGACGTATTTGGCAATTGGCATGCGGCGAGCGAGGAGACGCAGCGCCGGCTGATCGCCGCGCTGTCGCGGGGCCTCCCCCGGCCGCCGGAAGTCCCGCACGTTCACGAGCCGATCCGCGCTTTCCAGGGCGATGGCCGAAGGTATTGGGCGCTGGCCGTCCAGCTCTACGCGCTGCGATCGCGCCGCAACTGGGGCCATGGCGATTTCACCGATCTCACCCGGCTGATTGAGCTTGCCGCCGCGCGCGGCGCCGCCGCCATCGGGCTCAACCCGCTGCATGCGCTCTTCCCCGACCGCGCGCAGGAGGCGAGCCCCTATGCGCCCAGCAGCCGGCTGTTTCTCAATCCGCTCTACATCGACCTCGACGCCGTTCCGGAATTTCCCGGCGCCGCCGCGGCCGGGATCGACCTCGAGGCGGCGCGCAGCGGCGATCTCATCGACTACGAGGAGGTCGCGCGCGCCAAGCTCGACGGGCTGCGGCTCGCCTACGAGCACTTTGCGACCTCAGGCAGCCGCGAGCGCATCACCGACTTCAACCGCTACCGGCGCGAGCAGGGCGAGCGGCTGCTCAAGTTCTCCTGCTTCGAGACCTTGCGCGCGCGCTTTGCGCCCAAGCCGTGGCGGCAGTGGCCGCGGCCGTGGCGTCATCCGGCGCCGTCGCGGCTGAAGATATTGCGGCGGGAGGAACGCGACCAGTGCGAATTCCATGAGTTCGTGCAGTGGATCGCCGACCGCCAGTTGCGCGCTTGCAAGGAGACCGCGCGCCGCTGCGGCATGCCGGTCGGTCTTTATGTCGATCTTGCCGCCGGCATGCATCCCGCCGGCGCCGAGGCGTGGGCGCAGCAGCATGCCGTGCTCGCGGATGTGTCGATGGGCGCGCCGCCGGACGAATTCAACCGCGCCGGGCAGGACTGGGGCCTGGCCCCGTTCAGCCCGAGTGCGCTCGTGGTCCACGAGTTCGCGCCCCTGCGCAGCCTGATGCAGTCGACCATGCGGCATGCCGGCGCGATCAGGCTCGACCACGTGCTCGGGCTCAAGCGCATCTACATGGTCCCGCATGGCTGCGGCGCGAGCGAGGGCACCTATGTGCACTTTCCGTTCGAAGCGTTGCTGCAGACGGTCGCGCGCGAAAGCACCGCGCTGCGCTGCGTCGTCATCGGCGAGGACCTCGGCACCGTGCCGGAAGGATTTCGCGAGACCATGGCGCGCTGGGGCCTGTGGTCGTACCGCGTGGTGCTGTTCGAGCGCGAGCACGACGGCCGCTTCAAGCCGCCGGAGGCTTATCCGGAGCAGGCACTGGCAACGTTCAACACCCACGACCTGCCGAGCCTGCGCGGCTGGCTCGCCGCGCACGACCTTGGCGTCAAGCGCGGGCTCGGCCTCGATCCGGGCGAGAGCGATGAGGCCCGTGCCTCCTCGCAGCAGCGCCTGCGCGACATCCTGCGCGAGCGCGCGGGACAGTATCTCGAGGGGGATCAGTCAGGCCAACCTCCGTTCATCCCCGCGCAAGCGGGGATCCAGAACGAGAATGCAAAGACCCAGGGAGGGAGCAACGAGCTTTTCGCCATTACCGCCTTCCTCGCGCAGACACCGTCGCGCCTGGTGGTGATCGCACTCGATGACGTGCTCGGCGCGCTGGAGCAGATCAATATTCCGGGCACGGTCGACCAGCATCCGAACTGGCGCCGCAAGCTGCCGGTGGCGCTGGAGGATCTCGAGGGCAATGAATCCCTGCGCCGCGTGGGCGAGGTGTTTGCGCAGCAGGGCCGGGGATTTCGGTGACTTGCGGGTGTCTGACGGGCTGGCGTCTTTCTCCGTTCGTCCCCGCGCAAGCGGGGACCCAGAATCTCTTATCTCCGAGTCTGAAATGTATTTCTGGATTCCCGCTTACGCGGGAATGAACGGGTGGATGGCCATTGCCACGAACTCCGTTCGTCCCCGCGCACGCGGGGACCCAGAGCAGTCTTACGCTGACCTGTATGATATTTCTGTGGCAGGCGCATGCCCCCCGTTCGTCCCCGCGCAAGCGGGGACCCAGCGCAATCCATCGCTGACTAAGTGATATCCCTGGATTCCTGCTTGCGCGGGAATGAACGGAGTATGTGGTAGGCGTACCTACAACGGGAATGAACGGTGTACTGCGTACGGTGGATTACACCTTCGGCCAAGTCGACCTAAGAGTGCGGATGATAGTTTTACTCCGTTCGTCCCCGCGCAAGCGGGGACCCAGTGGTCACAAAACGTGGCGTTCTTTGTTTACATCCTTGAGCCGGCGTAATGGCACGCTCTATGTTGGGATGACCGACGACCTGTTGAAACGCATCTGGCAACATCGCAACGACGTCATTCCGGGCTTTGCGCAGACGTACAACGTTAAGATGCTCGTTTGGTATGAGTCACATGGATCACGCGAGTCTGTACTGGTGCGAGAGCGCCGGCTCAAGAAATGGAACAGGGCCTGGAAACTTGACCTGATCGAGCAAGAAAATCCGCACTGGCGTGACCTCTGGGTTGAGGTTGCGGGCTCTGACACCTGACAAGAATTTTTCTGGGTCCCCGCTTTCGCGGGGACGAACGGAGTATGTAACAGTGGCCCCCCCGCGGAGGCGGAGCGGGGGCGAACGGAGAGGTCCGTATTCGGACCTCACACCCCCACGTGCCAGATGTCGCGGGCGTATTCGCGCACGGCGCGGTCGGAGGAGAACCAGCCCATGCGCGCGGTGTTCAGCACCGACATCCGCCACCAGTCGCGCGGCGAGCGCCACAGCGCATCGACCTCGCGCTGCGCCCGCCAGTAGGCGTCGAAATCGGCCGCCACCATGAAGCGGTCGTACTCGCACAGCGCTTTCACGATCGGCACGAAGCGGTCGTGATCATCCGGCGAGAACGTTCCGTCGGAGAGGCTGTCGACCACCGCGGCCAGCCGCCGCGACGCCTCGACCGCGGCCGAGCCCAGGAGCCCCGCGCGCTGTTTCTCCGCCACTTGCTCCGCCGTCAGGCCGAAGATCACCACGTTCTCCGCGCCCACGTGCTCGCGGATCTCGATGTTGGCGCCGTCGAGCGTGCCGATGGTCAGCGCGCCGTTCAGCGCCAATTTCATGTTGCCGGTGCCGGACGCTTCCATGCCGGCGGTCGAGATCTGCTCGGAGAGATCGGCGGCCGGGATGATCTTCTCTGCCAGCGTCGCGCTGTAATTGGGCGCAAACACCACCTTCAGCCGGTTGCCGATAGCGGGATCGTTGTTCACGACCTTGGCGACGTCATTGGCGAGCTTGATGATCAGCTTGGCGCGCTCGTAGGACGCCGCCGCCTTGCCGGCGAAGATCTTCACCCGCGGCACGTGGTCGGCATCCGGGTGCGCCCGGATCTCCTGCCACAGCGCGATGGTCTCCAGGAGGTTGAGCAGCTGCCGCTTGTATTCGTGGATACGCTTGATCTGCACGTCGTAGAGCGCGTGCGGCTCGATGACGATGCCCGTGCTCTCGCGCAGCGTGGCCGCGAGCCGCGTCTTGTTCATAAGCCTGACGCGCCGGACATGCTCGACGAAGGCCTCGTCCTCGGCCGCGGGCTCGAGCTCGCGCAGGCGTTCCGGCTCGTCGAGCACGCGCTCGCCCAGCCGGCCGACCAGCAAGTCCGTCAATTGCGGGTTGGCCTCGTAGAGCCAGCGCCGGAAGGAAATCCCGTTGGTCTTGTTGACGATGCGCGTCGAGGTCGTGCGCGCGAGATCGTGGAACACCGTTCTGCGCATCAACTCGGTGTGCAGCTGCGACACGCCGTTGACGCAGTGACTGCCGAGAAACGCAAGATGCGCCATGCGCACGCGCTTGCCGCCGTTCTCATGCACGAGCGAGACGCGCGAGAGAAACTCGCGATCGTGCAGACCGCGCCGCTCGGCTTCCTGCAGGTGGAACCAGTTGATCAGGTAGATGATCTGCAGGTGGCGCGGCAGCAGGCGCCCGAACAGCTCGATCGGCCAGCTTTCCAGCGCTTCCGGCAGCAGCGTGTGGTTGGTGTAGCTGAGCGTGCCGCGCGTGATGGTCCAGGCCTGCTCCCAGGAGAATTCGTGATCGTCGATCAGGATGCGCATCAGCTCGGCCACCGCGACCGCCGGATGCGTGTCGTTGAGCTGCACCGCCGCCTGCTTGGCGAGATTGTCCAGCGTGCCGAATTCCTCGAGATGGCGCCGCACCAGGTCCTGCAGCGAGGCGGAGGTGAAGAAATATTCCTGCCGCAGCCGCAGCTCCCGTCCTTCCGGCGTCGAATCGTTCGGATAAAGGAAGCGCGAGATCGCCTCGATCTGCGCGCGGTCGGCCGTTGCGCCGACATAGTCGCCCTTGTTGAAGGCCGCGAGCTGGATCGGCTCGACCGCGCGCGCCGACCACAGCCGCAGCATGTTGGCATGGCGGCCGCGCCAGCCGGCGATCGGCGTGTCGTAGGGCACCGCCAGCACGCGCTCGGCCGGGTACCACAGCCCGCGCGCCGTTGTACCCGGGCTGCCGAGATATTGCACCGTGCCGCCGAAGCCGACCGAGTAGGGCGCCTCGCGGTGGTTCAATTCCCACGGGTTGCCGTGCGCGAGCCAATCCTCCGGCAGCTCGCGCTGCCAGCCGTCGTCGATGCGCTGCTCGAACAGGCCGTTCTCGTAGCGGATGCCGTAGCCATAGGCCGGGATGCCGACCGCCGACAGGCTGTCGAGATAGCAGGCGGCGAGCCGGCCCAGCCCGCCGTTGCCGAGCGCGGCATCGGGCTCGACCTCGCGCAGACGGTCGAGATCGGCGCCGAGGCTTTTCAGCGCCGCGCGCGCCGGCTCGACCAGCTGCAAATTCGTGAGCGTGTCGAACAGCAGGCGGCCGATCAAGAATTCGATCGACAGGTAATAGACGCGTTTTTTGCGCGCCCGCTTGGTCTCGGCGCGCCCATGCAGGAAGGTATTGATGACGCGGTCGCGCACCGCCAGCGCCGTGGCCTGATACCAGTCGGCATCGGTTGCCGATTCGCGCATCTTGCCCAGCGCATAGGCAAGCTTCGCCTGGATCGCCTCGCGCAGCTCAGCTTCCTCGCTGTCGCGGCCCGGAGACGTCAGGTGCAGGCGCTTTATTTGCGGCGTCGCGGCCATTTGCGGCTACCAACGTTCAGTTTCTACGCCCCCACCGACCTAACCGACAGCAAAAAGTTCCATCTGAGTCCGCTCGTGCGCGAATCATGAGCGTGCCCGGCCTTAATATACAAATGTGTGGCGCCGATAATCCCCGCCTTTACCGTCAATCTGAGACAAGGCGCAGGGTCTGTGGATGGTTCCCGGCAAAACCGGCGATATTGAGATTTGTCGGCGGCAATACGGGGGCGATTGGAGCATCATGCCGAAGCTCGATGGCATCCTGGAAACCGCGATCCACACCGAGAACATGCCCCGCGCGCGGGCCTTCTACGAGGACGTGCTCGGGCTTAAGCCGATCTACAGCGACGACCGCCTGACCGGCTATGCCGTGGCGGGGCGCGATGTCCTCCTGGTCTTCCTCAAGGGCGCCGCGACGCAGACCGTCGTCCTGCCGAGCGGGACCATTCCAGGACATGGCGGGCAGGGCGTGTTGCACGTGGCATTTGCCATCGGCAAGGACGAGCTTGCGCGGTGGGAAGCGCATCTCGCGTCGCGGGGCGTGACAATCGAAGGACGCAACGACTGGGAGCGCGGCGGACACAGCATCTATTTCCGCGATCCTGACGGGCATCTCCTCGAGCTTGCGACGCCGGGATTGTGGGAGGTGTATTAGGACCCTGTCGAACTGGGATTAGGCGATGGGAGATGGTTCCGGGAAGCCGCTCATTGCAATTGGGTTCGTTTTGCCAAAACCACGAAAAACCATCGCACCACCGTTTCTGATTCGAAGGCTGCTTTCCAGCGATCTTGCTGGCGTAAAACCCTTCGGGCAGCGGTGCAGTTCCTGACGAGCCGTAATCGTTGATTCTACGGGTGTTTCGGAAATTGTTGGCACTCGATCAGGATGAGTGCTAAAGGCTTTTTGAACGCCCAGTCTGGGCGAAACGCGCCATCTTGGCTGCGAGGCCAATCAGGCACCAAAAACTAGACCGTCAAAATTTAGGAGGACTGCCATGAAGTTTCGTCCGCTTCACGACCGCGTTGTCGTCAAGCGCATCGATGCCGAGGAAAAAACCGCTGGCGGCATCATCATTCCCGATACGGCGAAAGAGAAGCCCTCGCAGGGCGAAATTATCGCAGTGGGCCCAGGCGGCCGCGACGAAAACGGCAAGCTGATCCCGATCGACCTCAAGGTCGGCGACATCGTGCTGTTCGGCAAATGGTCCGGCACCGAAGTGAAAATCGACGGTCAGGATCTCCTCATCATGAAGGAGTCCGACATCATGGGCGTCATCGAAGGCGGTCGCGCCGCCAAAAAGAAGGCCGCCTAAGGCTGCCGATCCGAAAATCTAAATCAGAGGAACACAAACAATGGCTGCCAAAGACGTCAAATTTTCTGTCGATGCCCGCGATCGTATGCTACGCGGAATCGACATTCTCAACAATGCGGTGAAGGTGACGCTCGGCCCGAAGGGCCGCAACGTCGTGCTCGACAAATCGTTCGGCGCTCCGCGCATCACCAAGGACGGTGTGACGGTCGCCAAGGAGATCGAGCTAGCCGACAAGTTCGAGAACATGGGCGCGCAGATGGTGCGCGAGGTCGCGTCCAAGACCTCGGACGTCGCTGGCGACGGCACCACCACCGCCACCGTGCTCGCGGCAGCGATCGTCAAGGAGGGCTCCAAGGCGGTTGCTGCCGGGATGAACCCGATGGATCTCAAGCGCGGCGTCGACCTCGCCGTCGAGGCTATTGTCAAGGACCTTGAGAAGAATTCGAAGAAGGTCACCTCGAATGAAGAGATCGCCCAGGTCGGAACCATTTCCGCCAACGGCGACCGCGACATCGGTGACTTCCTCGCCAAGGCCATGCAGAAGGTCGGCAACGAGGGCGTGATCACGGTCGAAGAGGCGAAGTCGCTCGAGACCGAGCTCGATGTGGTCGAGGGCATGCAGTTCGACCGCGGCTACATCTCCCCCTACTTCATCACCAACGCGGACAAGATGCGGGCGGAGATGGAGGACCCCTACATCCTCATTTACGAGAAGAAGCTGTCCGGGTTGCAGGAGTTGCTGCCACTGCTGGAAGCCGTTGTGCAGGGCGGCAAGCCGCTGCTGATCGTGGCCGAGGACGTCGAGGGCGAGGCGCTTGCCACGCTCGTTGTCAACAAGCTGCGCGGCGGCCTGAAGGTCGCGGCGGTGAAGGCGCCCGGCTTCGGCGATCGCCGCAAGGCAATGCTGCAGGATATCGCCATCCTGACCGGCGGCCAGGCGATCAGTGAAGACCTCGGCATCAAGCTCGAGAATGTCACCATCAACATGCTTGGCCGCGCGAAGAGAGTGACGATCGACAAAGAGAACACCACGATCATTCACGGCGCCGGCAAGAAGGCCGACATCGAGGCGCGCGTCAACCAGATCAAGGCGCAGATCGAGGAGACCACTTCCGACTACGATCGCGAGAAGCTGCAGGAGCGGCTGGCCAAACTCGCCGGCGGCGTTGCAGTGATCCGTGTCGGTGGCGCCACCGAGACCGAGGTGAAGGAGCGCAAGGATCGCGTCGATGATGCGATGCATGCGACTCGCGCCGCGGTCGAGGAAGGCATCCTGCCGGGTGGCGGTGTCGCCCTGCTGCGTTCGGTGGAGGCGCTGAAACGCCTCAATACCGAGAACGAGGACCAGAAGCACGGCGTCGAGATCGTGCGCAAGGCGATCCAGATGCCGGCCCGCCAGATCGCAATCAATGCCGGGGCCGACGGTTCGGTCGTGGTCGGCAAGATCATGGACAAGGAACAGTATTCGTACGGCTTCGACGCACAGACGGGCGAGTACGGCAACCTGGTGACCAAGGGCATCATCGACCCGACCAAGGTCGTGCGCTGTGCCCTGCAGGGCGCGGTTTCGGTCGCCGGCCTGTTGATCACTACGGAAGCCATGGTGGCCGAAGTGCCGAAGAAGGAGACCGCAGGCGCGGCAATGCCCGGTGGCGGCATGGGCGGGATGGATTACTAATCCATCAATCCCTTCGATGAATAAAACAAGGCCCGGGTTTCCCCGGGCCTTATTTATTGCTGCTAGCGCAAGATCATTCCTTAGCTTTCGGGAGTAACGCTGACATCATATTTGCCCACCGATAAGAAAGATCATCGGAAGAGCCGGGTCTTCCTACAGATCCGATAACGGCATTCATCGGAACCTATGTCCGCTTTCGGGGGTAAAGCGGACATGACTTTTTGCGGCGCGAATGTCCGCAAGGGGTGCTAAACCTGACAGGAAGGCCACTGGCATGGACGATGGTGACCTGCGCGACCAAATCGCACGCCTCGAAGCCGAAATTGAGGAACTTGCGAAGTCTTTGGAGGGCTGTCGGAAGGCGATGCTTCTTTCGAAGGTGGCCATCGCTGCTGGAGGAATTTTGATATTGGCTTATTTCCTTTTGAGACTTGATCCTACGACTGTAATCGGCGCAATTGCAGCCGTTATTGGAGGCGTGGTCGTTTTCGGATCAAATTTAACTACATCAAAACAAACTACGACCGCCATGAAAGCCGCCGAGAAACACAGAGCCGAGTTAATCGACATGATCGATCTTCTGGCGGTGGGTGCGAGTGGGAGTGACCTTCAAGGCATTGATTCATAAGCGCACAGACCCTTGCACGAGTTTCCATGCTCAGTCTGGTGCTCGTGACGCTGTCCAAAAAAGTTTAATCACGTTCCAGCGATTCTATGACCAACGCCACCTATCACACCCTTGCAACTGACGACTTCAGTATCCTCTAAAACTTCTAGCGCGTGCGGAATATTGGGAGGAATAAGCGCTGCCATGCCACTGCCAATAATTGTCGGCTTGCCGTCAAGCATAAGACGGCATTTTCCCTTCAAGACGAGGAGAACCTGCTCATGAGGATGGGCATGTCGCTTCGCTCCTTCACCAGCTTTGTATCGCAGCAATCCGACTTCGACCTGCGTGCCAGTGATCAAACGGCCGTAGGCCGTCGAATGCTTGGGCGTGACAAATTCCTCTGGAATGTCTTCAAGTTGGTAGATGGGCATGACAACCTCGTAAGGTGGCGGCTGCGTTCATAGGACATTTGTTTTGCACTGACTCCAGACTGATGGTCGTGTTTTTTACCTCGAATTTATTCTAAAGCGGGTGCAGCTGGCACGTAATATCGAAACCAACTTAAAGAATATCCCAATCGCTGCTTCGCGAGTGCGCGAGATAACATGAAGATCGTTTTTGCCGGCGTTGCCATTCTGCTGACAGCTAACGTGATGGGTATCGGCGTCGAAAATCGGCAGCTTGTTGAGGAGGCTACCGCTCGAATGGAGCGCTTGGCAGCAAAGTTAGAACATACAAAGAGGTTAGTTCCCGAAACTGTAGCGGCTGTATCCGAACTGACCCATCGATACGATTGTGAGCAGCATTCCTGTGGCACGGTGCTCGAAACACGCAATCACGCTGCGCTAATTCGTTTGAAGAGAGCACTTTATCTGGGCGAACACACCGCGAGTCGTTGATCAGGCGTTGTCCGCTCGCCCCGCCATTCGCCCAGCGTGCTATTCTAAAATTGGTATAGTTGCCCCGTCAGGGTGCGACCAAGGCGCAACCGAAGACAGGATGTCATGTCATGATAAAACTTTATGACAGTGCATTCAGTCCATTCGCGCGCAAGGTGCGGATGACATTGGAGCACAAAGAGCTGGCTTACGAGGCTGTTGACGGACTGCTCAGGTCGAACCACGAAGCGCTTAGGGCCGTTAATGGACGTGTTGAAGTGCCAGCCTTGGTTGACGGTGACATTGTTGTCGTGAATTCCCCCGACATTGTGGCCTATTTGGATTATGGCTATCCGGCAAAATGTGTGTACCCCGACGACCCTGCTGCGCGAGTCCATGCGCGTGCTTGGGAGCGCGTAGCTGACACCTTCATGGATCCAATTCTCGCGGACATCTCGTATTGGAAATGGGCTGAACGGCCCGACAAGATACCTGATGGCCTGCTTGAGGCGGCGCGTGCCGACCTTCGCGTCGCCTACGACGCCCTCAACAAGGAACTTGCCGCACGTCAGTTCGTGAGCGGACCTTTATCAATCGCTGACATTGCGCTGTTTCCACACATCGCGAGTGCGAAAGCATTGGAGGTTGAATTCTCGGTGCAAGATCACCCCAATGTTGGGCGTTGGTTGAAGGAAATGCGGGCCCTCCCGATCTGTGCGGCTGACTTAAAGCGTGCCCGGGATTATGTCGTGTCTATGAAGGATCGAGACATTGAAAGGCAGCGAATTTTTTGGCGCGGTGATCGGATCGAATGGATGCTGGCACGCGGTTTTCATGCGTGGTTTTTCAATGAGATCAAGGAAGACCGAGTGGCATGGCCGGGTCCTGCATTGCCGGCACCAATGAAGGTGGACGCCAGACTCAGCCTCGTCAGCTAATTCGAACGTGATGTCCGCTACTGGCCCAAAGCGGACATTACTAGTTGCACTGCACATGTCTGCTTCTGACCCAAAGCGGACATTTGACTTAACCAAGTGGTGGACGGGAGCCGCAAATCTCAGAAACGCGAAGAGGGATAGTTCGTAATACCTCTGATCAGCTCCCGCTCAGTTGTATCGGACCAGCGACGGCCCTCGAAAGGCGATTCAACGTCCGCGTAGCGGCGCCTGCGTCCTCTTGGGTTGCCATAAACGATTGAAGTGGCTTCAGTGCGGTCAATTCCTATGTCCTTGAGGATTCTAGGATCAACCGACTCTAGTTCGGCAATCGCACGCTGCCTTCTGCGATGCTCCTTATAGTGATGAAGCAACCATTTGATCGTTGTCCAAACGGCTAACGTTTGTGTGCCCGCATAGGTTTGCAGCACTGTCATAGGGCATCTCCTTCCGCTGGATTATGCAATTGAGTGTGGTTTGCCCCGTGATATAATTCCAATCGTAAAAATCAATTACTGATATTGACATGAAGAATATCAGGAGTGTCGATCTAAATCTGCTCGTTGCGTTTGATGCTTTGTTTGACGAGCGCAGTGTCACCAGGGCTGCCGAGCGCCTTGCCGTAACGCAGCCGACAGTTTCGGGCTTATTGAAACGACTGCGCCGAACCTTTTCAGATCAGCTTTTTTTGCGGACCTCGCATGGCATTTTGCCAACGCCTCGCGCCGAAGCTTTAGCAGGACCCGTCAAAAACCTTCTTGCCAGCGCTCAATCGCTTGTGACGCCGGAGACCTTCGATCCCGCGGTTGCCGAAACGACGATTAAGATTTGCGGAAGCGATTACCTGCAAAATGCCGTTATAAGCCCACTTATTAAAGCCATCAGAAAGGTTGCTCCGAAGATCAGGGTGTTGGTCGCGCCCAGGCCCGACGCCAATACTTTGGCAGATCTTTTCACACGAGGTGAGATGGATCTCTGTATCAGCTCCCGTGAGGTTGTGCTTCCAGATTTGACCTCACGGTTGCTCTTCCGCGACCGCTACATCTGCGTGGCAAGAAAAGGCCATCCGCTGAAGGCACATAAGATATCTTTAAGGCAGCTGTGCGCGTTTGATCACTTACTGGTTGACCCCACAGGAACAAGTTTTTCAGGCGTGGTCGACACTATCCTGAGCAAATCTCACTGTCAGCGACGGGTCGTAGTGGCGGTTCCGACATTTCATTTCCTATTCGATATTTTAGGTAGTGACGACTTTATTGCGTTCGTACCCGAAGGGCTTCTCCACAAGCGGAGGTCTGATTTAAGAATCTTTGAAACCGACTTGACGCTTCCCGCAATTGAGGTCTTAGCCAGTTGGCATCCGCGACTTAATGGAGATGCTCAGCATAGGTGGTTGAGAGAGTTGTTAGTCAAAGTCACCAAGGCCCAATGAGAGCCGTTCCTCGGATCAAATAACGCGCATGTCGCGAGCACCGGTTTGCAGCTCTTGATGTCTGCTTTTGGGCCATAGCGGACATGGGTTGTTGCACTGCATATGTCTGCTTCTGACCCAAAGCGGACATTGCGGGTCGACAATTGCCAGAAACAAATTTCCTATCGGTGGAACAGGCACCCGCCTAGGTTGTTGATGTGTCAAAAGACACAGTATGAGTTAGTAGCTTAATGCACGGTCCCGTAAAAGTTCCATTGAGCCGGGTTTTCCGCGACCGGGCGGAAGAATGCCGGACAATGGGCGAATTATTTCGCAGCGAAAAAACTCGGGAACACCTCCTAAAAGTAGCAGCCGATTACGAAAGCATGGCCGATCAAGCGGCGATTTTCGAACTCCAAGATGCTGATCGGGAGGCTGGCATTATCCCGCCCGGTACGGTCGCGCAGGGCGTCACGCGCTAGTCTTGGAAGATTCCGTCGGTTGCGCTTTAAGGACTGTAAAACAGCGCGAGGATTACGGGACAAGCAAGTGCAGCAATCAGCAAACCGAAAAGGATGGCGCGGATTTCTGGGTTCATATTTAGTTTTTCGTCGATCCGCTGGTTGCCTGCGTTCAAAAGAAAGAGCCACAGGCCCGTGGTTGGCTGCGGCTCTTCCTGTGCTCCCGTCCGATTGCGATCCAGGGGCGATCGGAGGAGACATTCGGGCGAAAGCTCAGGAAACCTACCTTGCTGAAAGATTTTGATCGGTGCCAGGAACAGTAAATTCTGGCAATCAGGCTGGAAAATTTGTCTAAAACGTTTCGTCGGTAGCTGCCGGCCTCTCTTTTGTTTCTTGTCGCCTAGAACGTTCCAGCGATTGCGCCTTGCTGCGAAAAACTCGGAGAGCGATGTAAGTAGCCACAAGAACGAGGGCAACAGCAATTGCGCCGGCAGCGCAAACCTCCCAAGTCATTGAACTAAGCATGGTGTGCGTCTGGTGGACAAATTTTGTCATCGGATCGAACAGTTGGCCGATGCGAAGACCTAATTCGCCGTAAGGTCGGTGACCCGTAACGATTGCCTAAATATTTCGATACCCCGGCGGCCCGATCATCCGAGTCGGCGATCACGGTCCGTCTTGCGCCAGAAATGATTTTTGAATGGCCGGCTTTGGAACAAACCCTGTTTTAAGGAACCGGGAGCATCCGGCACGTGTTGACGGCAGTGAGTCATCTCCTTTGCCAAGAGGAGGATTCTAAAATGACCAGACGCGAGCAGGAGCTTTTGGACAAGCAACTGTGGGGCGTTAGCGCCAGATCCCCGCAGAACGGCATAATGATACTGATAATGATCGGAGTGTTTTTAGTCGGAATGGGCACCGCCGATATTCTGTCCAAAGCAAAGCAAGCCAATACGCATTTCGCAGCTCTGATTCATCCCGGGCAAAAATAACGGGAACAGCCTATGGGAGGGTGGCGGCCGGACAACGAACAACGTCCGGCCGCCGTGCTTATGGACTCTGCGGAATCGACCTGGGCAAAGCAATAGATCGCAGGATGTCGCATTCATGTCGCACAGGGTGCCGCGGGAGAGATTGTGAATCGTTGAAACGCAATGCCCAATTGGGTACGCACGTGAGATCTCCTTTGGCTTTCGGAAAGAGCCTTCGCTTTTGATGATCTCACCTGTCTGGTCGCGATGTGAGGTCCATCACAAAAAGAACGATTTGCGCGGTAATGACGCACTACCGAATTTTTCGCCGCGTGAGAGGGGCGTAATCGTGCGTCAGCTTTTGAGCGGCATCAGCTTCATCGTTCTGGCGCTGCTGGGCGCGCATTCGGCCTTCGCTCAAAAAGACATCTACTCTGCAGATTACATAGTGCCTGGCTGCCGCGACTTCATAGGGGTAGATACAGGCAACGCACATTTACGTGGCTACTGCGTGGACTTGGCTATAGGCGTTGCCAGAGATGCGTACGCGCCACGCATTTGCCTCCCACGCGAAGTTACTGACGAACAAATCGTCAGGGTTGTGGTTCAATACATCGACAGCCAGCCCGCTCGACTGCAAGAGGACTTCGTGCGGTTGGCAACGGAGGCGCTACGCAAGACTTGGCCATGCAAGCGTTACCCGCGGCCGTACGCGATTAGCGGTGTTATGTCCGCTATTGGCCCTTAGCGGACATCCCTGGTTGCACCGTCCATGTCCGCTTTCGGGGGTAAAGCGGACATCGCTAGGTGCACCGCACATGTATCTTACCAACCATTTGCATCGCGCCCTTCTGCGTACTCAGACATAGCGTTCGCGAGGCCATTGAACTTCAGAGGATGAAGAGGGCGCTCGAGGCCAAGGCAAAAAAACGGTGAGCGACGCGTACCTGTGGCCGTCACACAACGCTCCGCCATTTTCGCTGCAGTGGTACCATGGGGAAGCCGACGAAAAGACTCGGTTGATTAGGATTACCGAGCGGTCGCTGTCCAGTTACTCCGCCAGGGAAGGCGTCAGCTGCCGCAATTAGGAGCCGGACCCAAGAACCCATCTGGTCCCTAGAAAAAGGGCCGCCGCGATGGTGAAAAACGGCGGCCCCCATCGTCTCAAAGAACTGGGGAGCGCTTTGAGCCGAGCTAAAAACAAAGACCCGTCACAAGGCGTTTCCAAGGCAGCCGAGATGCGACGGCCAACACGCGGCGACAGCGCCATTATGTGGATTGAAAAGTTCTGCGTCTATCCAAACGGCGCGGAGCGCGGCCAACGCGTGAGCCTGAGGCACGGGCAGAAGGAAATCGTGCGCCGGGCCTATGACCACCCGGACGGCCTTGCCGGATCGAGAATCTGCGGTCACCTCGCAGCCTATTTGGCCTTGCTGCACGTCTGCGGCCCGGAAGCGCTGTGCAACGATGATCCGGTGCCGCAGTTCCACACCGACAACTTCACAGTCTGGGCCGCGACCGGTCCGGACCTGAAAGAGGTTTTGAAACGCGATGGTGAAGCGATCCTCTGCCTGGAACTGGGCACGCGTTATCCGGCGGCGGCGTGAAATCAGCCTGCGAAGGTCGGCGACAAACTCACCACACGTGACTTCGGTACCTGTACACTGTTCGCTTCAGCGGAAGATGGTGAAGTAGCGGTTAGCTCCCCCGCGAGGACAAAGGGTGTGGCAGTGACAATGCGTTTTGCAATACCTGCGGCAGCCATGCTCTTGTTGTCCGGGTTCACTCAGGCTGAGCTAGAAAAAGCTAAAAGCACGACGGACTTTTTCAGAGACGCCTATTGGAAATGCCTCGCCGACGAAATTCTCAGAGCGGTCCCAACAAATATGTCAGCACAAGAGTTTTCTTTGCTCACAAAAAGCGCCTGCCCAAAAGAACGAAGTAACTTTTTTAATTCACTTTCTAACTATATTGTAATGCTACAGCCTGATGTCGATAGAAGTACGGTTGCTCCAGCGGCAAATATAGCGGTCCTGGAAGCGCAAAAAGATGCTGTACAGGCTTTAAATGATTTAAGGTCTGGCAAGAGGCAAATGCCACCGCAGCCACGGTAGATTATTTAATATGACCGCTTTTCTCCTGAGTAATTTACGTCCGTTTTGGAAGTTGGTGTTGGCTCCGGACCGCGAAGGCGGTCGGCCTTAACCTCCCAAATACATCAATCGGGCGAGCGGACGAGTTGATAGAATAGGGTCGGGCGATGTCCGCTATTGGCCCATAGCAGACATGGGCGAGTGCACTGCAAATGTCCGCTTTCAGGGGTAAAGCAGACATGACGATTGCACTGCGAAATGTCCGCTTGTGACCCAACGTGGACATGCCAATCGTGCCGATCAGTGGCCGCTTTGCCTAAACAAACGAGCCGCCAGCTTGCAACCGGCGGCCCGTGACGAAAATACGTACAGAAGTCCAGTCAATAGCGATAGCGACGATAGCGACGACGACGATAGCGACGCCGATGGTAAATCGTTTCTAGCGGCGAGATCGCCTTGACCGCCGAGCCGACGGCCCAGCCATTCGCTGGAGCCGCTTGCACGGCCGGCATGCTGAAGAGGCCAAAGAACAAAGCCATCAGCGTCGCGATTAGTACTCTTTGCATCAGGCTGCCTCCCTTTACTCAATAACAAACACCACTTTGGCCTAAATTGTTCCGAAAACTAGACGATCCCGTGCCCCGTCCGTTCATCCTACATTTATAAACGGGGTGCCTGGGTTTCATAATGTAACAGTTTTGGGGCCGTCGGCGCGGCCATTACGCGGTTCGTCAACCAGCGCGCGATTCAATCGGTCTCGTCGCGCGAACGGGCCATCGACTCATAGTAAACCTTTATGAAAGGAGAGAAGATTTTATAGAGGACGTTTTTTGCAACCAGCGTGTCGTGCAAGGCCAAATAGTCGATGCCAGTATAAATGAAGCAGTTCATTGCGTCCTGGGGCGTTTCGACGATGGGCTCGCCCTTAATATTAAATGACGTGTTGACCAGAACCGGGACGCCGGTCAGCTTTTCGAATTCCATAAGTAGATTATAGATACGTTCGTTGTGCTCGCGTCGAACCGTTTGGACCCGGGCGGTACCATCAACGTGAACGACCGCCGGAATGCGATCCTTCCATTCGGGTCGCACATGTTTGGCGCGCAGCATGAACGGTGATTCGTCCTCGCCGACGAAAATGTTCGTTGCCCTCTCATAAGGCACGATCGGCGCAAACGGACGAAAGGCCTGCCTGAACTTCACCCGTTTGTTCAGTTTGTTCTTCATCTCGGCCCGGCGCGGATCGGCCAGGATGCTCCGATTGCCGAGCGCGCGCGGTCCGAACTCGGAGCGGCCCTGGAACCAGCCAAACACGTTGCCCTCCGAGAGCAGCTTCGCGGTTTCGTGGCAAATGCTCTCGGCGGGGCCGTTGAAGACCTTGCGATTGAGCAGCAGCCGATTGCCGGCGCGCTGCACAACGTCATCGGCGTACTCGACGCCGAGCGTCGCCTGCCTCATCACAAAAGTGCGAGACTTTTTCTGAATCGCCAGATGGCCATAATACGCACAACCAATCGCGATCCCATTGTCTCCAGCGGCAGGCTGAATCCAGATATTATCAAATCCTGCCTCGCGCACGATTCGACCGTTGGCAACGCAATTCAGCGCCACCCCACCAGCAAGGCATAGGTTCTTGGCGCCGGTCGTTTCACGCAGCCAACGCGCGCGTTCAAGCAGCACCTCCTCGGCGTCGTGCTGAACGCGCCATGCCATGTCCTCCCAATGCCCCATGGCCGGACTTGCTTCCCATTTCTTTTCACCCTCCGGCATCCAAGGTTGGTTGAAATCAGCATCCCACTCGGGAACTTGCAGCTCGCCATTCTTGAGATCGAGCAGCCGCCTGAAGTTGTTGGCGCGGCCATAGGGTGCGAGGCCCATGACTTCACCGCACTTATTCCAATCGGCGAAGATGTAACTTGAGACGCGGCTGTAGAGTGCTCCGAGGCCGTCCATGGTGAAGAACTCGTCGCTCAGAAGCCCGCGGCATGGCTGTAGCCACACCTTCTTGACCGTCTCGAGTTTGCAGCCCTCAAACTTGTAGTAGCTCTCCGATTCACGTGCGAGCGGATTGACGCCCTCGGTGAGTTGACCCGGTTCCTTGATGTCCGAGCTGTAGCTGCCGACGCCGTCCACGACCATAACCACGCCCTCGTCGAAAGGGCACACGGCGAACGCGCTGTAGGCATGGGCGAGATGGTGCGAGACTGTCATTACCTTGTTCGACTTCGGTAGATACAGCGGACTCTTTGCCGCTTGCTCTCGTTCACGGTCATTCATGTCGCCCTGATAAATTAGGCGAACTTCCAGCTCTCCGACCGGCAGGACGTAGCAATTGCGCACTACCAGATCGATATCGTCGAGCGTAATGCCCTCGGCTTGCAGACAATAGTCGACGACTTCCTGGAAAAACCCACCAGCATGCTTTTGGCGCGTTATCCGCTCCTTCTCGATCGCATAGGCGATCTCGCCATCGCGTAATAGGCACGCGCTGACATCGTGGTCGTAGGCGTTTATGCCAAGGACGTAAGTGTGGTTCTTTGACATCGAGCTCGTGCTGTCCAGAGATCCCGGCGGTGCGACGCCGTTAGCTTCGGTCAATTTGTCGCGAAACGCGTCGTTGAGGTTTAGTCAGACCAATCTGCATTATGTGGTGCGATATTGGCAACTAAAGGGACCAGCGTGCTCAGCTCGCGCCTATGGCGCAATTTCGATGACCGCTCTAATATATCAATCACAGTTGAGGGCAGCCGCGGCGACATGACAGCGGTGAGACACATTGTCCCCGATCGCTGCTGCGGGGTGATCGTCGACCTCCAGGGGTTTTTTCTGTCGCAGGTGGACAAACGCCTTGGTTCCCGGATCAAGACGAATACTGGCAATCTTGTCCGGCTGCTCGGACATTTTCGAATCCCGATCGTCGTTACGCTCGAGCGGCCTGTCGCTCACAAGGGATCCTTACCCAAAGAGATCAGCAAACATTTAAGCGACCACGCCCGAACTTTCGAAAAGGATTTCTTCAACCTATGCAAGGAAAAGGACATAAAAAAACACCTCGGCCGTCTGAAAAGGCGACAGGTGATCATGGCGGGCTGCGAAACGGACGTCTGTGTCCTCCAGTCATGCCTTGGCCTTCTCGGCCTTGGCTATGAGGTCTACGTGATGGAAGAGCTGATATTTTCCTCGTCGCGCGATGTCGACGCAGCGATTGCGCGCATGAAATCCGAAGGCGCGATTTTCTTGACATATAAGAGCCTCTATTACGAGCTCATAGAGTCGGTAGAGGGCCCTCTAAATTCGAAAAAAAGTGTTGAAACATTTGAATCCTTTCCCGACGATCTTCCGGACTCGGCAGTTTAATTTTGGGTTCGCTATCGGGCCACAGCGGACATCCCTAGTTGCACCGCACATGTCCGCTTTCGGGAGTAAAGCGGACATCGCCTATTGCAGTGCAAATGTCCGCTAATGACCCAAAGCGGACATCAGGCAACCCTGCCTACCCGGCTTCGCGCTTTCGCAGAGGCCAGGTTGGCGCGTGTGTGATCGATATGTGACTTTAGCTCAAAAAAGAGCTCAGAACTTCGCATCGGAACGATGTTTGAAGCCCTTACGATGCTTTCCAGCTCAGTGTGAAGCGCTTTCATCTCAGAAGCATCCGGCCCCGACAACAACGCGTTATCAACGATCCTAAGGCGGCGATATAACCTGCGCACGCGGTCGTGGATGAACCAAAGAAAAAGCTTCGGTACATAATTAAAGACTGGCACCACGATTGCTATCACTGCCACCAGCACCGCAATGACTCGTTGCGCATAGTTGGTCATCCAGAACGGCAAATACCAGTTTAAGAACGAGGGACCATTTTTGTAGAAGTCACGAGCACCTTGGGACATGGGATATTCCGGATCGGTCTCAGTAGGAAATTCACCGACCTTATGAAAGAGTCCCGGGCTCGAATGTGCCTGCGAGACCGCTAGCGCCAGGAGATCGACAATTGCCGGGTGGACTCCCTTGCGCACCATCAAGACGTTGGTTGTGGCAACGAGGGCTGTGTCTGAGATCGGCAATTTTCGTCCTAAATCGACGGCGCCCCGCGGCAACACCACACGAACCAGATAAGGAAAGATTCGGGTTAGCGCCTCAGCCTCGGAAAAACTCATAAGGCGGTACTGGGGACCTCTCAGCAACGCATCAAGGACCGGCGAGTCGGGTGAAAAGTTGCGAAAGACCGCGTCGATCCCTCCACTGTCAAGGTTATTGATGACATCTTGTGGTGCGACGGTCACCAGTGTCGTGTTGTCATAGGTTATGCCGGCCACAGCAAGGATCTTTTCGCACACGGTTCGATCACCACTGCCCTCAGCTCCGAGGCCGATGCGCTTGCCCTTGAGCTGCGTCAGATCGGTAATGGTCTCACCGGTCGGATAAAAAAGCCAAAAAATCTGGTGGTCGAGGCGTCCCAGCGACATCAAGTCAGGTGCCAGCCTGCTGTTCGAAATTCCGCCCTGCAAAAATCCGATCTGAATGCCGGAATTTGCATCGTTCAAAAGTCTGAGGTTTTCTTTCGCACCGTCAGTGAGGCGCAACTCCACCTTAATCTCGGTTTCTGCCAATACGCCTTGATAGCGGGTGCCCAGAACGTGATAATGCTCATCTTTCGGCGAGGTCGCGATTGTGATCTGCGACGGCGGCGCGGGAATGAGATACGCCATTCCAAGCCAGGTGAGACCGGCGATACACAGTATCGCGGCTAATATTTTGAACACATGCCAACGAGTGATGCCCAGCATGAACGTTTCCGTTCGGCCCACAGGTGAACAAGAATTGTCGTCCGGAAAACTAAACCCCCACAACTGAGGTCAGGCTACACTTGCTGACATGGCGCGGGCAATGGCACTTGCCGGAATGTCCGCTATTGGCCCAAAGCAGGCATTCTGCGCCTGCGGTCTAGTGTCCGCTTTCGGGGTAAAAACATCAACAGTGGCACGATGCCCGCCTTGGGTTCTTACGAAGGAGGAGGGTATGAACGACGACAGGACGAAGGCCGATAAAGCCTGGGAGGCGCGGCAAGAGGCTGCCCGCTACCGCATCTTCAACGCTGCGACTAACGCAGCGGAAGCGACCGACGAAGCAAATGATGAGAACTATTTTGCAGTCTTGGACCAAGCGGGCAACGCTGCCGAAGCTGTTGCCGCTGAGATCACCGGGTACAAGGCTTACGCCGACCTGTTAGAGGCGTTGGACACACGCCGCAAACAGTCCTAGCGCGGCGCACACGGCGAGCGCTGCCGGACCTGCTGCGGTGGAAGAAATGTTGCTGGCCCCTTTCTTGAAATCAATATGGCGTCTCTTGCGGTTCGGTATTACAGAAGGTGGATATTCGCTCAACAAAAGTTGGAGCGCTTTTTTTCCGGCCCGATTAGCTTCCCTGATCGTCTCAAAATAATTCTGCGAATATTCGATTGGACTGGTTCGACCGGCCCTGTAAATCTCCCACCGCCATGGCTTCGGCGGTTTTGCCCGGTTTTTCACGACAACGGAAAAGTCCTCATACCCCAACATAGAAATCATAATACTGCAGAAATGTCGGCTGCGGTGGAAAAACTGCGACAAACTCATCGCAGCGAACGTCGGCTTTTGAGGGATAAGCGGACATGGCATGGCGACATCGCAATGTCCGCTTTTGGCCAAGGCCTTTCGCATCGAAGATATGTCGATGCCGGTCGTTAGCGTAGGCCGCGATCTCCCCGTCCCAGCCTATGCTTCGGTCACGCATTGAGCGTGATCTTAAGAGAGCCCGGCTCGCCCCAGCTGGGCTCTTACTTTGCCTTCTGGTGCGTATTCAAACTGTCGACCCCTCGGCATTTGAAATGCCAGATGCCCCCGGCAAGCGAAGCCGGGGGTTTTTTATTTTCGAGGGAGATTTGCAGGATGTCCGCTATTGGCCCAAAGCGGACATTCATAGCTGCATCGCACATGTCTGCTTTTGGGGGTAAAGCGGACATTGCCCTATTGCAATGCAAGTGTCCGCTTGTGACCCAAAGCGGACAAATCAATCACGCTCGCGAACGCCGCTGCAACAGAAGGATGTGATGCTCGCGCTCAATCTCGGCCGCACGCTGGGCAGTCCCGTGGCGCTCGCTGCCAATGAAATGATGAATGCTTGTCGCGGGCTTTGGGATCGACGACAATGATTTTGTCGTCGCACATCGGTTCTATCGCGGTTTAGGAGGACAATCATGACTTCAGGAGAAAAGATCGGCGCCGCGCTGGCCAGGGCCGTGAAGAGCGCTGCCGCCGAATGGAAAAAAGGCGAGCAAGCGCCAGTTATGTACCGCACAAACCTGCGCGATGTACCGAAGGTTGATGGCCTCAAGCGCGATGACGGCTGGGTCGATATGCAGGTGCAATTTCTGATCG
>Ga0209382_10000199_pt1 | contig 96585 bp, 91 predicted proteins | sample SoiMetdeltSBSDD5_FD_187599 | JGI IMG/M metagenome (GOLD analysis project Ga0209382, IMG submission 187599) | Bulk soil microbial communities from a Populus tree surrounding site in Tennessee, USA - Soil MetaG P. deltoides SBSDD5 (SPAdes) (version 2) | ecosystem: Environmental > Terrestrial >...
CCGAGTGAGCACGCCTTGCGGGCGAAGGTTTTTCCGAGAGGTAACGAAACTATCGCCTTGAGCCAACCCCTCCGATGATGCTGGTCCCTAAAGTTACGGCCTGGTTACGGCTAGTAGCAATAGTCACAGGCGAACTTTCGAAAGTAATCTTCGAAACGGAGCGACCGACTCCGCTCAACTCCCGAGCTCCCTACGGGGTCCAACGACCGATGGCACCGGTCCTTCGGCCATGCCCTTGTGGGCCTGCTGCCCCGACCTCCGGTCCTGCGCGGATGCCGGTCGACTCTCGTGAGTGGATCCGGTGCGCAGGAGGGTTGAGACAGGGGACCTCGCACAAGGAGGCTCGTGATGCGTAAGAAGGTTCTGGTCCTCGGTTCCAACTTCGGAGGAATGACCGCCGCATTGGCGGTCCGGCATGAACTCGACGGCGATGTCGACGTCACGGTGGTCTCGGCCAGTGACCACTTCCTGTTCAACCCGAGCCTGATCTGGCTGCCGTTCGGCAAGCGGAACAGCGCCGACATCACCTTCCCGGTGGCCCCGACGCTCGAGACGCACGGGATCGAGTTCGTCCATGCCGCGGCCAGCCGACTCGACCCGGTCAACCGGACGGTCGACCTCGATGACGGCCGGCGGCTCGGCTACGACTACCTCGTCGTCGCGACGGGCTACCGCAACCTGAACGACGTCGTCCCCGGATTCCGCGAGAACGCGAACACGATCACCACGCTGCCGGACGCCGAGCGCACAGCAGCCGCCTGGCGGCGCTACCTGGCGGATCCAGGGGACATCGTGGTCGCGGCGACCCAAGGGGCAGGCTGCTTCGGCGCGGCGTACGAGTTTCTGTTCAACGTCGCGTACCAGCTCCGCAAGGCGAAGCTTCACGACCGGGTCAAGCTGACCTACGTGACGGCTGAGCCGTTCCTCGGGCACTTCGGCATCGGCGGACTGCCGCACGGTGAGCAGCTGCTGCGCATGTTCCTGAAGAAGGAGGGCATCGACGCTCGCATCTCGGTAGCCATCGACCACATCGACGACGGTGCGGTCGTCCTCGCCGACGGGGACACGCTGCCGTTCGCGTTCAGCATGATGGTGCCACCGTTCCTGGGCCAGGAGTTCCTGCTACGTGCCGACGGGATCGCCGACGAGAAGGGCTACGTCAGGGTGCGAGGCACCTACCAGAGCGAGAAGTACGACGACATCTACGCGGTCGGAGTGGCCGCCGCCGTCGATGTACCGTGGCAGACGCCAACGCCGGTCGGGATTCCCAAGACCGGCTTCCCGACCGAGGTGATGGCCCATACGGCGGCTGCCAACATCGCAGCGCAGATCCGAGGCGAGCAGCCGACCGAGACCAAGGCGTTCGGCGACATCAAGGCCATCTGTGTCATGGACGCCGGCAACAACGGCGTGATCATCCTGGCCGACAAGATGCTGCCGCCTCGCAAGCACGGTGTGCTCATCCCGGGTCCGCAGGCCCATCTGATGAAGCTCGGCTTCGAGAAGTACTTCCTCTGGAAGATGCGCCACGGCTACATCCAGCTGCCGTGATCGGAGCGGAGAGACACAGGCGATGTGTGCTGTGTTCTCTAGCGTTATCGCTATACAACGCAGCACGCATCTGCGCTAGCTTCTGCAATCTATAGCGTTATCGGTATAGAATGAAGCATGGCTAGCTCTGAGGGTTGGGCCACCGTGCTCTCGATTGCAGACGAGCAGTGGGGCCTCGTGACCACGCAGCAGGTGGATGCCACCGGCGTTGCCTGGTCAACGCTGTCGCGGCAGCTGCGGTCCGGGCGGCTGGAACGAGTCGCGCATGGCGTGTATCGGGTCCGGGGTGCCGGCGAGGTCGACCATCTGGCGCTGCGGGCCGCCTGGCTCCAGCTTCGCCCGGCGGTGCCGGCGTGGGAGCGAAGTCCTGAGGGCGGCGTGGTGTCGCACCGGTCGGCGGCCGCCCTGTACGGGATCGGGCATCTGCCTGCCGACGTGCACGAGTTCACTCTGGCGCGTCGCAGGCAGACGCGCCGAGCTGATGTCCGCCTGCACCGAGGCGACGTGGACGATGCCTGGATCGACCTGCGGGGGCTGCTGGTGACTCGTCCGAGCCGGATTGCGGCCGATCTGCTCGCCGAACGCGCGGACCCAGGGGCGGTGGCCCAGCTGATTTCGGATGCGCTGCGAGACGGGTACGACGATCCGAGCACGGTGGCAAGCGCCATCGCTCCTTACGCGACGACGTACGGCATGCGTCGTGGCGATGGACTCGCCGTGCTGCGGTGGCTGCTCGAGCTCAGCGGTGACACCGACCGCGAGGCATGGCTTCAGGCGGCGACTGCATGACGGACGCTCAGCCGCAATACAGAACGCCGCAGGCCGCGCGCCAAGGTGTGACCGACAGACCGACAGATTGCGTCAACTGGCGGATGAAGGTCCGTGGCAGCTCGCCGACCTTCAGCGGCAGTACGCCTACGACCAGCTCGTCGAACGGCTGTACCGGATCGACGATCAGTGGGTGATCAAGGGAGCGACCGCGCTGCTGGCTCGTCGAGTGTCAGTCCGGCACACCGTCGACATCGACGTCTTCCGAGCTGGATCGATCGCCGATGTCGAGCGGAAGGTACGAGAGGCCGCCCGCCTCGACATCGGCGACTGGATGCGATTCGAGGTCGGCCGATCGGTCTCTGTGCTTGCCGCCGGCGCCCAAGGTGCTCGCGTAAGAGTCAGGTCCTCTGTTGGGACGAGGCTGTGGACGTCCTTTCAGATCGACATGGTCTCCGATGGGATCGTGATGACCGGGGAGTCCGATGAGGTTCCTCCACTGACCGTCATGGCGGACGAGCGGACCGCGTGGAGGGCCTACCCGTTGGTCGATCATGTGGCCGACAAGGTTTGCGCGATCATCGAGCGTCATGACGGGCGTCCCTCTACCCGATACAAGGATCTCGTCGACCTGGTGGCGATCGCGATGCGCGGCCGCGTCGAGGCGACAGCGCAAACCGAGGCGTTGGCAAGCGAGGCAGAACGTCGCGCGCTCCGCTGCCGGCGCGGTTCGAGGTGCCCGACCGCAGCCTGTGGGAGCCGGGTTATCGGATGGAGGCTAGCCGCACGACCGGCCTCCCGGCCCGCACCGTCGACGACGCCCTCGTCGTCGTACGGCCCTTCCTCGACCCGGTGCTCGACGGAACTGTGGCTGGAACGTGGAACCCGAAGCATGCTCGGTGGGAGCAACGGGCCTGATGCCCGGCGTTGCTTCCCGGCTAGCCGTTTCGGCTCGCGTCACCGGGGACTACGTTTGGCTGGTCGGGTCAGCCGTTGCCTCCGCCGCCGTGGCCGCCAGCGTGGCCGGGCGGCCCTCCGCCGGGCGGCCCCCCACCGTTCCCACCGCCGGTGGGTCCGGGGCCGGGCGGTGGCCCGCCGCCCTGCCCACCGCCACCGGTGTGAGGCGGCCCAGTCGGCCCGCCGTTGCCCTCGCCACCGCCGCCGTTTCCATTGCCGTTATGGACGGGCGGTGGTGGCGGCACGTAGCCGGTCGATGGGTAGATCGTGACGACCTGGCCCTGGTATGCCTGTGCGCCGGAGCCCGGGTCGGTGTAGGCAACCGTGCCGGCGGCGTAGCTGGAGTTGACGTACGCGCCGACGGCCGGCTCGAAGCCGTGGTCGCGAAGCGCCTTCTTGGCCTGGTCGATCGGCATGCCGCCGAGCGCCGGGACGGTCTGGACCTTGCCGCCGATCTTGCTCTGGTCGGGTCTGACGAAGTCCTTGTCCGGCAGCCATTTCTGGATGACGCCCATCGCGGCCTTCCACATCGGTCCGGCCAGGGTCGATCCGAAGGCGATGTCCGCGGTGACGGGTGTCGGTCCGATGGTCTGGCCGGTGAGGCTCACCCAGTGGCCCTCGCTGTTCGCACCGGCGATCATCGCGGCCGTCGACAGGCTCGCGGTGTAGCCCATGTACCACACCGACATGTTGTTCTGGATGGTTCCCGTCTTGGCGGCCGAGGGCACGTTGAGCCCGGTGTGGCCGAGGTCGTAGCCGAAGCCGCCAGGCTCCTGCACCCCGCGGAGGATGTCGTTGACGGTGTCGGCGACGGCCCTGCGCATCACCCGGTGACACTGCTTGTCGACGGTGATCACCGAGTTGCCGTAGCGGTCGAGGATCCCGGTGATCGGGTACGGCTGGCAGAACGTCCCGCGCGCCGGGAAGGTGGCGTACGCGGCGGCCATCGAGAGCGGATTCGTGTCCGCGACACCGAGCGTGAAGGGGCCGACGTCAACGGGACTCCGGGGCACCGGATGGTCGGTCGTCGTCGGCAGGGTGATCCCCATCTTCTCGGCCATGTGGACTGCTGGGCAGACGCCGACCAGTGCCTCGAGCTGCGCGTAGTAGGTGTTGATCGACAGCCGGGTGCCGGTGTACATGTTGAAATTCCCACTGCCGGTCGAGCTCGAGACGTTCCAAGCCTCCGGGTTGGTCTCGCCGTTGCACATCCGATAGGTGCCGCCGGGGATCGTCATCGACGCGGGGGAGTTGAACGACGTACTGGTCGGGTAGCCCTTCTTGAGGGCGGCCGCGAGTACGAACGCCTTGAAGGTCGACCCGGCCTGGAAGCCTCTGGCGTCGCCGTACTTGTGCGGCACGACGTAGTTGAGGTACGTCTCGCCGTCCTTCCGCTTGCTGCCCATCGGCCGAGACTGCACGAGCGCGCGCACCTCGCCGCTGCCCGGCTTGACCATGGCCAGCGCGCCGATCGCGTTGTCGGTCGGGTAGACGTGCGAATCGACCGCCTGCTGTGCGGCTCGCTGGAAGCGCAGGTCGAGCGTGCTCTGGATGGTCAGCCCCGCGGTCTCCAGCCGGTACTCCCGCTCGTTCCGGGTGTTGCCCAGGTACGGCTGACTCAGCAACCACTGGCGGAGGTAGTCGCAGAAGAACGGGGCCACCGTGCTGACGCAGCCGTTCGGTGTGGTGTGCAGGTCCAGACCGAGTGGGGCGTTGTAGAGCGCCTGCGCCTGGCCGGTGCCGATGATGTGGAGCTGGGCCATCCGGGCGAGGACCGTGTTGCGCCGGTCCTTGGCCGCCACAGGGAACTGGGCCGGGTTGTACGCGCTCGGGTCCTGGACCAGGCCGGCCAGCGTCGCCGACTGCTTGACGTTCAGCTCCGACGGCTTGACCGAGAAGTAGTGGTGGGCGGCCGCGTCGATGCCGTAGGCGCCGTCGCCGAAGTACGCCATGTTGAGGTAGTCGTCGAGGATCTGGTCCTTCGTGTGCGACTGCTCGTAGGCCACGGCGTACTTCAACTCGCGGATCTTCCGGGCGTACCCCGCGAACCCCGTGTCAGCCGTGTCCGCCGCGCGCTGCTTCTTCGTGGTGGCCTGGGACAGCAAGATCATCTTGACCAGCTGCTGGGTGATCGACGAGCCGCCCTGGACATTGTTCCCGGCGACGTTGTTGATCAGCGCCCGGATGGTGCCCTTGATGTCCAGCGCACCGTGCTCGTAGAAGCGGTAGTCCTCGATCGCGACGATCGCCCGCTGCATGATCGGCGCGATCTCGTCGAGCGTGACGTCCTGCCGGTTCTCGCGGTAGAAGTACGCGATCGGCTTGCCGTGGACGTCGAGCACGGTGCTGCGCTGGGCGACCGGTGTGTTCTGCAACTGCAGCGGAAGGTCGTCGAACCCCTTCGCGACGTTCTCGGTCGTGACGCCGACCAGGCTCACGAACGGGAGCAGCAGACCCGCGACGAGTACGCCGCACATCGCGCTGACGCTCGCCATGGTGAGCAGGTGGCGGCCGATCTTGGGGCCGCCGCTCGGCGAGTTGGGTGACGTCATGTCACCGACCGGAATCCCGCGGCATCGGGGCGATGCCAGACATCATGAGGGCGTCGAAAATCATGCCAGCGTCCCCTTGAGGGCGAGCGGCTGCCGGCCAACCCCATCCCCGACAACCCGCAGGTAGTGCCACAGTACCTGGCGTCCGGACTGATGAAAGGGCCTCAGCTGCTACGTCGGGGTCCGGCTCAGGTGGCGCTCCGGACCGTAACGCGACTCGTCCGCGGTCGCGGCGACAATGCGCGCGCGACCGCGGACGAGACGGATGGCTACTTGCCGACGGTGATGCTCACCTTGCCGCCGGTCGACAGCGTCGTGCCCGGAGCCGGGCTCTGCTCGAGCACGACCCCGACCTGCGTGGACTTGACGCGCGTGACGGTCCCGACCGCGCAGTTGGCAGCGGTGATGTCCGCTTGGGCCGCGGCCTGCGTCTTGCCGACGACGGACGGCACCACGCACTGGCCCGCTGGCGGCGGTGTGGTGCCGCTGCCGGTGTCCACCGCGTAGACGAACGACGAGCCGCCCGTACCGCCGAGGACGGCGGTCCCGAAGTAGGCCGTCCCGCTGTCGGCCGAGAACCGTGGCTGCGAGTAGAGGATCTGGTTGCCGCCGTTCTCGTTCGGCAGGTCGAGCTGCCACCGGAGCTTGCCGGTTGCCGCGTTCCAGGACTTGACCGTTCCGGGCTGACCGAAGTTGGGCCGGCTTCCGGCGACGACGACGCTGCCGTTCGGGCTCACCGCGGGGTGGTCGATGATCGAGCCGTCAGAGAAGGTCCAGCGCGGCTGGCCCGTCGAGGTGACGGCGTCGAGGTAGCTGAGGCTGCGCGAGAAGTAGACCGAGCCGTCCGGCCCAACACTCGGCGCGGACATCCCGTTCGACGGAGCCGGCGACTTCTGCCAGAGCACGTTCCCGTTGGCCGGGTCGACCCGGTACAGGCTCCAGCCGTTCGCGCCGCCCATCCCGGTCAGGTAGAGGCTGCCGTCCGGGCCGGTCACCGGCTGCCGCTGCTGCTGCATGATCTGGTCGTCACTGCCCCCGAGCGGCTTCGCCCACTGCTGGGCTCCACCCAGGCCCAGACCGAACATCGTGCTCGGCCCAGAGCCCTGCTCGTCGAAGGCGGCGAAGAGTCGCCCGTTGCCGAAGGCGATCTCGGCGCCGAGTTGGCCGGTCTCGGCGAACTTCGGGTTGCCCGGGTTGTTCCAGAGCAGCTGACCGCTCGGCGAGAGCGCGAAGGCGCCGAGGCCGCCGATGTCAGAGATCGCGTAGATGTTTCCGTCCGGTCCGACCGTCGGCCCGGAGATCACGCCCTGGCCCGATGCGGCCGGCTCGGTGAACGTCCATCGGATCGAGCCGCTCGGGGCGATCGCGGTGACCGTGTGCATCGAAGCGACGTACACAGTGCCGTCGGAGCCGATCGAGGGTCCGCCGTCGGAGGCCACCGACGGCACGGTCCACTTGAGGCCGCCGTCGGCGGTCAATGAGTAGACGTTGCCGGTCGAGCTCGCGACGACCACTCCGCCGTCGGGGCCCACAGCCGGCGGCTGCGACACATACTGGCCGCCCACCTCGAACCGCCACTTGACGGTGGCTTGGCTCGTCGTCTGCGTTGCGGAGTCGGTTTTACCGGTCGGAGCTGCTGATCCGGGTGCGGCCGTCGCGAGGACGGTGGCACCGATCAGGCCGACGATCGACGCAACGCCGAGGCGTGCCCGATATGTGTGCATGGAAGAGTTCTCTCCTCGTTGGCGGGGTGACCGGCGACAGGCATGAGCTGCCGCAATCGGCCGAGGGGTGGGTACTTGTCTTTTCAACTAGTTGAAACGGTCAATACGTTCCCGAAAGTCGACCGAGTGACTCGACTCACGGCTGGATCGCCGAGGGATCCGCAGGTGCCATAGCGCGCTAGGGAGCTGTCGGTGGTCCGAACCAGGTGGTGAGCGCCTCGGCGATTCCCTCGTGGCTCCGATCTCCCACCCAGGCGACATAGCCGTCGGGCCGGATCAGCACCGCGGTCGGAGCAGCGACCGTGCCGAGTGCCGGAAGCTCCCAGGTGCCGGTGTACTCGGCGTCGACCGGCCGAACGCGATCCGCCCACGCGTCGATATCGAGCTCGCCGGGCGGCCCGAGGTTGAGTGCCACTGGACGGGCGTCGTGCAACAGGGTGTAGACCCGCGTGGCGCCGTCGGCGGTGGTCAGGTCGAGATCGGGCATCCGGCGTCCGAGCAGCGGGTGGCCCTCACCGAGGTCGTACCGCGTGTCCAGCCCGGACATCATCGCGGCGAACCGGCGGCGCGGCTCTTCCATGCTCAGCAGGTCAGTCACGACGTCGGCCAGAGCCTTGGTGCGGCCGTCCTGGCGGCGGAGCGCGACCTGGGCCATGGTGTTGCGCAGCACGCGGGCGGCGACCGGATGCCGCTCGGTCTGGTAGGTCTCCAGCAGGCTGTCTGGCGAGGTCTGCCTGACGACCTGGCCCAGTTTCCATGCCAGGTTCACCGCATCCTGCACGCCGAGGTTGAGGCCCTGTCCGCCCACGGGGTAGTGCACGTGCGCGGCGTCGCCGGCCAGCAGCACCCGTCCCTCGCGGTACGACGCTGCCTGGCGAGTCATGTCGGTGAACCGCGAGATCCACGTCGGACTGTGGATGCCGTAATCGGTCCCGTAGACGGCGATGAGCGCCTCACTCAGGTCTTGCAGGGTGGGCTCGCCCTCGGCTCCGGGCTGCGCCTCGGTCACCATGACCCGCACCGGTCCCGAGTCCTTGTAGATCACCTTGCCGTCGCGGACCTCGTAGTCCACCCGGCCGAGGCCGTGGATGCCGATGGCGTCCTGCCGGGTGCCCCACTCCGGTTCGTCGGTGAGCTCGACCTCGGCGATCAGGTTGCTGACGCTCGGATCCCATCCGGGGAACTCGATGCCGGCTGTCTTGCGGACCAGACTTCGTCCTCCGTCGCAGCCGACGAGGTAGTCCGCTCGCAGCGACTCGCCGTCGGACAGGGCGACCGTGACGCCGCCGTCGTCCGGCTCGAAACCGGTCACCTCACGCTCGCGATAGGTCGGGACGCCCAGCTCGTTTACCCAACCTGCCAGGATGCGCTCGATGTGGACCTGCCACAGGCCGAGCCCGTACGGATGCCGGGTCGGGAAGTCACTGATGTCCAACGGGGTTCCGGCGAACGCCGCTACCTGAGCCACCTGCCCTTCGGAGAGGAACCGATCGGCGATGCCACGCTGGTCGAGCACCTCGATCGTTCGCGAGTGCAGGCCGCCGGCGCGCGAGCCGGCGAGATCCTGGTTCGCCCGCCGCTCGACGATGGCGACGTCGACGTCTGCCAACGCCAACTCGCCGGCCAGCATCAGCCCGGTCGGGCCGCCGCCGGCGATCACCACCGCATGTTCGTTCATCGCCCCACTCCACTCGGATCCCGACCGGCGCACATCGCAGCCCTCGGCCGCGATGTGCGCAACTCGTCAGCGTAGTTGGCGATCAGCGACGGCGAACCGACAGCAGTGCGGAGCGCCCCAGTTCATCACCTCAGTGGGGTGAAGCCGCCGACAGTGGGCCCGACATAACGTCGTCGCACCATGGAGAGGTACCCGCCCATCGAGAACCACGGGCTGATCGGCGACCTGCAGACAGCGGCCCTCGTGTCGACCGACGGCACCCTCGATTGGTACTGCGTGCCGCGCTTCGACTCGCCGAGCGTGTTCGCCTCGCTGCTCGATCCGGAGCGCGGTGGACACTTCAGCATTCGGCCGGCCACCGACGACTACGTCTCGCGCCAGCTCTACCTCCCGGGTACGGCGATCCTCATCACCCGGTTCATGACGCCGGACGGCGTCGGCGAGGTCATCGACTTCATGCCGATCGCCGGTGCTGTGGCAACCGACCGGCATCGTCTGGTCCGCCTGGGCCGGGTCGTGCGCGGCCAGCTGCGCTTCGTCGTCGAATGCCGCCCGGCGTTCGACTACGGGCGAGCGCCGCACGAGTTCGACGCGGAGAACCGCTGCGTGACCTTTCGCAGCGGATCGACGACGCTGCGGCTGTCCACCGTGGCGCCGGCCGAGGGGCCATTGGTGCCGGACTCGGCGATCGAGATCGTCGATGGCGGTGTCCGGGTCGAGGCGACACTGTCGGCCGGCCAGATCGGCGGCGCCGTACTCGAATCGGCTCCCGATGGACCGGCGCGAAGGATCGATCGGGACGAGGTCCAGCGCGAGCTCGAGGAGACCAGGGACTACTGGCGCAACTGGGTCCATCGGTCGACCTACAAGGGGAGGTGGCGCGAGATCGTCGAGCGCTCGGCGATCACACTCAAGCTCATGACGTACGCGCCGACCGGGGCTCTGGTCGCGGCGCCGACCGCGGGCCTGCCGGAGCTGGTCGGAGGTGAGCGCAACTGGGACTACCGCTACACCTGGATCAGAGACGCCTCGTTCTCGGTCTACGGACTGCTCGGCCTGGGCTTCACCGACGAGGCGGCGGCCTTCATGCGCTGGCTCAACGATCGCCTCGACGAGTCCCACGAGCGAGATCGTCCGTTGCAGATCATGTACCGCGTCGACGGGCAGCCCGATCTCGACGAGGAGATCCTCGACCATCTCGCGGGCTACCGTGGCTCGGCTCCGGTCCGGATCGGCAACGGCGCGGCCACGCAGTTGCAGCTCGACATCTTCGGAGAGGCGCTCGACTCGGTCTACCTCGCCGACTCGCATGCGCTGACACCCGACCACGACGGCTGGCGGCATATCTCGCGGGTCGCCGACTGGGTGAGTCGCCACTGGGATCAGCCCGACGAAGGCATCTGGGAGACCCGAGGCGGACAGCAGAACTTCACGTACGGCCGGTTGATGTCGTGGGTGGCGCTGGATCGGGCCATTCGCATGGCGCACCGGCACGGGCGGCCCGCCGATGTCCCGACCTGGACCGCTGCCCGAGACGACATCTACCGCCAGATCAACGACCTGGGCTGGAGCGACGACCGGCAGGCGTTCGTGCAGCACTACGACACCGAGGTGCTCGACGCGTCGTTGCTCTACATGCCGTTGGTCGGGTTCGTCGCGCCGAGTGATCCGCGGTGGCAGTCGACGCTTCGCGCGATGGACCACGAGCTGGTCTCCGACAGCCTGGTCTATCGCTACGACCCGAGCGCCTCGCCGGACGGACTGCGTGGCGCCGAGGGCACGTTCTCGATGTGCACCTTCTGGTACGTCGACGCCCTAGCGCGCAGCGGACGGCTGAATCAGGCCCGGGTCACCTTCGAGAAGATGCTGACCTACGCGAACCACCTCGGCCTCTACTCCGAGGAGATCGGCCCGACCGGCGAGCAGTTGGGCAACTTCCCACAGGCCTTCAGTCACCTGGCCCTGATCAGCGCGGCCATCAACCTGGACTTCCAGCTCGACCACGGCGCCGGCTGGGTCGACCCGGTCGTACGGCGCGTGACCGATCTCGGCGTCCTCTAGACGGCTCGTACGGAGCTCGGCCTGCAAGTCTGTGGGTATGGCCGACTACGTCATGCCCGCGGAGACGGCATGCCGATTGATTTCCGCGTTGGATGCGCGTGAGGTCGCGGTGTGCGTGGGCGGTGGCTGGGCCGTCGACGCGCTGGTGGGCCGACAGACCCGGCGGCACGCGGATCTCGACGTCTGGATCGATGCAGAGGGCACCGAAGGACTCCTTGCCGCCCTTGTCGACGAGGGAGTCGATCGGATCCACCCGTGGCCCGGCGACCGGCCCTGGAACTTCGTCCTCCATGACGGCCACGATCGTCGAGTGGATCTCCACCTGTACGAGACTCTCGGCGACGGTCGGCTGCACTACGGCAGTGTCAGGGCACCCTTCAGGTTCACCGACCATGACCTCTCCGGCGCCGGTGAGATCGCAGGGATGCCGGTTCGCTGCGAACGTCCCGAGTTCGCGCTGCAGAATCGCACCGGATACGAGTCGCGTGAAGTCGACCGGCACGACGTCGCCGTGCTCTGTGAGCACTTCGGTCTTCGACCGCCGCCGGACTACCGCTAGCCGGCGGCGGCTAGGCGTTCATGAGCTTCCAGTCGCCCTCTGACACCACCTCGACGATGCCGTCGACGACCTTGAAGGCGGTTTGGTCGTCGACGATGTATGCCGGGCCGGAGATGCCGGTCGCCCATTGCTCGCACTCGGCCATGGAGTTGCCCGGCTCGCCGTCGGGGGCCAGGTGGGGGCAGATCGAGAAGTCCACGATGCCGAGCGTGCTGTCGTCGCCGTCGGCGGGCGGCTTCCAGCCGACGAAGTCCGCTCCGATGCGCGGTGTCATCACCATGCTTCCAGCGCTGAGTCCCACCCAGACCGTCTCGGTCAGCGACGGCAGCATGTCGGCCAGTCCGGTTTGCCGCATCCAGTAGTGCAGGTAGAGGGCGTCGCCGCCGGACACGAGGAGGACATCGGCGTCGCGGACCAGGGGCACCCAGCGCTCCTCGTCGATGCTGGGCAGCGCGGTGAGCTCCAGCACGCCGACCGACTTCCAGCCCAACGCGACCATGGGGTTCTCGGATCGTCCGCTGATGAACTCCCACGTCCTGGTGCCGGGTCCGACATGAGGGTGCCCGTACATCGCGGTCGGGATGCACAGCGCGGTGCAGTCGGCGATCGGCTTGCCCAGGAGGTCGACCAGCGCGTTGTGGATGCTGGTGTTCGTGACGCCCCCGGACGTGAGCAGAAGCTTCACGATGCCTCCCAATCCGAGCGCGATGGAGCGGTCTGAGGTAGACCTGGGGAATCCATCGCGAGACTCATCGCTGCTGAACGGAGCAAACTTACCTGCAACCGGCCGCCGCTCCACCGAGCGGATCGGAGCCAGGTCCAGACCAGGCCGCCGGGACAAGGAGTCATGGATGACGCGATACCTGATCTCGTTCGATGACGGCTCGATGGACCACATCCCCGACGAGGACATGGACATCGTGGGCAAGGCAGCGCACGCGGTGGTCGAGGAGGCCAAGGCGGCCGGCGCGTGGATCTTCGGCGGTGGACTGCAACGCCAGCAGGCGAGCATCGCGGCCACCGACGGGACGATCACCGACGGTCCCTACCCGGAGGCCAAGGAGGTCCTCGGCGGATTCTCGATCGTCGACGTGTCCTCCCGCGAGGAAGCGCTGGAGTGGGCTGCCAAGATCGCCGTCGCGTGCCGCTGTGCCCAAGAGGTACGGGAGCTGATGTACGACCCGACCGTCTGACCGAGTCCGAACCCGTACCCCTCGGGCCTGGGTCGACCGCTAGTAGAGATCGGCCAGCTCCTGCTGGGACGGCGCCCCCGGGATGTCCTTGGTCGCGTCGCCCGGCGGATAGGCGACCTCGCCCTCGGACACGATCTTGCCGTTGGTGATCGTCATCAGCCGGGTGGCGTTGGCGATCGCCATCCGAGGGATGGTCTGGAGGTTCTCGCGCATTACGACGAGGTCGGCGTACTTGCCGGTCTCGATCGTGCCGCGATCGTCCTCCTCGTAGCTGGCGAACGCGTCGTTGGCGGTGATCAGCTGGAGCGCGTCGTCGACGGTCACGGACTCCTCCGGCAGGAAGCCACCGCTCGGAGACCCGTCGAACTCGCGCCGGGTGACGGAGCGCTGGATGCCCCACAGCGGATCGAGGACCTCGATGCTGAAGTCGGTCCCGCCGGCCACGTGCAGCCCGCGCCGGAGCATGGTGTGCCAGCGATACGACTCCCGTTGCGCCCGCCGCTTGCCGAGCGCATCGAAGGCGAACCAGTGGTCGGACGTCGGGAAGCTGAGCTGGATGCTGGCCACGACACCCTTGGCCGCCATTCGGTCCAGCAGGTCGTCACCGGCCACCTGAACGTGCTCGAGCGCCCATCGGTCCGCTTGGGTCACTCCGGCCAGGTCGTACGCATTGAGCATGGTCTCGACGCCCCGGTCGCCGATGGCGTGGGCGGTGATGTTGTAGCCGAGCTCCTGGGCCCGGGCCACGTCCCGGTTGGCTCGATCCTGGGCGAGGAACAGGATCCCGTTCGGGAAGCCCCACTCGTACGGGTCGTCCGCGTACGGTTCGCGGAGCGCGCAGGTCCGCGGTCCGAGCCAGCCGTCGGCGTACATCTTGACGCCGAGGACCTTGATCCAGTCGTTGCCGAAGCCGGTGGTCCAGCCGAGCTGGGCGGCCGCCTCCATCGCCCCGACCTGCCAGCGGATCAGGTGGCGTACCTTCAGCCGTCCCTCGTCATGCAGCTGCATGAGCGCATCCATCACGGTCAGGTTGGTGAGCCCGGCGTCGACGATGGTCGAGATGCCGAGCTTGGCCGCCTCCTCCTGCAAGGTGAGGATCTGGCTACGCAGCAGCTCGGTAACCGGACCGTGAGTGGCCGCGCCATCCGAGGGCGTGCGGCCTGCGTTGTACGTGTTGACATGGCCCTGCCCGGTTCGCCGGCGGCTCTCGAATGACGCCGCCTCGTCATGCCCGGTCCAGCGCGGCTGGTAGGTCGCCGGGTTGGTGCTGAGGGTACGCAGGATATGGGCGTGCTGGTCCCGGAAACCCGGCGCCACGAACGCACCGCGCAGATCGATCGACCGGGTGGACCCGTCCGCCCATGCCAGCACCTCGCGATCCGAGCCGACCGCGACGATCCGCTGTCCCTTGATCGCCACCGCCTCGCGGCTAGGACCACGAACACCGGTCCAGATCGTGCCCGAGTGCAGGATGAGGTCCGCGCTGCCGCCGTCGGCCGACGAGCCGACCGCACCCAGCGCGCGGCCGACACCGGTGGCGCTGATCGCCGTCACGCCGGCGCTCACCCCCAACGCCTCGAGCACACGCCGTCGACTGATCTCGTAGTCACGGAGTGCCTCGTCGGCCTGTCGCTGGCGGGCGTCGCGCTCGCGGTCTCGCATGTTGAGCCCCTTCACGTGGTCGGGTGAGCAGCAGTCAGGCGCACCGTAAGCAGGCCCGACCGGGCGAGTCACCGGACAACTGTCGAAAGGCGCGTTGGACGGTTCAACACCCGTGCTGGCGTGGGCAACCAGGTGGGCCGCCCAGCTGGTCTGGCTGAGTGAGGGTGGCCCGATGCGAATCGGCCTCGGTAGGAAAGCGGGCAGAGCCATGAGGTACGCAGAGCGGACATCGGTGAAGGCGAGCCAGATCGCGTCGGGCGCGGCGACGCCGAGAGCGAGGGGGTTCGTCGCGGTCCTGACTGTCGTCCTGCTGTTCGCGGCGACCGGCGGCGCAGCGGGCGCCACGGCCACGACCGTACGCGAGAGCGTCGGCTCGAACGGTGGTCAGGCCAACAGCTTCGGCGCTGATCCTGCGATCTCTGCGGACGGACGGTTCGTAGCCTTCATCTCGGGAGCCTCGAATCTGGTCCCCGGCGACACCAACGGTGCAATCGACGTCTTCGTGCGGGATCGCCAGGCCGGGACGACCAGCCGGGTGAGCGTTCCCACCGGCGGCGGCCAGGCCAACGACTTCAGCGACGTCCCCGCGATCTCGGCGGATGGACGGTTCGTCGCGTTCATCTCAGCCGCCTCGAATCTGGTGCCGGGCGATACGAATGGCGTGTTCGACGTGTTCGTCCGCGATCGGCAGGCCGCGACGACCAGCCGGGTGAGTGTTGCGTCCGGCGGCGGTCCGGCCAACGGCACCAGCTTCAATCCCTCGATCTCGGCGGACGGGCGGTTCGTGGCGTTCAGCTCGGCTGCCTCGAATCTGGTCGCCGGAGACAGCAACGACAGCAACGACGTGTTCGTGTTCGATCGCCAGACCGCGACGACCACCATGGTGAGCGTTCGATCCAACGGCGGCCAGGCCAACAACGGCAGCTCCACACCAAGCATCTCGGGGGACGGCGGCTCGGTGGCCTTCGTGTCCGTCGCGTCGAATCTGGTTTCAGGCGACACGAATCGCATGGCCGATGTGTTCGTGCATGACCGCCAGAGCGGGACGACCAGCCGGGTGAGCGTGAGCTCCGACGGGCATCAGGCCGCCAAGCGTCGCAGCGACTCCCCGTCGATCTCGGCGGACGGACGGTTCGTGGCGTTCGTCTCCCTGGCCTCGAACCTGGTGGCGGACGACACGTTCGGCAAGGCCGACGTGTTCGTGCACGACCGCCAGACCGGAGCGACCAGCATGGTGAGCCTGCGTACGAACGGAGCCCAGGTCGACTGGCCCAGCCTCGACCCTTCGATCTCAGCGGACGGCCGCTACGTCGCGTTCCGGTCAGGCGCGGCGAAGCTGGTCGCCGGCGACACCAATGGCAAGCCCGACGAGTTCGTGCACGACCGCCAGACCGGAACGACCAGCCGGGTGAGCGTGCGGACGAACGGCGGTCAGGCCAACGGCAACAGCGATGTCGCCTCGATCTCGGCCGACGGACGGTTCGTCGCCTTCGACTCGTTTGCGTCGAACCTGGTCGCCGGTGACACCAACGGTGTGTCCGACGTCTTCGTGCGCGGCCCGCTTTACTAGCGATCTGCGGTGAATACTCTCAGTCCAGCGCATGACCTTGTGCGCGCGACCAGGAGCGCATCGTGCGACCGATTCCACCGCAGCGTCATCTTTTCGACATTCCCCCCGAGATCGCCTACTTCAATGTCGCGAGTCTGGCGCCGTCATTGCGGGCTTCTGTCGCGGCCGGCGAGCAGGCACTGCGGTGGCGCGCCCAGCCGTGGCGGATCCGCACGCCGGACTGGTTCGACACTGTCGAGCGGCGGCGGAGTCTGTTCGCCGAGCTGATCGGTGCGCCTGCCGACGGGATCAGCCTCGTGCCCACGACCAGCTACGGCCTAGGAGTTGTCGCGGCCAATCTGTCTGCCGGGCCGGGGGATCGGGTGCTCGTGCTTGCCGACGAGTATCCGTCCGGCATCTATACCTGGCGCCGGTTCGTCGGGCGTACCGGCGCGGAGATCATGACCGTTCGGCGGGAGCGGAGGCAGCGTTGGACCGATGCCGTGCTGGCACGGTGCGACGAACGCGTCGCGGTGGTGTCCGTCCCGCAGGTGCACTGGACCGATGGGTCGCTGGTCGACCTGGACGCCATCGCCCAACGCGCACGGGAGATCGGCGCCGCGCTCGTCGTCGACGCCAGCCAGTCCGCCGGGGTGATGCCGCTCGACGTGACCGCCCTCGATCCCGACTTCGTGGTGACGGTGGGCTACAAGTGGCTGCTCGGGCCGTTCGCCCTCGGCTATCTCTACGTCGCCGAACGGCATCGCGAGGGTTTCGGGCTGGAGGACAACTGGATCGTGCGCGAGGGATCGGACGACTTCGCGGCGCTGGTCGACTACCGCGACGAGTACCAGCCTGGTGCCCGCCGCTTCGACGCCGGTGGGCGGACCCATTTCGAGCTCACCCCGATGGCCGTCGCGGCACTCGAGCAGTTGCTCGCGTGGGGAGTCGGTGACATCGCCGCCAGCCTGCGCGATCTGACTGGACGGCTGGAGCGCGGGACGCAGGATCGTGGCCTGACCGTCCGTGCCGACCGCGGGCCCCACATGCTCGGCATCGAGGTCCCGGCCGATGCCCGGGATCGGATCACGCGGGCCTTGTCGGAGGCCGGTGTCTACGTCGGCCCGCGCGGCAACGTCCTACGCGTGACCCCGCACCTGCATACGACCGACGAGGACATCGAGCGCCTGCTCGGCGCGCTCGACGCATCGATGTGAGTCTGACTCTTCCGCAGTCCTCGGCCTCAGGCCTCACCCGTCGGCTGGGGGTTGCTCACGGTCCGGGCCCGTACCCGCTGCTGGCGGACCGGCTGCGGCGTTTCGGCCGAGGCACGTCGAGAACGCCGGCTGCGGCTGGCGGCGCGACGCCGCTGGGTGGTGGGGTTCTGGTCGGCGCTCAGCTGCTTGACGATGTAGGCAGCGACGATGGGGCGCATGGTTCCTCCGTGTGGTCTGGCCGGCGACTGCCGACACCTCCACACTTCGGCTAAGACGCCGCCGAGGAATCGGGTGAACCTCTTATCTGCGCGCAGTGGATCTTAGAAGCCGACGGCATACGGGTTCATTCCGGGTCACTTCGGCGGGGTTCCGATGTCGCTCCGGGTGGGCGCCGGGCCGGAAGTTGGCGTGAGATCCAGGTCGATGGGCGTCCGAAACCTGTATCTCCTGCCAACTCTCGGGCGGGCGCGCGCCGAGCCGAGCCTGGCGATGGCTGGGGACGTCAGCCGGGCTGGGAATGCGGCTTCGGCTCGTCAATCCGATCCTCGAGGATCCCGGCTCGGCGAGCGGCGGCCGCCGCCTTGCCCCTGCTGGTCACGTTGAGCTTGGCCAGGATGTGCGTGACGTGGACGCTGGCGGTCTTGGGCGAGATGAACAACCGTCCGGCGATCTCGTCATTGGACGCGCCCTCGTCGAGGAGGGTGAGGACCTCGTACTCGCGGCGGGTCAGGCTGGCCCCCGGAGGTGCCGGATCCTTGCGCGGCCTGGTCAGCCGAATGTCGGTGTGAGCCGCGTCCCGGATCACGGCTCGGCAGAGGCGCTCGGCTCCGAGCCCTTGGAAGATCGCCAGTGCTTCCTCGAACGATGACCGGGCATGCTCGATGTCGTCCTGTGCCGCGCTGACCTGGCCGAGGCGGCGAAGTGACCAGGCGAGCGGTGCGGGCATCGGTGTCTCCCGCCACAGCGCGACGGCGTCCTCACAGTCGTCTCGATTCATCCATCCGCGGCAGATGTCGAGATCGGCGCGCACGGTTGCCGCGTACGCCCGGTCCCGCTGGCTGCTGGGGCGCGTCTGGTCGGCGAGGCCGGCGATCTGGCCGACGGTGTCGGCGTTCGGTGATCCAGCCCGGGCCAGGTCAGCCTCGGCTCGAACGGCCACATGCAGGATCGGCCAGAGAAACGCCGGTGCTGCGGTCACCCGGGCCAGTCTCAGGATCGGCGCGACGACCTGGCGAGCCGCGTCGAGGTCGCCGAGCGCGTAGTAGATCTCGGCGGCGGAGGTGTGGTCGGGCAGCAGGCTCTGGATCTGGCTGTCGTCCAGATCGAGTGTGTCCTGGTCGAGCTCGGGCAGCGGTGCGAGTTCCGATGGGTCCAGCTGGCCGCGCCAGATCGCGAGCTCGAGGGAGAGCCGATCTTCCCAGCTCGTCACCGAGCTCGGCAGGCCCGGTGCCGTCGCCACCGCCTTCAGCCACGCGTCGGCCTCGTCCCAGCGGCCGAGGTCGAGCAGGCCCTCGGCGGCGTTGAGCGCGAGGAATGACCAGGGAAATGGGAGCGGTCCGGGATGCTGACCGCCGAGCAGCTCGACGCCGGTCAAGGTGATATCGAGACAGCCGGAGATCTCGCCCAGGTAGAACAGCACCACGCCATGGCCCATGTGGACGTCCGCTCTTGCCCGGAGGTCGCCGCTTCGATCCGCGAGCGTATGAGCCTTCGCGACGCTGGCCAGAGCGACGTCGCCGAGGCCCATCGTCCCCTCGATCAGGGCCTGACTGCCCAGGATGTCTGCCTGCAGGACGAGGTCGCCTCGAGCCTCGGCCGCTGCGACGCCCTCCGAGACCACCGGCAGCGCCTCTTCGATCCGGCCGGCGTGAAGCAGGTTGCCGGCCAGGAGCTTGCAGGCGATCACCCGGTGACGTGTCGGCGGGTCGGAGGGAATGCGGCTGACGGCAGTCTGCAGTTTCCCGATCGAGACGTCCTCTCCCCGATCCATCAGGGCCCAGAGGGCCAGGATGTCCAGCCAGGCGGAGCGAACGGTGGCGTTCGTATCCAGTGCGAGGCGGGCCTTCGCGACCAGGCGGTCGAACAGGTCGACGTCTCCGGTACGCAAGGCCAGCTCGGCGGCTTCGGCCAGGATCGACCACTGATCGGTACTCGTCTTCTCGGCTGGATCGGGAGCCAGGTCCCACAGCCGAGCTGCCTCGGTCAGCAGCCGGAGCTGCTCGTCGACCGCCGACAGCCGCTTGGCCTCGGCGGCGGCCTGGAGCGTGGGAACCAGGGCGTTGGCCGGCTCACCGGCGCCGCTCCAATGCTCGGCGAGCGTTGCGGCGTCGCCGACCGACGGTGCTGCCTCGATCGCCTGCGCCCACCCGGCATGGAGCCGTCGACGCCGTCGGGGAGGCATTCGCTGCTGGGCCGCCTCTAGGAGCAGTGCGTGCCGAAACGCGAGCCGGTCGCCCTGCTCGCTGAGGATCCCGGCCGCCTCGGCATCCTCCACGGCCAGGTCGAACGTGTCGTCGTCCAGCCCGGACACTCGGGCGGCGGCGTGTACGTCGGCCGGCGGGCGGCCGATGGCGGCGACCTCGACAACGGTCCTGGCGCCGTCGGGCAGTGCGGCGATCCGGTGTCCGAGCAGCCGGTCGGCCACCGCCCCCTGCAGCTGGTGCACGTCCAGATTCGCGGCGACCACCTGCTCGACCAGGAACGGCACCCCCTCGGAGAAGGTCATCACGTCGGCGAGCCGATCCGCCGTGACGTCCATGGCCTTGAGCCCGGTCAGTTGATCGGCCACCTCCTCGGCGGCGAACCGGGACATCTCGAGGTGGGTGACGCTGGGCAGGCTGGCCAGCTCACTGAGATACGGGCGGATGGCCTCGTACGACGGGTCGTCGCTGCGTACGGTCACGACGATCATCAGTCGCTCGTGCCGCGCCGACCGTACGACGTACTCCAGCAGTCCCCGGGTCGACTCGTCGGACCAATGCAGATCCTCCAGCACCACGACCACCGTGCGACGCTCGGCCGTGCGCAGCAGCAACCGGGTCGCGGCCTCGAACAGCTGACCCTGCGTCACCTGACCCTGCGTCCCCTGATCCGGGTCGTCGCCGACCGGAGCCAACGCGGGAATCAGCGATGCCAGGACCGGGGCCGACGGGCCCAGCACCTCGGTGACGAAGGCAGGGCTGAGGCGTCTGGTCAGACTGGTCAGGGCCTCGATCCAGGGGCCGAACGGGAGGTTCTGCGCCGCCGCGGACGAACAGTTCCCCCAGACCGTCGTCGCCTCCGCTGCGATGCCTTCGCCGAACTGCTCGACCAAAGCTGACTTGCCGATGCCGGCCTCGCCGGTGATGACCGCGACCGTGGCCGTCCCATCGTCAGCGCGCGCCTCGAGACCGCGCAGCGCAGCAAGCTCTGTCTCACGTCCGACGAAGACCTGTGCAACCGGGGCCTGGCTCACCCACATATGGTTACACCGTCGGCGCCGCTAGGTCCCCTGACCTGCGGGTAAGCGTGCGTGATGCCCCGCTATCGACAGCTTCGGACTAGCCCGCGAGCTCGGCGACCGTCTTCTCGATGCGGCGCTTGCGCGTCTCGGGTTGCTTGGCACTCTCGACCGACAGGACGTAGCGCCGCTGGTGGCTGTAGGACAGCTCGTCGAATCGGCGCTTCGCGACCGCATCGCGGCCGAAGGCTTCGGCCAGATCAGCCGGGACGTCGACGGTTCGCGGCTTGGTGTCGAGCTCGATGTGGACGTCGAGCTGGTCACCGGCGGAGACACCGGCGCAGGAGCGGTTCTCGGCACTGACCGGGAGCATGAAGCGTCCGCCCATCGAGGCGATGGTGCTCGGGTACGAGTGGCCGTTGATCGTCACGGTGACCGGCGGCCGACGCCCGGCGCCGAGGCTCTCGACGACCTGATCGGGCACGGGAATGCCGGTGGCGGTCTTGCCGCCGAGCTCGAGGATGGCGCGAAACTGCGCGGTCGGGGCCATGGGCGGGTCCTCTCGTCTTCGCATGGATGCGTCATCACTGGAGACCGGCCGGGTCGCGAAAACTCATCGGCCCGACCGGGCGTACTCGAACTCGGCTCAGTCGAGTCGGAACGTCGCGCGGTAGGCGGTCGGAGTGACGCCGACGGCGCGGTGGAAGTGCCGACGCAACGTGGTCGCGGTGCCCATGCCGCAGCTGGCGGCGACCTGCTCGACCGAGGCGTCGGTGCGCTCCAGCAGCTCCCGGGCGCGGCCGATGCGCTGCTGGTGGAGCCATTCGAGCGGCCCGGCCTCGAGCTCGGCATGCATGCGGCGCGCGAGCTGACGGGTGCTGAGCCCGGCATGCTCGGCGAGCGTTCGGACGGTCAACGGCTGGTCCAGACGCGCCCGCGCCCACTCGAGCATCGGCGCGATTCCGTCCCTGGTGCGCGGCTCCGCCGGCGGGGCGATGAACTGTGCCTGTCCGCCGCTGCGATGGGACGGGGCGACCAGCGTCCGCGCAATGCCGTTCGCGGCCGAGGCGCCGAGGTCATGGCGTACGAGGTGGATGCAGAGGTCGAGGGCGGCGGTCTTGCCTGCCGAGGTGAGTACGTCGCCGTCGTCGATGTAGAGGACGTCGGCGCGTACGTCGATGCTCGGATAGCGCCGCGCGAGGTCGTCGGCGTGCATCCAGTGCGTGGTCGCCGCCCGGCCGTCCAGCAGCCCGGCCGCCGCCAGCACGAACGCGCCGGTGCACAGCGACACGACTCGGACCCCGCGCTGGTGCGCCGCTCGAAGCGCTTCGAGCAGATTCGGATCGGGGTCTGCGGCCGGGTCGTCGGTGGAGGGCACGACGACCGTGTCGGCGCGGGCGATCTCGGCGTACGACGCAGTTGGCGAGCCGGCCAGCCACGGATGCGGAGCGCCGTCCGCGGTGCAGACCACGAAGTCGTACCAGCTGCCGGTGGGCGACAGCTCTGAGCGATCGACGCCGAAGATCTCCCCGGCGATCGCGGCCTCGTAGAGCATCGCGCTGCTGTGCAGGGCGAGAGCGACCCGGGTCATGTCCGAAAGTGTACGTGCATCGTCGCTTCGGACACTCGGCAACGGCGTACCCGGGGTTCGACGATGGGTGGCATGAGCAGCTCTGGGCGAGTGATGGTCTACGGCGCCACGGGTCACACCGGGCGCTTCGTCGTCGACGAACTGATGCGTCGCGGGCTGATGCCGGTGCTGGCCGGGCGCAGCGCCGCGCGGCTCGCGGAGGCCGCGCGGCGGCACGACGGACTCGAGCAGCGGGTGGTCGGTCTGGACGACTCTGACCGGCTGCGACGAGCGATCGACGGTGTGGACGCGGTCGTGAACACGGCCGGACCGTTCCTGGACACCGCCCTCCCCTTGGCGACCGCTGCCGTCGCGGGCGGAGCCCACTACCTCGACGTCACCGCCGAGCAGCCGGTCGTGCAGGAGCTGTATCGCGAGCTCGACCGGGCCGCGCGTGACGCCGGCGTGGCCGTCGTGCCGGCGATGGCGTTCTACGGCGGGCTCGCCGACCTGCTCGTCACGGCCGCTCTCGACGGCCCGACGAGCGCGGACGCGGTCGAGATCGCGATCGGACTCGACCGCTGGTGGCCGACCGCCGGCACCCGGATCACCGGCGCCCGTAACACGTCGATCCGCCAGATCATCCGCAACGGCGTGCTCGTCCCACTGCCGGACCCCGCCCCGACCGGCATGTGGTCGTATCCACCGCCGCTGGGCGAGCAGCCGGTCGTCCAACTGCCGTTCTCGGAGGTCGTCACCATCGATCGCCACCTCCGGGTCGGCGACCTCACCTCCTACCTGAACAGCTCCTCGCTCGCCGACCTCCGCGACGAGTCGACCCCGCCGCCGTCCGCCACCGACGGCTCCGGCCGGTCGGCGCAGCGGTTCGTCGTCGATGTCGAAGTACGGCGGGGCGACGACACGCGCCGGCTGACCGCTTCGGGCCGCGACATCTACGCAGTCACCGCGCCGATCGTGGTCGAAGGCGTCGTCCGGCTCCTCGGCGATCAGCACGCCGGCGGTGCGTTCGCACCCGGCGAGGCCTTCGACGCCGCTGACGTGCTGGCCACACTGGCGGCGCATCCGGCCGGGCTGACGCTCGACACCTCCCGCCTGCGGGTAGCGGCGACCTAGTCGCCGGGGAAGCCGACGATCGCGAGGTTCAGCGGCAGCTCGTTCTTGCGCGGCACGGGGGCATGCCGATCCGTACCGAAGTCCTCGGTCAGATCGTCCGACTCCAAGGCGGTCTGGAGCGGGACCTGCCCTTCGTAGCCGAAGGAGTCGACCACGAACGGGAGCGCGTCGGAGGCCAGCGCCTCTGGCCCGCTCATGATGTGGAAGTGCAGGTGCGGCGCCGAGGTGTTGCCGGTGTTGCCGAGCAGGCCGAGCTTGTCGCCTCGCTTTACCTTGTCGCCCGGCTCGACCACGACGGAGCCCTTCTCCAGATGCGCGTAGAACGCATAGACGCCGTTGCGGAGCTTGAGGATGACGTGGTTGCCGTCAACGCTCTCGATGGTGTCGAAGGAACCCGGATCCGGTAGCGAGCCCGGGATCTGGTTGGGGAAGTCGTTGGCGACACTGACCACCGTCGCGTTGGCGGCGGCGACCACCTCGGAGCCGTACTGGGTCCAGTTCTGCGGGTTGGTCACGTCGCCGGTGACGAAGTGTCCGGTGTCATCCAGTTGCATGTAGTCGATCGCGAACCGCTGGGAGTCGAAGAGACCGCCGTTGACCGACTGCACCGCCCCGCGGTGGGCGAACCTCAAGTCACAGCAGCCGTTGAACGCCACCCAGCCGTCGCCCTTGAGCGGCGGCCCGACGACGACCGGCCGCAGGTTTCCGAGCTCGAACGGCGTGATCGTGTACGTGAGCGGCGTCGGCTCGGTCGATCCCGGGTTGGCCGCGCCGAGCAGTCGGAATCGATGGATCAGGGTCTGTGGCACCCCCTCGAGCGAGTCGAAGGCGAGGTTGACGAACAGCAGTCGCGAGCCGTTGGGCTCGATCGTCGTGTTCTCGACCGGGCTGGGAGCGAGCGTCCTCATGTTCTCGACCAGGCGGCTGCCCTGGAAGCGGGTGATGACCCGGTCGCGGTCTGCCTCGTCGAGCACCGCGACGCTTCGGATCGTGGCCGGAACGGGCTTGGCGTTGGTCAGCTGGAGCTCGTAGACGACGTGATACCGGCCGTCGGTCCCCCTGACCGGCGCGGTCTCCGGGCCGATCGTCGACGCGACGACGGGCGTGAACGTCTGGGGTGCGACTCCGATCTCGGTCGGGTGCTTGGGCTTGGTCGCGCCCGGTGCACTCCCGTTCGAGGCGCTCTCGACACTCGTCTGGTCACCGCACGCGGCCGAGCCGAGCGCTACGACGAGACCGGCGGCCGCGACCATCGCAAGCCGCCGGGTTCGGCTGTTCAGACCGTGCTGGTTGGTCATGAGCTCCTCCGGAGACCCGATCTCGGACGTACAGGACGTACCCGGCCAACGTAGAGAGAAGGGGCCGGAAGTGGCCTGGGCCGAATGGCCCGTACCGGGCGGGTCCCCTGGCCCGGCTCGGACGGTAACCTTCCCGGAAGCTCACCCGGGACCCGCGGAGGATGAGGCGTGGCCAGCAAGAAGTCCAAGGCCGGCAAGCAGTCGAAGTCGCAGGAGCGTCAGGCGCGGCTGCGTGAACTACAACAACAGCAAAAGCGTGCCGAGCGCCGGCGCAACCTGCTGATCTTCGGCACCACAGCCTTCGTGGCGCTGCTGATCATCGCGGGCACCGCCTGGGGCATCATGCAGCAAGACGACGGATCGTCCGGTGCCAGCCGTCTCGAGCCGGCCGATGTCGGGATCGAAGGTGTCGAGTCGGCCAAGATCACCGACCAGAACCACACCGCCGAGGACGTCGACTACCCCGAGAATCCACCGGCCGGCGGTCCGCACAATGCCGCGTGGCAGAACTGCGGCTTCTACAGCGACTCCGTGCGGGACGAGCACGCGGTCCACTCGCTCGAACACGGCGCGGTCTGGATCACGTATTCGCCGGACTTGCCCGACGACCAGGTCCAGACGCTGCGCAGCCTGACATCCGCCGGCAAATACCTCGTCGTCTCCGCTCGCGACGACCTGCCGAGTCCGGTCGTCGCGAGTGCCTGGGGCTTCCAGCTGCAGCTCGACAGCGCCGACGACCCGCGGCTGCAACAGTTCCTCGGCAAGTACGTCCAGGGTCCCCAGACTCTGGAGCCGGGCGCGCCGTGTACGGGTGGGACGGGAGAGCCTGAGTTCGGCGTATGACCGGCGCAGTCGGCTCATTTTCGCCCGGCACGGCCCGCTACCGTCGGGGGATGGGCGTTGACTGGAACGACGAGGTCGTCGATCAGCTCGAGTCGCACTGGCAGCACCAGCTGCGGCCTCGCCTGCGTGGACTGACCGACGACGAGTACTTCTGGCAGCCGGTTCCCGACTGTTGGACGATCAGCCGTCGCGGTACGAGCTCGGCGCCGATGTCGTTCGGGGCGGGCGAGTTCACGATGGACTTCGGCGAGCCGCAGGAACCGGAGCCGGTGACCACCATCGCCTGGCGGCTCGCCCACCTGATCGTCGGCTTCGCGGAGACGAACGGGTCGCACTTCGGCGGTCCCCCGGCCGACGTCTCGAGCTTCTGCTACGCGGGCACTGCCGAGGAGGCGCTGCGTCAGCTCGATGACACCCACGACAGGTGGGTCGAGGGCGTACGCGGACTGGGTGCCGAAGGCCTTGCCCGGCCGCAAGGCCCGACCCAGCCGCCCGAGTTCGCCGACGCGCCGATGGCGAAGCTCATCCTGTACACGAATCTGGAAGTTCTCCACCACGGTGCCGAGATTTGCCTGCTGCGAGACCTCTATCTGCGGCAGGCTTCGTAGCCTGGCGGCATCAGCAGACCCAACGGAGGTGCGGTCGATGGAACCGGAACGGGCCCGATCTTTACTGGACCAGGAGCGGGCGCGGGTGCAGCAACTCCTCGCGGACATCGACACCGCTCAGACGGAGGACCGGTCGGCCGAACGCGCGACGGGCGATATCGCCGATCCGGCCCAGCCGCTGACCGAGCAGGGCGTCGACGACGCCGTTGCCGCCAGCCTGCGGGAGCGACTCGATGCGGTCGAACGGGCCTACCAACGGCTTGCCGACGGCAGCTACGGCCGCTCGATCCGCAGTGATGCGCCGATCCCGGACGAGCGCCTGGAGGCGGACCCGGCGGCCGAGCTCACCGTCCAGGAGGCGGCCAGCGACGAGGCGTCGGAGCGCTGACCGGAGCTGCATCGGGGATAGATTGAGCGATGTGGTGGTGACACTGCGCGAGATCGACGATGCCAACCGGGAGACCGTCCTCAACCTGGCGGTTGCGCCGGCGCAGGAGCAGTTCGTGAGCTCGGTGGCGGAGTCGCTTGCCGAAGCGGCCGACTATCCGCACGCCAAGCCGTGGTACCGAGCGGTCTTCGACGGCGACGATGCGGTCGGCTTCGTGATGCTGAGCTGGAACGTGGAGCCGCAGCCGCCGGAGATCATCGGTCCGTGGTTCCTGTGGAAGCTGCTCATCGACGAGCGACACCAGGGCCGGGGCTACGGTCGCGAGATCGTGCAGACGGTGGCGAACCTGGTGCGGGCCGAGGGCGCGACCGAGCTGCTGACCAGCTATACGCCAGGGCCGGGCGGGCCGGCCGGGTTCTACCAGCGGCTGGGCTTCGTTCCGACCGGGGGAGTGGACCCGAACGGCGAGATCATCATGCGCCTGAAGCTGTCGTAGCGACGGCAGGATGAAGCTCGTGGTTGATGCAGTGGTGTTCGACCTGGACGGCGTCCTGGTCGATTCGGAGCCGGTTTGGGAGGAGGTGCGGCGGCAGTACGTCGCCGACCACGGCGGCCAGTGGCAGCCGGACTCCCAACGCCGGCTGATGGGGATGAGCACCGGCGAATGGGCTCGCTATCTGAGCGTCGAGCTGGGCGTCGACCGGAGCGCCGAGCAGGTCGCGGACGACGTGGTGACCGAGATGGCGACGCGTTACGCGGCTGCCGTCCCGCTGGTCCCCGGCGCGGACGCGGTCGTACGGGAGCTCGCCCGGTCGTGGCCGCTCGGCCTGGCCAGCTCGTCACCGCCTCGACTGATCGAGGCCGCGTTGTCGGCGAGCGGGCTCACCGAGTCCTTCGCGGTGGCAATGTCGTCCGAGAGCGTGCCGAACGGCAAGCCGGCGCCGGACATCTACCTGGCGGTGGTGGAGCGATTGGGCCGGCAGCCGGCGGCCTGCGTGGCGGTCGAGGACTCCTCCAACGGCGTACGGTCCGCCGATGCGGCTGGCATGACGGTGATCGCCGTACCCGCGACGGACTATCCGTTGGACGAGGATGCCCAGCAGCGCGCCGCCCTGGTGGTCGACCGCCTCGATGCGGTCACTCCGGAGGCGGTGCGAGCAGCCGGGCCCGAAACATAGTCGGAGCCGATCGCGACCAGGTGTCCATCTCGGCGGTCGCCATTCGTCTTGGATCCGAAGACCCCAGACGAGGAGGCACCGAAATGAAGATCAGCAGCATCTCCGGGCTCACCTACCGAGTACGCGACCTGGACACGACCGTCGGCTTCCACGAGTCTCTCGGCTTCCGGATTGGCAAGCGTGACGACGAGCAGGCGACCTGCTACGTCAACTGGTTCTGGGTGCGGTTCGTCGCGGACCCGGAGAGCGCCGACGGCGAGTCAGACTCCGTACCGACGCTCTACCTGAAGGTGGACGACATCGACGACTTCTACGGCGCCGTGGTCGCGAACGGGCACCTGCCGTCGACCGAGCCACGCAAGGGACGAACCGGCGGTCGCGAGTTCCGCCTCGACGACCCGGACGGCAACCCGCTCGCGTTCTTCGCGAAGTAGCGAACGCGTCGGGCTAGGTCGCCGGTGCCACCATCTGATCGATCGCGTGTCCGAACGAGCGGAGCCGGAACGCGAGGACGATCTCCATCAAACCCAGGACGAGCAGCCAGATGCCCAGCACGACCGCGAGCGTCACCAGGGAGATGCTCGGCCACACCAGCACGACGATGCCGGCCGCGACACTGAGCAGGCCCATGAACACCGTCCAGCCCCGGCTCGACATGGTGTCGTCGGTGAGCGCGGCGAAGATCTCGACCGCTCCGTTCACGATCCAGAAGATCCCCAGGATCAGGGCCAGCGCCAGAATCGTCACGAGGAGATGGCGCAGCGCATAGAGCCCGGCGATGAAGCACAGCACGCCAAGCAGGGCCAGCAGCACTCGTGTCCCGCCGCCCTCGCCTTCGGCGGCAATGGCGCCGACGAACCGGAAGACACCGGCCACGAGCAGTTGAATGCCGAACAGTACGGCGACGACTTCGACCGTCCGGTCCGGCCAGATCAGGACCACCACCCCGATCGCCAGCGTGATGATCCCGTACGCCAGCGGCCAGCCCCAGTGGCGCCCTGTCCCACGTAGCACCTCGGCAGCATTGCCGGTGAGCTCTTCAGCCATTTCGAACCCTCCGATCGGCCCGGGTCCCCTAGATGATCGAGCGCGCATACCGTAGCTTTCGACCAATCAAATCCTACTCTCGCGAACCCTGAATGAGCAGCAACCGAACGCGAGGACACGGTCTCAGTCTGGGATTCCTGGCCGTGCCCGGTCGACGCCGGTCAGCGGCCTGACTTCGGGGTGTCGAAAGAAAGTTGCCGGCCGAAGCAACCTGGCGGCATCGACGGCGTCTGTTTGATCGACATCATTCGACATTCCTGAAGGGGATAGATCCATGCGCCGGTTGACTCTGACTCTCGCTGCCGTTTCGAGCCTCGCCCTCACCGTTCCCGCGATCGCCGCGGCCACCGGTTCGACGGCCCGGGTCGTCGACGGCACCAACCTCGACGACACGCTGGTCGGGACGCGGCACGCCGACACCATCCGCGGCTTCGGCGGCGGCGACGAGATGTTCGGCCGCGGCGGGATGGACCGGCTCAAGGGCGGCAGCGATCCCGACCATCTCGTGGGCGGCGCCGGCAACGACTTCCTCTATGGCGGCCTGGGCAACGACACGATGTTCGGCGGCCACGGCGACGACACCCTGATCGGCGGGAGGGGCGGCGACGTCCTGAACGGCGTGGCCGGCAAGGACTACCTGGCCGCGGCCGGGGTGAAGGTCGTGGTCCGCGGTGGGAGCGGCGCGGACGTCATCGTGGGCTTCTCGTCCGACAAGGGCACCGACTACTACTTCTGCGGCCGCGGCAAGGACGTGGTCGTCTACGACGACAGCGTCGACCCGGCCGACCAGCTCCGAGGCTGCGAGACCGTCCGCGAGAACGGCGGCCACTATCGGCTGCCGACCGCCTGACCAGCTCGGCGCCGGCCGAGGCCAGCAGAGTCGTCCTGACCGTAATGTCGCCGTCGCCTGCTGTCCACCGCTTTGACGTCTGCCCAACTTACGTTTCGTCGGTCCGTACCAACAGAAAGGCCGAACGATGAACAAGCAAGGCGTCTTGGCCGTCCTCGCGGCGTCCGCCCTGGTCGCCGTCGGCGGTATCGCCTCGGCTTCGGCGGGCGGGTCCGACCGCAGCGCCAGCCCCCAGGCCAAGCCTGGCTCGTCCAACCAGCCCAAGAACATCATCTTCCTGCTCGGTGACGGCATGGGTACGCAGGAGATCACCGCCGCTCGCTACTACGAGGGCGTGCGTAACGAGCTGAACGTCGACCGGATGCAGTACACCGGCTTCGACACGACCTGGTCGGTCAAGCCCGGCGCGGCGCCGCCGTACCAGCCGGACTACGACCCCGACTCCGCCGCCACGGGCACGATGTGGGCCACGGGCAAGAAGACGATCGACGAGCGCATCTCGCAGGGTCCGAGCAGCGCCGAGAACGTGCCGGGTACGAACTTCAAGACCGTGCTCGAGCACGCACAGCAGCGTGGCATGAAGGTCGGTGACGTCTCGACCGCCGAGATCACCGATGCGACTCCGGCTGTGCTTGCCTCGCACATCTCGCTGCGCGGTTGTCAGGGTCCGGCCAACATGGCCGCCTGTCCGACCGAGACCAAGGCTGCCGGAGGCCTCGGCTCGATCGCCGAGCAGATGGTCGACCACAAGGTTGACGTCTTGCTGGGCGGCGGCCGCGCCCGCTTCGAGCAGACCATGACCGGCGGACCGTACGCCGGCCAGACCGTCGTCCAGCAGGCGCAGTCCCAGGGCTACCAATACGTCACCGACGCCTCCGGCCTCGAGGGCGTGACCGACGACAAGCCCGTACTCGGCCTGTTCAACAGCGGCAACATGTCGCTGGAGTGGAGCGGCCCCGCCGCCTCGCTCGGCAAGGGCAACGCGGCGGCGCCCTGCGCGGAGAACCAGCGCCCGGCCAACGAGCCGAGCCTGGCCGACATGACCTCGTCGGCGCTCGACCTGCTCGAGAACAAGAAGGGCTTCTTCCTCCAGGTCGAGGGCGCGTCGATCGACAAGCAGGACCACGCCACCAACGCGTGTGGCCAGATCGGCGAGACGGTTGCCTTCGACGACGCGATCGGTGTTGCGCTGGACTATCAGCGGTCGCACCCGAACACCCTGGTCGTCGTGACCGCGGACCACTCGCACACCAGTCAGATCGTGTCCGAGGACGCCTCCGGTTCGGGTCTGCCGACCGGTTACTCGACCAACCTGCTGACCAAGGACGGTCAGACGCTCAGCCTCACCTACGGCACAGCCGGCTACGGCGGTCCGGGCAGCGCCCCGGTCGCAGTGCCGCCGAGCCAGCAGCACACCGGCGCCGTCGTCCCGGTCTGGGGCAATGGTCCGGGCGCCAACAAGGTCATGGGCACCAACGATCACACCGACCTGTTCAAGGTCCTCGGCGGCTGACCCAGCGAGCCGCCGTCGTATGACGAGTGGCCGGGGAGTCCGTCGTCCGGACTCCCCGGCCACAGCTCACTTCTGGCCGGCTGCGGCGTGACGATGGCGAACGCCGGGTCTGGCTGATCGACGACGCTGAGCAGACGCTGCAGCGCGGTCGGGTCGCCGGTGTGGCCGATGTCGTTGAGATCGCCCCCGGCCATGAGCTGCAGCAGTTGCAGCTTCGTGAGCTCGAGCGTCAGGTCGACGTCGGCCGCTGATCTCGGGTCCGCGGTCTGGATGAGCGCCCCGTTGGACAGGGTGGTGCGGACTGTGGTGTCGAGATCGGTGAAGTGCCAGTCGATCGTCAAAGACACCGAGGCGGCGCGGGGGCCGTCGATCCGGATGGCGATCGTGTCGAAGAGCTGCTCCACCGACAGCGCGGCCGCCATGCCGGAGGCGAGCTCGATGGCCGGAGGTGTGATGCCCTCGTCAAGCTCGAGCGCGCCGGCGAGATAGAAGTTCCGCCAGGTCGGGTTCTCGGCGCCGTAGCCGAGGCGCCGATAGACGTCGGCCAGCGCATTCTTGGCGGCGACGTTGTCGGGCTCGGCGAACACGGCGTGTTTGAGCAGCTCGACTGCGAAGCGCGGGTCGCCGACCTCTGAGTAGCGCCGCGCCTGCTCGATCACGGCGTCGACGCCGCCGAGGACGTCGACGTAGCGGACCGCGAGCGCCTCCGGGGGGTGCTGCCAGAGCGACGAGGGGTTCCCGTCGAACCAGCCGAGGTAGCGCTGATAGATGGCCTTGACGTTGTGGCTGACCGACCCGTAGTAGCCGCGCGCGTGCCAGGCGTCCTCGAGCGTCACCGGCAGGGTGAACTCCTCGGCGATCTCCAGCCCGGTCATGCCCTGGTTGAGCATGCGGAGCGTCTGGTCGTGGAGGTAGGCATAGAGGTCCCGCTGCTGGGAGAGGAACCTGGCGACCCGCTCGGTGCCCCAGGTCGGCCAGTGATGTGAGGCGAAGGCGACGTCGGTGTCCGCACCGAACAGCTCGATCGCCTCGTTGAGGTAGTGCGCCCAGATCCGCGGATCGCGTACCAGCGCACCACGTAACGTCAGCAGGTTGTGCAGGTTGTGGGTGGCGTTCTCGGCCATGCACAGCGCGCGGTGTTGCGGGAAGTGGAAGTTCATCTCCGAGGGCGCTTCGGTCCCCGGGGTGAGCTGGAAGACGATTCGTACGCCGTCCAAGACCTCTTCCTGGCCGGTGTGGGTGATGTCGACCGTGGGCGCGATCAGTCCGAGCGCCCCTTGCGAGGTCGCGATCCCGAGTCCAGTGCTCACCTGACCGGTCGGACCGACGCCGAGAGTGACGCCGTACATGTAGTTGGCTCGCCGGTTCATCGCGGTGCCGGCGTACACGTTCTCCGAGACGGCGTACTCCATGAATCCCACCGGCGCGAGGATGGGCACGTCGCCGGCCCCGTCGGGCAGGACGCCCATCACGCCGCCGAAGTGGTCGCCGTGTGAGTGCGTGTAGATGACGCCGGTGACGGGCCGGTCGCCGCGATGCTCCCGGTAGAGCGAGATCGCCGCCGCCGCGCACTCCGCGGAGATGAGCGGATCGATGACGACGACACCGGTGTCGCCCTCGACGATCGTCATGTTGGAGATGTCGAAGCCACGGACCTGGTAGATGCCGTCGGCCACTTCGAACAGCCCATTGATCCGGCACAGTTGCGCTTGCCGCCACAGGCTCGGGTTCACCGTGTCCGGGCGGTCGCCGTCCAGATATGCGTACGGCGCCAGGTCGAACACCACCCGTCCGTCACGGTTCTTGATCGTCACCGGATCGAGCGACGTCACGAACCCCCGGTTCGCATCCTCGAAATCCGTCTGATCGCCAAAGTCGAGAGCCATCCGATCGACCTCACCCTCCGAATCGTCTACGTCGCACCCACGACGTACGGTCGCGTCACTTCGCATGGCCAGGCTGACCCGCGGTCCGCTCGGATCGCCTCACCCGGCCGAGGCGATTGGTGCCCATATGGAGTCGGGCAGGCGACCACGCCGGCGTGGGCGCGTGAGACTGGGTATGTCGACGACCGCAGGAGGAGTCGTGACCGATCAGAGCCGGCCGACCAGGCCCGCTGGTGTTGCGGACGTGGTGGCCCGGATGCGGCAACATCTCGACGCCCTCCCGGCGGACGACCTCCGGAGGCATTTCCTCGGCACCTACCTGCGTACGACGATGGCCGTCGGGCAGGCGATCGATCGAGGCGGGTTCGAGGATCCGGACTGGGTCGAGCAGTGGGATGTGGTGTTCGCCCGGCTCTATCTCGACGCGCTCGACGCCAGCCGCACCGGTGGGCCGATGTCCCGGCCCTGGCGACTGGCCTTCGACGCGCCCGCGCGGCTGCATCCGCTGCAGCACGTCCTGCTCGGCGTCAATGCCCATGTCAACTACGACCTGCCGCAGGCGCTGCTGGGGGTCATCTCCGTCGAGGACTTCGGCGATCCGCGGCTGCTGGATCGCCGGCGGCGCGATCACGAGAACATCGACGGTGTGCTCTCCTCTCGGGTGGCGGCCGAGGACAACGAGCTTCCGGTCGGGACGCTGATCGACCGGTTGCTCACGCCGCTGAACCGGCTGGCCAGTAAGCGCTTCCTCCGGGAGGCACGGCAGAAGGTGTGGCACAACACCGATGAGCTGCACACCGCCCGGGTCGCCGGTCCCGACGCCTATCGAGTGCGGCTGGGCGAGCTCGAGGTGCTCAGCTCTGCGAAGATCGCCGATCTGCTGGCGCCCGGTCAGGTGCTGCTCCGCCTCGCGGTTGCCGGCTTCGGGGTGACCCTGCCGCCGCCCGCAGCCTGAGTCTGCGGGTTGTCGGCCGATTGATCCATGGCTTCGTGGGAGTGGCCGGCGTTAGCATCTGGTTGTGTCCCGCGCGTTTCCCAGCTTCCTCGGCGTCCTGTGCTCGCTCGCCGGGGCAATGGCTCTGGCGGCCTTGCTGAGCGCTATCGGCGTGGCAGCGAGCGCGACCTTCGCCCTCACGATTGCGGCGATCGCCATCGGGTGGCTGCTGTTGGCCAACTTCACCTCGCCACACCGCCCGGCGGCACGTCAGGTCCTCGGGCAGGACGTGCAGCGCATGCACGCCAAGCGAATGACCCCGACGAAAATCGCCCGCGACACCCGCCTCGAGACCCACCAGCTACGGCAGATCCTCGCCGGCGACGACCAGTGGTGGGTCCAGCCCTAACGTGACTGGCCCGGATCTCAAGGCCGTGGCAACCGCACGCCTCCAGGTGCGGCCGCCTCGGGAGGCCGACCGCGACCGGTTCGTCGAGCTCTTCTGCGACAAGGACTTCATGGTCTTCTCTCCAGATGTCATCACCGAGGAGGACGCCAACGACCGGTTCGACCACATGGTCGCCGTCTGCCAAGCGATTCCATTCGGCAAGCAGCCGGTGGTCGAGCTGACCTCCGGCCTCGTCGTGGGCTATACCGGCGTCGACTACATCGACTTCGAGGACCGGGCCTGGCTGGAGTGGGGATTCCGGCTCGTACCGGAGTGCCGGCGACTCGGCTATGCGACCGAGGCCAGCCGGGCGCTGTTGGCCAAGGCTCACCATGCGTATGCAGGGGAGCTGCTCGCTATCGTCGCCCCCGAGAATCTTGCGTCGCAGAAGGTCTGTCGAAAGCTTGGATTCACGTTCTGGAAACAGGCGCCGGTCGACGGCGACATCCGAAACCTCTACACCCTTGCGGTCGGAGCACCCACTGGGTGGTGAGCGGGTCGACCGGTCAGTCCAGGCAGAACTCGTTGCCCTCGGGGTCGGTCATGACGATCCAGCCTCCGCTCATCGGCGGATCCGGCTCGAAGCGTCGCAGGCGCGTCGCACCCAGCGCGACCAGCCGGTCGCACTCGGACTCCAGCGCCGCCATCCGCTCCTCGCCCTGCAGCCCGGGAGCCGCCCGGACGTCGAGGTGGACGCGGTTCTTGGCCTTCTTGTCCTCCGGCACCTGCTGGAAGAAGACCCGTGGGCCGCGCCCGTCCGGATCCTCGATGGCCGATCTCGAGTTGCGCTCCTCCTCGGGGACACCGATCTTCGCGAGGAAGTCTCCCATGCCGCCAGCGGGTCGGCGCCGTCGGGCAGTTCGACGCCGGGGGGACCGGGATGCACGTAGCCCAGCACATCGCGCCAGAAGGTCGACAGCGCCCGCGGATCGTGGGCGTCGAAGGTGACTTGGATGTCGCGGGACATCGGCTGCTCCGTTCGTCGCGGTGAGGCTCACCCTGACACCCCCGTACGACACTCGGTCGCTCAAGCCGTAGCCGTGGCGACCGCTCGTGGCTTGGTGACGTAGCCGACCAGCAAGCCGATCGCCACACCGATGACGGTCTCCAGGCCACGGTCGGCCAGCAGCTCGTGGATCGGTATCACCGGTGCGGCCAGATGGACGATCAGCAGCGCGAGTGGCGTGATGCAGACCAGCGCCAGGGCGTAGTTGCGGCCGACCAGGAGTTCGGTGAGCAGCTGCAGCCCGGCGACGAAGGCGACGACGACGGCGTCCGGGAGGTCGATCTCCAGCAGCAGCCAGGCCACGCCGAGCCCGATCATGGTGCCGATCACCCGATGCAGGCCGCGGACCAACTGGGAGCCGAAGTCGAACGCCATCAGCGGCACGACCGCTGAGATCATCGCCCAGTACGGACGCCCGATTCCGGACGCGGTGGCGATCGTGCCGGCGAGCGCCACCCCGATGCCGGACTGGATGGCATACAGCCGTACGCCAGGGTGGGCGCCGCCGATCGGATGCTCCGGAAGATGCTCGGCGGTGACGTGGCGGGCCCGCCGTACCAGGGATCCCAGGCTCCCCACCAGGACCGCGAAGAGCGCCGAAGCCGACGCGACCATGATCGCCGGGACGAGGTCGCTGGCACTCGCCGGCACCGACGCGACGGCGGCGAACCCGAAGACCTGGAACAACGAGCCCGACGGGATCAGGTCGCGGTGGGCTGAGACGTACGACGCCACCGCGGCGATCACCGCGGCGATCGGGATCGCGACCCACTCGCGCGCGTCCGAGATCGCGACCAAGGACCCGAGCGCGACGCACACGACCAAGCCGAGGCCGGCCAGGCCCTGCCGTACGACTCGTGGGAAGTCCACCCGCTTGCGGCCGTAGAGCGACGTGAAGGCGCCGAACGTGGCGTACAGCGTCCAGTCGACGTGGTCGATCGAGACCAGGAACAGCAGCGGCACCAGGACCGAGACGCCGACCCGAACCGCGACCCAGCCCGCACCCGGCGCCAGCGGGCGCACCGTGACGAGACGCTGGACGAGGCCGGTCATCCGCCAATCATCGCCGACTCACGCTGCATCGGCAGGTAACCAACGCCGCTGCCAACCGTACGGGCGCATTGCGCGTCAACTGTGCGTCCGATGCCATCACACGAGGGGGAGACCCTGATGCGCAAGACCAGAATCGTCGCGGCGGCTGCGGCCATGGCCGCTGTGACCATGGCAAGCACCGTGGCCCTGACACCCACGGCGTACGCCAACACCGCAACACGCGACGACGCCCGGGAGGACGCGCCGCGACACATCGACCTGACCCGAGCCGTCATCGACAACGGCGACACCGACTCCGACCTGGCGATCCTCCGCATCCGGGTGGCCGGGGCGCTGCGGACCGGGGACTCCGTCTACGTCTGGTTCAACCGGAACACCGCCAACCCCGGACCCGAGCTGCGGCTGACTGGTGTCATCGACTCGGAGTACGCCATGCGGCGGGTCAACACCTGGACAGGTGCGGGCCATGCGGTGTCGTGCGACCTCTACAAGATGAAGCAGTTCGGCGACGGGCATGGCGTGCGGGTGCGAATCGACCGGAGCTGCCTCGGCAATCGACCGGTGCGGGCGGCGATCCGCGTCAACTCCGGCACCGGCGACGGCCAGAGGGACTGGTTCGGCGGTCGGCGGACATTCCTTCCGGCCGTCCTGCACTAACGCGGGGTCAACACGCAGAACTCGTTGCCGTCGGGATCGGCCATGACGACCCAATCAACGTCGCCCTGGCCGATGTCGATCCGCTTCGCCCCGAGTGAGATGAGACGCTCGACCTCGGCCTGCTGATCTTCGCCGGCGGGCGGGGCTAGGTCGAAGTGCAGCCGGTTCTTCCCGGTCTTCGGCGCCACCGGCGGACCGCCCCAGGACACCTTCGACCCGCCGTGCGGCGATTGGATCGCGGTCTCCTGGTCCTGGTCCCAGACCAGTGGCCAGTCCAGCGCGCGGCTCCAGAAGTAGCCGACCTCCTGTGTCCCGTCGCACGACACCGCGCCGATGAACCCGGTGTCGGCGAGGAAGTTGTTGCCTGGCTCGATGACGCAGAACTCGTTGCCCTCAGGGTCGGCCATCACCACATGCAGCGCGTCGGGACCCTGACCGATGTCCAGGTGCCGACCGCCGAGCTCGAGTGCCTTCGCCACCGTGGCCCGCTGGTCCTCTAGGGATGTACTGGTCAGATCGAAGTGCATCTGGTTCTCGCCGACCCTCTCCGCCTGGGTGGGAAAGAACTCCAGCCGGAACTCCGTGTCGTCCTTGGGGAGGAGCGCGAAGCCGTCGGGGGGATCGTCGACCATCTCCCGGCCCAGGAGTCCGGCCCAAAAGCGCGCGAGACGCTGCGGGTCGATCGCATCGAAGCCGAGGGCGTGCAGCTGAGACGTCATTGCGATCCGTACCTCCGATCTGGTGAGTCGAGGCGGGGCCAACTGGGTACGTCGTCGCCTCCACGGGGATGGCAACGCTAGGCGCTCGTGATGTGCCACGCAAAGCAGAATCGGGTCGGCGTACGAGTCGGTGTCATCAGGGAATCCTTGGTCCGGCGGTTTACTCTGCGGTCATGGCGCAGGTCGTGCTCGTCGAGGATGACGACGCCATTCGGACCTCGCTGACGCGTTCGCTGCGCGCCAGTGGGCACGCTGTCACGTCGGTCGCCCAGGGGCTGGATGCGATCAGCACGGTGGTCGAGGCCAAGCCTGATGTCGTTCTGCTGGATCTCGGCCTGCCCGATCTCGACGGCGCCGACGTGCTGGCGATGCTGCGCTCGGTGAGTCAGGTGCCAGTGATCGTGGCGACCGCGCGAGACGACGAGCAAGAGGTCGTACGGCTGTTGCACGCCGGTGCCGACGACTATGTGATCAAGCCGTTCAGCGGAGCGCAGATCGATGCCCGGATCCGGGCGGTGCTGCGACGCGCTGCGGGGCCGGCGTCCGATGCCGACGCCGAGCTGCGGGTCGGTGACCTGGTGATCGATCGACGCAGCCGGGAGGTGACGATCGAGGGCCGCCGCCTGGACCTGTCGCGCAAGGAGTTCGACCTCCTGACCGCCTTGGCGCGGCGGCCCGGCGAGGTCGTGAGCAAGCGAGACCTGCTGGCCGAGGTGTGGCAGCTGTCGTGGGGCGGTGGCGACCGGACGCTCGACGTCCACCTGTCGTGGCTGCGTCGAAAGCTGGGCGAGACGGCGGCCGAGCCTCGCTACCTGCACAGCGTGCGTGGTGTCGGCATCAAGCTGGTGCCGCCGCCGACGGGTGATTGACGTGCTGCGCCGCATCGTCTTGCTGACGGCCGGGATGACCACCCTCGTCGTTCTCGCGTTCGCCGTGCCGCTGGCGTTCCTCGCGCTGCAGGCGGTCCAGAATCGGTCGCTGGACGACGCCACGTTCGAGAGCCAGAACGTCGCCGACTTCCTCAGCACCGGTGACCTGGCGCGGCGCCAGCTGGTCGAGTACGTCGACCGGGCGAACGCGCGCGGCGAGGGCCAGACTGCAGTGCTGCTCCCGGGCGGTGTCGTGATCGGAGATCCGCAGGGGATCGTCTTCCCGAACCCGCCGCCCGCGACCGACGGGAGTGGTGAGGGCGGTGAGGACGGCGAGGGCAGTGAGCCGCCGGGCGAGGACGGAAGCGAGCTCGGTGAGGTCTCTCCCGCGACGACGTCGGACTTCCGGGACGGCAAGGTGGTCGAGATCCAGTCGCACACGCCGTCCGGCCCAGCGACCGTGCGGACCTATCTCACCGACGAGGAGCTGGACTCCGGCGTCTGGAAATGGTGGGCCCTGATCGCTTCGGTGAGCGTCGCTCTGATCGGTCTCGCGGTCATCGGTGCCCAGCTGGTGACCCGGCGCCTGGTGCAGCCGCTGACGGAGACGGCCGAGACCGCCCGCCAGTTGACTCGCGGTGACACCCGAGCCCGCGCGCCGGAGGAGGGGCCTGCCGAGGTGATGATGGCCGCCCAGGCGCTCAACGGACTGGCCGACCGGATCGAAGAGCTGCTGGCCGCCGAGCGCGAGACGGTGGCCGACCTATCGCATCGGCTGCGTACTCCGCTGACCGCGCTGCGGCTGGACGTCGACGCGTTGGACGATCCGGCGGCGGCTGCGAGTCTCAGCCAGCATGTGGCCGCGCTCGAACGCACCCTCACCTCGGTCATCCACGAGGCACGGCAACCGTCGAGCGGTGGACTGGCGCGTTCCACCGACGCGACGACCGTGGTGGCCGAGCGCGTGGCGTACTGGACTCCGCTCGCTGAGGACCAGGCCCGGCGGGTCGATCTCGCGCTGCCGGACGGCGTCGTTCAGGTACGCGCCTCGGCCGGTGATCTCGCGGCCGCCGTGGACGCGCTGATGGAGAACGTCTTCGCCCACACGCCGGAGGGAGCCGGGATCACCGTCCGCCTCGCGGCGGAGCCCGCGGCCTTGGACGGCCCGCCGATGGCGACGCTCGAGGTGGCGGACGAGGGGCCGGGCATCCCGCTGGGCGCCGGTTCGCGTGGCCGGAGCGATCGTGGCTCGACCGGGCTCGGCCTGGACATCGCCCGATCGTGCGCCGAGGCGAGCGGCGGGCGGCTCGAGATCGACTCCACGCCGAGCGGCGGTCTGGTCCGGCTTCGCCTCGGCCTGGCGTGACGGCGGGGTTCTTGACCCAAGCTTGATGGTCGGTTGCGGTCCGGCTGAGGATCGACTCCACACCTTGGTGACATGTACGAGCGCCATCTCAACTCCGCATCGGCGCCCGAAGTCGCCGCGTCGAGCCCCTCCTCCCCAGGCATCGACGGGCGTGGGTCGGATCGACCAGCCACGGTGGCAGCCACCACGTGGGAGCAGTGGTCCTGCGTAGTCCGGATCACGGTCGCCGACCGCCGCGTGCTCACCGCCGCTCGCCAGATAGTCGTCGCCTTGATGGCTGACGTGGCGGCGGCGGTGAGCCGCTTCGATCCGCTCTCGGATCTCAGCCGGATCAACGCCCGTGCTGGGACGATCACGCCGGTGTCACCGCTGTGTGCCCAGCTGGTCGGCATCGCGCTCGACGCCGCTCGTACGACTGAGGGGGCATGTGACCCGACCGTCGGCGCCCATCTGGTCGCCGCCGGCTATGACCGCGATTTCGAGCTCATCCGTACCGACGTGATCGAAGGCGCGCCGTGGCCGGAGCGTTCGGCCGACTGGCAAGCTGTGGTGCTCGACTCCGAGCTGAAGTTGGTCGGGATCCCGAAGGGGTTGGCGCTCGATCTGGGTGCCGTCGCCAAGGCCTGGACCGCCGACGAGGCGGCCCGCCGGATCCATGCCTCGTCCGGGACGGCAGCGCTCGTCGAGATCGGCGGTGACCTGGCTGCCGTCGGGTCGCCGGGCGCGCCGTGGCTGATCCGCGTCGCCGAGCGCGCCGGCGAGCCGGGACAGCTGGTGTCGCTGTCCCACGGCGGACTGGCGACGTCGACTACGACCAGGCGGCGTTGGCGACGTGGTCTCGAGACCTGTCACCACCTGATCGATCCTCGGACCGGCCGGTCCGCAGTGGGACCATGGCGTACGGCGAGTGTGTGGGCGTCGACCGCGGCCGAGGCGAACGCCGCGAGCACCGCCGCACTCGTGGTGGGTGGCGGGGCAGCCCGGCTGCTCACTGAGCTCGGCTATCCGGCCCGGCTGGTCGGCATCCACGGGACCGTCGTGCTGCTGGGGGACTGGCCGGCCGACCAGGCGATCGCGTCATGACCCTGTGGTACATCGCCCGGGCCAGCGGGATCGTGGCGCTCGTCGCCTTCACGATGGCGACCACCCTCGGCGCCCTGACGTCGGTACGACCCGCCGAACGCGGCCGGGCCGCCAACGAGCGCCGGATCCTCGCCCAGTACGCCCATCGTTCGGCAGCCGTCACGGGTCTCACCCTCGCCGCCGTCCACGTCACCGCCATCGTGCTCGACACGCAGGCCCATATCTCCGCGGCTCAGGTCGTGGTCCCGTTTACTGCCGGCTACCGGCCGCTGGCCGTCGGTCTCGGAACGATCGCGCTCTATCTGTTCACGATCACGGCCGTCGTCGGCGCGAGCCGAGGTCGCCTCGCCGGCTCGGAGGGCGCATCCGGAGCCTGGCGGTTGGTCCACGCCGCCGCCTATGTCGGATGGGCACTCTCGGTCGGTCATGCGCTGCTTGCCGGAACCGACGTCAATCACCTCTGGATGATCGCCCTCGCGCTCGGATCGATCGCCCTCGTCATCGGCGCATTGAGCACCCGACTGCGGTCGGAGTCCGACCACGCCGCCTCCTACCTCGTGACGACGCGACGCGACCGTACGGAGTCCGAACGACGCATGAGGAGCCTGCGATGACGGCCGCGGCGACCATCCCCAATCCGATCGGCAGCCCGCCGGAGCCGGCGACCTGGTCGATCGGACCGCCTCGCCTGCTCGCCGTGGGGTACGGTCCGAGGCGTCCGTACGATCGCTCGGCGCCTCGCCTGCTCAGCCGAGATCAGCTCACTCGCGATGTGGCGACCGTCGGCCTGCTGGGTCGCGGCGGGGCCGCGTTCCCCGTCGCGGCGAAGCTCCGCGCCATGCCGCGCCGCCGGGTGGCGACCGTGGTCGTCAACGGCAGCGAGAGTGAGCCGGCGAGCTACAAGGACCGCATCCTCATGCGGCATGCGCCGCACCTGGTCCTGGACGGAGCACTCGTCGTCGCACACGCGCTCCGGGCGCGTCGAGTGCTCATTGCGGTCAACGACGAACCGGCTGCCGCAGCGCTGCACCAGGCCATCGGTCATCGATCCGATGCTCGCTCGGTGCGGATCGCGGGGACCGGCGGCCGGTTCGTCGGAGGCGAGGCGCGTGCCGTGCTACGTGCCCTCGGAGGAGGCCCGGCGCTCGCGCCAGGACGTCGGGTTCTCCCCTCCGACCGCGGTTATCGCGGCACACCGACCTTCCTGTCCAACGTCGAGACGTTCGCGCAAATCGGTCTGCTGGCCACGCTGGGCCCGCGGGCGTACGCGGGCACCGGCATCACCGACGAGCCGGGGACCACCCTCCTCACGGTGACCGGCGCGGTCGGCCGGCCCGGCGTCGTCGAGGTTCCGCACGGGACGCCGCTGTCGGTACTGCTGTGCGAGGTCGGCGCCGCGCCCGGCGCTGCCGTCCTGCTCGGCGGCTATCACGGCGCCTGGTGGACAGGCGATCCGGCCGTACCGTTGAGCCGCCCGATCCTGCAGGCCGCCGGCGCCACGCTCGGCGCGGGCGTGGTGTGCGTGCTCGGCCCGGAGACGTGTCCACTCGCCGAGCTCGCTCATGTGGCCGGCTACCTCGCCTCCGAGTCGGCCGGGCAGTGCGGTCCGTGCATGTTTGGACTGCCCACGGTGGCGCACGATCTCCAGCGGCTCCTTGGCGGGCATCGGTCGGCGGCATCAGACCTGCGTCGTCGGCTGGCGGTCGTGCCGGGTCGTGGCGCATGCGCCCACCCCGACGGCACGGCCCGCTTCGTCACGTCCGGGCTACGCGCGTTCGCCGCAGACATCGAGCAACACCAGATGGCCGGCGGCTGCGGTCGACCGTTTCGGGGGCAGCTCACGGTGTCGCCCACCTGGCAGGAGGTCGCGCGATGACGCGGGAGCGACGAATTCATGTCGACTGGACCCGGTGCGACGGCCATGGTCTGTGCGCCGTCCTCTTCCCCGAGGTCATCGGGTCCGACGAATGGGGATTCCCCGTCATCGATGGGCGGCCAATGTCACCCGACGAGATCATCCACGCCCGGCGCGCGGTGGCCAGCTGTCCAGCCCTGGCGCTGCGGCTCGAGGCCCGATCCGTCAGACAGCCGGCCAGGTCGAGATGAGATCGCGACGAAGTACACCCGACCGAGGATCGAGGAGGCACGACGGATGACGTACCAGAGCACACCGCCGGATCGACGCGGCCAGCTGATCCGCAAGGCGTCGACCGGCTTGGTCCTGGCCGGCCTGGGCGGCGGCGTCGCAACCGGTGCGCTCGCAGCCGCGCTCGCCAACCAGGACCAACAGGGCAGCGGCACGCCGTCCCCGCCGAGCCGCCATGACAACCGATCGAGAACGGTCCCCGGCGTCGGCGTGGCACCCGCGTTGCCCGCGATCCCCGGTCCGGTTCAAGGCGGCAGCAACGGCTCCTAAAGGCACTGACGATCCGGAGCAGTCAGTCGGCGTTGGCTAGGCCGCCGCGATCGCCTCGATCTCCAGCAGCCAGAGGGGGTCGAAGATCTTGGCCACCACGACGGTGAGTGCGACCCGATGGTCGCCGAGCAGCTCCTGTCGGATGGCCGAGTTGGCCGCCGCGAACTCGCGGCTGGACAGGTACGTCGTGACCTTGACCAGATTGCGCAGCGTGAGTCCGGCGGCGTCCAGCGTGGCGTCGATGTGGCGCCACACCATCCGGCATTGGTCTTCGAAAGAGTCCGGAACGATGCCCCGCCGATCCTCTGGAATCTGGCCGCTGATGAACAGCAGCTCGCGGGCTCCCCGTACCGACAGGCCATGGGTGTAGCCGCCCGCGGCCTCTGGTGCGTTCCGTGGATCTCTCGCGATGAACTCAAGCTCGCCGGTCATCAGGCTCACCACTTTCTGTCGTCCGCAGGGTCCATCATGGTCGGCCGCGAGCCGCCGGGACCTTCGACCCGTGCGAGCGGAGCGGCCAGGCGGCTAGCGTCGCGGGATCGCGGAGCCTCCGAAGGGTGTGACGATGTCTGACCAGTCGGGCGGCTGCCGGGCCGAACGGGCGGCCTCCGGCGCAGCGCCGGCCTGGGCGCCCGTCGTCGGCTTCGGCCTGTTCATCATCGGGTACGCCGGCACGCTGGTCTATGTCGACAGCACCGACGCTGCCGATCGGCTGGACGGCGTCGTGCAGTTCGAGATGTGGGTCGCATTGCTCAGCGCGCTCGGCGGCTTCGCCCTCGTCGCTGCGATGTTCTTCGTGATCTGGCTCGGCCGTGCCGTTCGATTGGGTGATCGGGTCTCACGCCGGTCGATGGCGACCTGGCTGGGAGTCGTACTCCTGGTCCTGGCCGTGGTGTTCGCCGGCCTGTTCGCCGGAGCGTCGGGTGCCGAGGCGTCGATCGACAAGGATCTCGCTGTCCAGACCAGGCCGATCGTCATCCTGGTCGGGCTGTGCGCGATACCGGGTCTGGTCGGCTTCCTGGCGCTGCGATCGATCGCTGCCGACGATGCGAGCTGGGCGGAGTCCGACCGCTGCCGAGTGCGCCTGGTCATGGCGGTGCGATCGGAGCTGCGTCGCCTGCTGGCCACGTTCGGTGCGTTCCTGACGTTGCTGGTCATCACGACCGGGATGCGCCGTCGCGCCTTACTCGCCTTCGATCCCGACCTGTCGGTGCCGCCGGAGCAGGTCTTGCTGTACGGCCTGCTGTTCGCCGTGCTGCTCGGTGCGTTCTACGGCCTTGCGACGACGGCGATCGACGCCCGGGCGCAGCGGATGCTCGACGAGTTCGCACCGCTGCCCGGCCCGACCGATCCGACGCTGTCGGAGCAACTGCAGCGTCGATCCGACATCTCCACCCTGGTCGGCAGCGGCGGGTCCTGGCGATCGTTCGAGACGACGGTCGTGATCGCGGCGCCGCTGCTCACAGCCCTGATCGGCATCGCGACCAGCGCCTGACGCGTCGGCCTAGCATGTCCACTGACGTAGGTGTCGCTGCCTCGAGACGGAGGGACTCATGTTGGTCGTCATCGCGCGCTACCTGGTGACCGCCGGTAAGGAATCCATCGTGGAGCCGCTGCTCGACGAGAACGCCGTCGCCAGCCGTGCCGAGCCCGGCTGCCTGGAGTTCACGGTCTTCCGGGCGATCGACGAGCCTCGAGCCTTCCTGCTCTACGAGCGATACACCGACGATGCCGCGTTCCAGGCCCATCGCAGGACACCGCATTTCAAGCGCATCATCGAGAACCAGGTCGTGCCGCTCCTCGACGAGCGGGTCTTCACCCGGATGGAGCCGGTCGCCGACTGACCCCCCGGACCGTGCCCGTTTCGTTCAAGCCGTACGAGGCGGGTCTGCCTAGCTTCGAGTCATGCAGCGCATCACGACATTTCTCTGGTTCGATACCGAGGCCGAGGAAGCGGCCAACTACTACACGTCGATCTTCGACGACGGCAAGATCACCCGTGTCAAGCACTACGGCTCGGCCGGCCCACGAGAGGCCGGATTGGTGATGACGGTCGAGTTCGAGCTCGCCGGCCTGGAGCTCATCGCCCTGAACGGCGGTCCCCAGTTCACATTCAACGAGTCGGTGTCGCTCATGGTCCACTGCGACTCCCAGGACGAGGTCGACCGCTACTGGACCCGGCTCACCGACGGCGGCGAGGAAGGAGCGTGTGGCTGGCTGAAGGACCGATACGGGTTGTCCTGGCAGATCTGTCCCACGCTGTTGTTCGACCTGATGAACGACCCCGATCCGGTCAAGGCGCAGGCCGTAATGTCGGCGATGCTCAAGATGGGCAAGATCGAGTCGTCGGTCCTGCAGGCCGCGTACGACAACGCGTGAGGTGTGCCGGACCTCCTGGCGACTGCGACGAGCAGGGGCGTGCCTAGAGTCAGAACCATGACCGACGTTGAGAGTGCGCAGCAGGGCGTGGCCGGACCTCCAGTGGCGGACCGGCGGGCCGTGGACATCACCTATCACGGCGTCACCGTGACCGACGACTACCAGTGGCTCGAGGACGCGACGTCGGACGAGACGCGGGAGTGGACTCGTGCACAGGACGCGCATGCTCGGGCGTACATCGGCGCCCTGTCGCACCGGGAGGCGGTCCGGGAGCGGGTCAGCGAGCTCCTGCACGCCTCGTCGGTCACGTACGGCTCAGTACAGCAGTCCGGCACGACGTACTTCGCGATCAAGCAGCAGCCGCCGAAGCAGCAGCCCTTCGTCGTCACTATCGACGACCTCGACGATCTTGCGACTGAGACGGTCGTCGTGGACCCCAACGAGATCGACCCGACCGGGCGTACCGCCATCGAGTTCTTCGAGCCCTCGCCCGACGGCTCCCTGATCGCGATCTCGCTGGCCAAGGACGGCAGTGAGGACGGGGTGCTGCACGTCTACGACGTCCGCAGCCGAGAGGTCGTCGGCACACCGATTCCCAGGGTTCTGTTCGGCTCGGTCGCCTGGCGTGCCGATGGGACCGGCTTCTGGTACACCCGGCATCCCCGACCTGGCGAGCGACCCGACGGGGACCTGGACTTCTACCAGGAGATCTGGTTCCACGAGCTCGACGACTCCGCCGACGACGACCGGCGCGACCTGGCCGGCGTGTTCGCCGACGACAAGATCGCGCAGAACATCCTGCAGGCGTCACCCGACGGACGCTGGGTGCTGGACCTGGCCGAGAAGGGCGATGGCGGCGAGTGGGAGATCTTCGTGCGCGCACAGCGCGAAGGTGCCGCGTGGAGCCGGGTCGCGGGTATTGACGACAAGTGCGTCACGGCGCAGTTCGGATGGGACGACGACCTGTGGCTGCTGTCGCTGGAGGATGCGCCACACGGCGAGATCCTACGGCTGCGTCTCGGCGACAGTCCGAGTGTCGACGACGCCACCACCGTCGTGTCGTCCAGCGACGCGACCATCGAGGGCTTCGCGGTGACCCGGTCCCGGGTGTGGGTAGCCGATCTGGTGGGTGGCCCGTCGCAGGTCCGGGTCTTCGACCACGACGGCCGTCCGGTCGGCACGCTTCCGGTGCTGCCGGTCAGCGCCGTCAGTGGCCTTCGGCGGATCGGTGGCACCGAGATCGTCTATGCGAACGAGTCGTTCACGCAGCCGCGCGCATGGTGGCGGGCCGGCGAGTCGGATCAAGAGCCGTCGAGGACCGCCCTCGAGTCGGTCTGCCCGATCGACTTCTCCGACATCGAGGTCGTCCGCGAGACCGCCCCCTCACCTGACGGCACGCAGGTGCCGCTGAGCCTGCTCCAGCGTCGCGGCACCGCTCGCGACGGGAACAACCCGACGCTGCTCTACGGGTATGGGGGCTACGGCATCTCGGTCAAGCCGACGTTCGACCCGAGCGGGATGTTGTGGCTGGAGCAGGGCGGCGTCCTGGCGATCGCGAACATCCGCGGCGGCGGGGAGTACGGCGACGAGTGGCATCGCTCCGGAGCGCTGGCCCACAAGCAGAACGTCTTCGACGACTTCGCCGCCTGCGGCCGGCACCTGATCGAGTCCGGCGTCTGCCGTGCCGACCGGCTGGCCCTGCTGGGTGGCTCGAACGGCGGCCTGCTGATGGGCGCGATGATCACCCAGCATCCGGACCTCGCGCGGGTGGTCGTCGCGCTGGTGCCGGTGCTCGACATGCTGCGCGTCGAGCTGCACCCGAACGGCGTCTACAACGTCACCGAGTACGGCACCGTCACCGACCCGGAGCTGTTCCGCGTGCTGCATGCGTACTCGCCGTATCACAACGTCGCCGACGGCGTGTCCTATCCGGCGGTGCTGCTGACCGCCGGTGAGTTCGATCCCCGCGTCGATCCGTACCACGCCAAGAAGATGACCGCGCGTCTGCAGGCCGCGACCACGTCGGGCCAGCCTGTGCTGCTGCGCATCGAGGCCGGCGGCCACGGACTCACCAGCTCGCTGGGCCAGCAGATCGAGGAGCTGACCGACATGTACGCGTTCATCTTCGACCGCCTGGACCTCGCTTATCCGGTGGCTTGACCGCCTCCTGACCCCGCCTCCCTCCCGCACGCGTGCCGCACGTCCGACATGTCGCCCGTGGGGCCACGCAGACGGGAGGGAGGCGAGGGCTAGGGGTGCGCCGCTGAGCTCCGCATGTCCCTAACTCGGCGCCGGAGTGGGCTGGAAGGTGCCGACGCAGGCCTTGTTGCCGTCGGGATCGGCGAGGACGGTCGTCCTCGGCGCGCGGCTGTCGTCGACGATCACGGCTCCGGCCGCCACGGCAGCCGCGATGCGCGCATCCGCGATGTCGTACGGCACCTGCACGTCGATGTGGAACCGCTGACGTGGCGTCGGATGCGGATCAGTGTCCTGGAACCCCAGGATCGGCACCCGGCCGGTGGTATCACGTACGTCGTCGCCGATCGTGCCTCGTCCGACCGCCTCGCTGCCGCCGGTCAGTAGGGCGGACCACATCGGCGCCAGCTTGTCGGAGTCCGCGGTGTCGAGGACCAGCTCCATGGCGGTGATCGATCGCGGATCGGCGGCCACGGACTGCTCGGCGGCGATCTCGCTGATCCGCCGGGCCAGGTCGACGTCCTGCTGGGTGACCCACTCGACGCGATGCTCGGTGCCCTCGCTGTCGCGGTAGATCGCGTCGTCGCTGATCAGCTTCAGGTCGACATGCGACGCACCCATCCGTACCTCGGGATAGTGCCCGGCGCTCCCACCGGCCTCGGCGATGGCGGTGATGAACCGGGCGCCGGTGGGGAAGTCGCCGATGACGAACCGGGCGTGCAGCCCCTGGCCCAGCTTGCGCCAATCGGCGAGCGCGGCCGCCGTGATCTGCTCTCCGCTGAGCATGTCCATGGTGCATCTCCCGTTCCATGGCCGGTACCGGCGACGGTAACCCCTGTTCCGGACGATGGACTTCCGGAACAGATCGGGCATCACGGCTCGTCTCGCGTCCGTCGGCGCATCGTTGCCGATTTGCGACTCGCCATCGATCAGCGTGGCTCCAGCCATTCCGCCGTTTCTGCGGGGAGGATTGGCGCGAGGCAGTGCAGTCACGCGGCAGAACCCTGCGCCACCATGCGACCAGCGCCGCGCCACGGGAAGGGAAACACCATGACGACGACCACCGGCACGTCCCTGCTGGAGGAAGCCCGCAGCATCGCGGCTGGCGCAACCAACGCGTACTACAACGGCAACCAGTACGTGTTCGAGGAGGCCGCCAAGCTCGCGACCACGCTCGCGCTGGTCGACATCGCCGAGTCGCTTCGGACGCTTGTCGCTGAGCGGACGCAGCCCGACGCCGCCAGGTTCGACGCCAGCCGGTTCGAGCCCGACCGGTACGAGTCCAGGTACGAGTCCAACCAGTTCTGACCAGCGTCCTCGAGCCCACACCGTCGCCGTCGGGCAACTGCCCAGCCAGGTGATGTCAGCGATCCGGGGGCTACCCAAACGCGGGAGCCGGGATCAGACTGAGTGGTGCGGCACTCGAGGAGGCGCAGATGTCGACACAGCGGGCGGAGATCGATCCGTCCGTGACTGCCGCTCTCCGCGATGTCTACGATCCGTGCTGCCGTGACAAGGGCATCTCCGTCGTCGACATGGGGCTGTTGCACAAAGCCCGAGTCGATGACGGCCACGCCCGGGTCGAGCTGCTCCTCACGTCCGGATGGTGCCCGTTCGCCGCGACCGTACTGACCGAGATCGAGGACGTCGTCCGGCAGCTTCCCGGCGTACGCAGCGCCGATGTCGAGATCGTCTGGGACGAGGCCTGGACCACCGACCGGCTCGCTGACTCCGCCCGGGAGAAGCTGCGTTTCCTCCCACCACCCTCCGAGGTTGCAGATCCGTCGGAGTATGTCGCCGGGCATCGGCTGGCGTCTGCGGAACCCCAAACCACCGACGAGGGAGAGGCCCATGATCGGTGACGCATTCGTGTTCGACGGTGTCGCCCACATCTTCAACTTCGACGAGGACAACGCGTACGGCTCGGCCGGCCAGATGTTCTCCAACCATCTGTACGCGTTCCACGCGACGCTGACGCCGGACGGCCAGACCGTGATGCCGCCCGAGGAGTTCTTGCACAAGTGGAGCATCGACGAGATCCGGGAGATGGTCTACGACCAGTCCAACACCGACATGCTCGTCGCGATGCCGCTGCCGCTGACCGACCTCTACAAGGACGGGCTGTCGCCGTGGGAGGAATGCGCCCAACTCGCCCAGCGCGATCCCGACCGCACGGTCTTCTGGGGCACAGTCAACCCGCTGGAGGGCAAGAAGGCGCTCGACGACGTCACGCGCCAGGTCGAGGAGTACGGCGCCAAGGCCTTCAAGTTCTACAACGTGCGCTACGAGGACGCCGGCCCGGTGCCGTGGCGCATGGACGACCCGAAGGTCGCCTTCCCGATCTTCGAGCGGATGCAGGAGCTCGGCGTCAACCTGATCGGCGTTCACAAGGGCGTGCCACTCGGACCGCAGCCGGTCGAGCACACCCAGACGTGGGACATGGACGGCGCGGCCGCGAACTTCCCGGACATCAACTTCGTGATCTTCCACGTCGGCCTGCCGTTCATCGACGAGACCTGCTGGCAGCTGATCCGCTACCCGAATCTGTACGCCTCACTGGCGGCGACGATCAACTTCCTGGTCCGGGCACCGCGGATGTTCGCCGAGATCCTCGGCAAGCTGATGTTCTGGTGTGGCGAGGACAAGATCGTGTACGGCTCGGAGGCGCCGATCTTCCATCCGCAGTGGGCCCTCGAAGCGTTCTGGAACTTCGAGATCCCGCAGGACCTTTGCGAGGGCTATGGCTATCCGCCGCTGACCGAGCAGGCCAAGCGCAAGATCCTCGGCGAGAACCTGCTGCGCCTGCACGGGATGGACGTCGACGGGACGAAGGCCAGCCTGGCCAAGGGATGAGGCACAGGTCGGACGGCGAAGCTAGCCATCGCCCACTCCCGCCGATTCACCGCGCTCAAGGGTCCGCTGGATCCGGTCCAGGCGGGCGCTGATCTCGGCGAGTTGGGCAGTCAACTGGTCAACGTCCGCAGTCTCCGTCGCATCGAAGGTGGCGGCCCGCTCCTGGCGCGCCCGCTCGATGAAGCTCGAGGTGATCACGGCGGTCACGATCGTGACGAAGGCGATCGCCTCCAGCATGAACAGCGCACCGATCACCTGACCAACCGCGGTCTCGGGAGTCACGTCGCCATAGCCGACGGTCGTCACCGTCTGCAGGGCCCACCACAGTCCGGTGCCGAAGTCGGGGAACTCCTTGTGGTCGAAGATCGTGATCATGGCGCCGCCGAGAAGCACACTCAAGAACGTTGCGGCAACGATCACCGCCATCGCTCTACGGACCGACAACGGGGTGTGCAGGAACTTCCCGAACCGGCGCTCCACCACCTTGAAACGAGCCATGACGCCTCCTGGAACGCAGTAGGACGATCGTCCCACCGATGAGGCGATGGCGTCGGCCAAAAGCCGCCCAGTGACTCGGCGAGCCGTCAGCCGAGCGACTCGTGAGGCGCTCTGGTGTGGCACAGGTGCGACGGCAGCACCATGCCGTCGTACTTGGCGTGCACCTTCGTCATGCCCGGGCGCAGCTGCTGCTGCTGCTGAGCCGATCCGGAAGCGGCGGAGCCGCCGACAGCTGCCGCGAGCAGCACGACCATGGCCGCGAACAGCAGCGGTCGCTGGATCAGTTTCGGGAGTACGTGCATCAGAGGTCTCCGTCCCGGGCAGCACTGCCAGGGTACGCCTGCGATCGGCCTGTACGTCGAGCCTCGCTGCCAGGACACTTGTCGCCATGGGGATTCGCGTCAGTGCGGTGGGGCTGGTTGTCCCGATCGTCTTCGGGGTGTGGGGGTGTGGCGAGGAGGCAATGCCGTCGTCCGGCGCGCTTCCCGATGGACGTACGTTCCTGTCGATGTCGGTGGTCGAGAGCGGCGAGCCGAGGCCGTTGGTCGAAGGGACGCGGATCCGGCTGGACTTCGGCGAAGGCGGGTTGAGTGTGCAGACGGGATGCAACTACCTCGACCTCGGCAACGTCCGACAGGTTGACGATCGCCTCGTCGTCGGTCGGCAACTCTTCACGGAGATGGCATGCTCCAAGGAGCGGATGGACCAGGACGACTGGGTCCTGGAGTTCATGACCAGTGAGCCAACCGTGCGCCTCGACGGCGACACCCTGTGGATGACATCGGGGGAGACCACCATCGAGTTGCTCGACATCGAGGTCGCGACCCCCGACCAGCCGTTGGTCGGTCAACAATGGCGGATCAACACGATCATCGACGGGCAGTCGGAGACCTCGTACAACGCCGAGGCCGAGGCGTATCTGGTCTTCGACGCCGACGGCACGCTGCGCGGCCACACCGCCTGCAACGCGTTCAGCGCCAGCTACGAGGTGGACGGGACCACGCTCAGCACGTCCGGGCTGACCACGACCAAGGCGGCGTGTGATGACTACGGCGCCCTGATCGAGGCCGCCCTGTACGACGTGCTTCGCGACGACTCCACCATCGACATCGAGACCAGGCAGCTGACGCTCACCTCGGCCGACGGCAACGGCGTATCCCTGCGGACGAACCTCTGAGTCAGTCGGTGTAGCCGCCGACGCTGAGGTTGACCACGGTGCCGGTCATGGCGCCAGCGTGGTCCGACGCGACGAATGCCGCGGTGTCGGCGATCTCGGCCAGCGTCGGGAGCCGCCCGAGCAGCGTGCCCTGCTCGAGCCTGGCCCGGAACTGCTCGGGCGTGACACCGGCCGCTTCGCTCGCGGAGGCGAAGTTCGCCTCGATGAGCGGCGTCTCCGGGATCGCGTGGGAGCGCAGACAGACCACCCGTACGCCCGCCGGTCCCGCCTCCATGGCCAGGTCTCGTGAGAACGCCTCGATCGCGGCCCAGGCCGGTCCGGCTCCGCCGATCATGGGCGTCGGCAGCCGGCTCGGCAGCGCGGTCAGGGTCAGGATCGCTCCCGACGCCTGGGCCCGCATCCGCCGGGCGGCGGCGGTCGCGGTGATGAAGTTCGTGCTCGTGTAGAAGGCGATCGAGCGGGCGAAGGCGGCGTGGGGGAGCTGCGTCAATGGGGTGCGTTCCGGCGTGATGCCCGGGCCGGTGGCGTTGAACGAGATGTCGACGCGGCCGGCCTGCTCGACCACGCCGTCGAGGTGCTCGCCGACGGCCGTCTCGTCGAGGGCGTCGACCTCGGCCGCCTCGGCGGAGCCGCCGGCGGCCTGGATCTCCTTCGCGACGGACTCGACGTTCGCGGCGTTGCGCCCGGTGACGAAGACCCTCGCCCCTTCTCGCGCGAACGCTTGGGCGACGGCGCCGCCGATCGCGCCACCGGCTCCATAGATCACAGCGGTCTTGTTCTGCAGCAACATGGTGTCCTCCGAAGTCGTACTCGGTCTTTCGAAGGGGCAGACACCACCCGGTCGGCGAAATGGGCGTTCGTGGACCGCCCAGTTCGCCGTCCCGCCGGTGTCGGTACAGGATGGAAGTGCGCGACGAGCGCAGGAGCACGAGACCCAAGGGTGGAGTCGTGACTGCCGACCTCATCACCAAGGCGCGGGCGGGCGACGGCGACGCGTTCCGCGAGCTGACCGAGCCACACCGCCGCGAGCTGCAGGTGCACTGCTACCGCATGCTCGGATCGGTGCACGATGCCGAGGACGCGCTCCAGGACACGCTGCTCGCCGCCTGGCAGGGCCTCGGCGGGTACGAGGAACGCGCGTCGATCCGTACCTGGCTCTACCGGATCGCCACCAACCGATGCCTCAACGCCATCCGCTCGGCCAGCCGGCGTGCGCCAACCGAGTTCAACGTGCCCGGGGTCGACCCGCCGGAGCCCACCCGGCTCGGAGAGGTCGCCTGGCTCGAGCCGTACCCCGACAGCCTGTTCGAAGGGGCGATCGACGTTCCGCTCGGGCCGGAGGCACGCTACGAGCAGACCGAAGCTATCTCGCTGGCGTTCATCACCGCATTGCAGGTGTTGCCCGCTCGCCAGCGCGCGGTGCTCATCCTGCGCGAGGTGCTCGGCTATCCGGCCGCCGACGTGGCCGACCTCCTCGACACAACCGTCGCCTCGGTCAACAGCGCCCTCAAGCGCGCCCGGGCCGGCCTGCAGAGCCGGCTGCCGCTGCTCGGCGAGAACGAACAGCCGCCCGCAGCCGACTCGCCAGCCGAGCAGGCGCTGGTGGCGAGGTTCGTCAAGGCGTACGAGGCGGCCGATGTCGACGCGGTGGTCGCCCTACTCACTGACGACGTCTTCATGTCGATGCCGCCGATGCCGCTCGAGTACGAGGGCCGGGACGTCGTGGCCGACTTCTGCGCGGCGTTCTTCCGCTCGGGCCGTCGGTTCGACCTCGTACCGACGCGGGCGAACGGTCAGCCGGCGTTCGGGACGTACCTGCACTCGCCCGACGGCGTCCGTCGTGGGACCGGCCTGTTCGTCATCACCTGCGCCGGCGACCGGGTCAGCGCGATGGTCCGCTTCGAGAACTCGATGCTGCCGTGGTTCGGGCTGCCGCGCTCGCTTCCCGGCTGACGCGCCGGGGTCGATAGCCTCGGCGCCGTGAGGCTGACGGTGCTCGGCGGCAGCGGCGCGTTCCCGTTGCCCGATGTGGGATGCAGCGGCTACCTGGTCGAGGACGCGGGCTTCCGGCTGCTGATCGACCCCGGGTACGGGACGGCCGGGGAGCTGATCCGGCTGCTGCCCGTGACCGAGCTCGACGCGGTCTACGTCACCCATCGGCACCCGGACCACTGCGCCGATCTCAATCCGCTGCTTCGCGCCCGGGCGATGGCCGACGAGCCGGCTGCCGCTCCGTTGCCGGTCTATGCGCCTCCGAACGCGCTGGACGTCGTACTCGCGCTGGACCGTCCGGGGATGCTGGACGAGGCGTACGAGCTGCACGAGTTCGGCATCGGCGACAGTTGGACGCTCGGGCCGATGCGGGTCGAGACCAGCGAGCTGCCGCACTACGTGCCCAACGCGGCGGTCCGGCTGACGGGGTCGGCCGGCAGCCTCGTCTACACCGGCGACGGCGGCCCGTCGACGGCGCTGGTCGAGCTGGCCGGGGGAGCGGATCTGCTGCTCGCTGAGTCGACCCACATCGACGCGCCACCCGAGGGGCTCGACGGGCTGTTGTGCGATGCGGCTACCGCCGGTCGCCAGGCGGCGGAGGCCGGTGTGAAAGCGCTGATGCTGACGCACCTGTGGCCCAGCGACGATCCGGAGACCGCGATGCGGCGGGCGGCGGAGTCGTACGACGGGCCGATCCGGGTGGCGCGGCCCGGTGTGGTCGCCGAGGTCGGTGGCACGGCCTAGGCGCTGACGCGGGACGCGTCCCGTGAGCGTCGGCACGCGATACTCTGCGGCGGATGACGCGAGCTGCCACGGTCGCCGAGGTGCAGGCTGTACTCGAGGCCGCCTACGACCCGCATCGAGCCGAGGAGTGGGACGCCGTCGGCCTCGTGACCGGCGACCCGACCGACGAGGTCCACCGGATCCTGCTCGCCGTGGACCCGACGCACGACGTCATCGACGAGGCGATCGAAACCCGCGCCGATCTGCTCGTGACCCATCACCCACTGCTGCTGCGTCCGGTGAACTCGGTCGCGGCGACGACGCCGAAGGGCCGGGCGGTCCACAAGCTCATCAGCAACCGGGTTGCGCTGATCACCGCGCACACCAATGCCGATGCCCCGCCCGGCGGTGTGTCCGACGCGATGGCGCAGGCGCTGGGGCTCGACGACGCGGAGCCGATCGCGGCCCAGCAGACCGACCCGCAGGACAAGCTCGTCACGTTCGTTCCCCATGCCGATGCGGCCAAGGTCATCGATGCATTGGCGGCGGCCGGCGCCGGTGACATCGGGGCCTACGAACGATGCGCGTACACCTCGCCGGGCACCGGCACGTTCCGGCCCACCCAGGACGCCAACCCGACGATCGGCGAGGTCGGCGCTATCGAGGAGGTCGCCGAGCTCCGCGTCGAGATGGTCGTCCCGCGTTCCCGCCGGGCGGCTGTCGTCGCAGCCCTCCGCGCGGCCCACCCGTACGAAGAGGCGGCCTTCGACATCTACGAGCTGGCGACGCAACCGAGTCGTAGCGGCAGCGGGCGGATCGGACGGCTGGCCGCGCCGACGACACTCGGCCAGTTCGCCTCTGCCGTCGTCGATGCGCTGCCAGACACGGCCAGTGTCGCCCGGGTCGCCGGCGATCCGGGTCAATCCGTACGCACCGTGGCGCTCTGTGGTGGCGCCGGTGACTTCCTGCTCGACCAGGTGCGAGCCACTGATGCCGACGTCTATGTCACGTCCGATCTGCGGCATCATCCGGCGTCGGAGCTGCGTGAACACGGGTCGCTGGCGCTGATCGACGTACCACACTGGGCCGCGGAGTGGACCTGGCTTCCGGTCGCCGAGCGCATGCTCACTGCCGCTTTGGCCACCCAGGGCATTACCGTGGAGACCCGAGTGTCGACCATCGTCACCGACCCATGGACCGGTCACGTCCCCATGAGCCGAGGAGCCCCCCGCTGAAAGCCGACCCGAGCGCCGTCCGGACCCTGCTCGATGTGCAGACCGTCGACAGCACGCTCCAGCAACTGGCCCACCGCAAGAAGAACCTGCCGCAGCACGCCGAGCTGGCTGAGCTGGAGGAGCGGCAGTCCGCGCTCGAGAACCGGCGGGTCGAGCTCGACACCCAGATCGCCGACATGACCCGAGACCAGAAGAAGGCCGACGCCGACGTCGAGCAGGTGAAGGCCCGGCGGGTACGCGATCAGCAGCGGCTCGACGCGGGACAGGTGTCCTCGCCGCGTGAGCTCGAGCAGTTGCAGAGCGAGATCGTGGCGCTGGACCGACGGATCGGCGTGCTCGAGGACGCCGAGCTGGAGATCATGGAGCAGCTCGAGTCGCAGCAGTCCGAGCTCGGCGGGCTCGCGACCGAGGCCGAGGAACTCGCCGGCAAGGTCGAGTCGGTCACCGCGGCCCGCGACGCAGCCGTCAACGAGTTCGATGCGGCCGCCGCCGAGGCCACCGGCGAGCGTGAGCGCCTGGCCGCCGACATCCCCGACCAGCTGATGGCGGTCTACGAGCGGATGCGAGCCCAACTCGGTGGCGTCGGTGCCGCGGCCCTGCGGCGTCGGCGCTGCGAGGGCTGCCGCCTGGAGCTCACCGAGGCCGACCTGGCCGAGATCCGGTCCGCACCCGAGGACGAGGTACAGCGCTGTCCCGAGTGCAATCGGATCCTCGTGCGTACGCCCGAGTCGGGCATCTGATGGTGGCCGACCGAGTCATCATCGAGGCCGATGGCGGGTCGCGAGGCAATCCGGGTCCGGCCGCCTACGGCGCGCTGATCCGCGACGCCGACACCGGCGAGGTGCTGGCCGAGCGGGCCGAGCACATCGGCGAGGCGACCAACAACGTCGCCGAGTATCGCGGCCTGATCGCTGGTCTCGAACTGGTGCGGGAGCACACTCCCGACGCCGCCGTCGAGGTGCGGATGGACTCCAAACTCGTCGTGGAGCAGATGGCCGGCCGTTGGAAGATCAAGCACGCCGGTATCCGGCCGCTCGCGTTGCAGGCTCGCTCCCTGGCGCCGGCCAACGTGACGTGGACCTGGGTGCCGCGCGCCGAGAACGCCGCCGCGGATGCGTTGCTCAACCGCTGTCTCGACGAAGGTCCCGGCTCGCGGATCGACACGGTCGGCTCCGAAGGCGGCGACAACCCCGGGCCGGAGTCGAAGCCGGTCGGTCAGCCGCTGGTCGGCTGGCGACCCCCCGACGCCGGTACGCCGACGACGTTGATCCTGCTGCGGCACGGCGTCACCGAACACACACTCGGCAAGATGTTCAGCGGCTCGGGCGGCTCGAACCCGCCACTCAACGACGAAGGCGAGGCCCAGGCCGGTCGAGCCGGCGAGTGGCTGCGGCAGTGGCGCGCGTACGGCACCGATGCCCAGCTCAGCGACACGATCGTCGCGGTCCACTCGTCACCGCTGCGGCGATGCCAGCAGACTGCCGGGATCGTGGCCGACCGCCTCGGCCTGTCGGTCGATGTGGACGACGACTTGGCCGAGGCCGACTTCGGCGAGTGGGACGGCCGCACCTATCCCGAGGTGCAGGAGCGGTGGCCCGCGGAGTTCGAGGCCTGGATCGGCTCGACCGCCGTTGCCCCACCCGGCGGCGAGTCGATCGACAACGTGGCAACCCGGGCCGGGGGCGCGCTGCATCGGCTGCTGGACAAATACCCCGGCGAGACCGTCGTGGTGGTCAGTCACGTCACGCCGATGAAGATGATCATCCGCGAGACCCTGCAGTCGCCGATGGACGTCATCCATCACCTCCACATCGCACCGGCCTCGATGTCGATCGTCGCGTGGTGGCAGGACGGCGTCTCAGCATTGAAGCTCTTCTCGTACGTCGCGTCCTGACGGCGACCCGGCCATCCGGCCGGTGGACGGCGCCGAACTCCCGGTGAGACTCCATCCGCATCGCCTCGGAGGTCGCCATGTCGGGCACCAGCCGCCTACGCTTCAGTCTTCTCGCCGTCCTGTTCGCCTTCGCCACCATGGCCGCGATCATCGGCGTCGTCTCGCTCATGTCGGCGACGACCGTCGACATGGGAGCCACTGCCATCGAGTACGGCCTGATCGCCTGAGTCGTACCCCCTCGCTGCCGCTACCCTGAAGGTGGACGAGCCGGCCGGGCGGCCGCGTCGGACAGCACGCGCTGTTCGCCGAGGAAGGTCCGGACTCCACAGAGCAGGGTGGTGGGCAACGCCCACCCGAGGTGACTCGCGGGACAGTGCCACAGAGACAGACCGCCAACGGCCCGGCATCGCCGGGAACGGGTAAGGGTGAAACGGTGGTGTAAGAGACCACCAGCGCTCCGGGCGACTGGAGCGGCTGGGTAAACCCCACCCGGAGCAAGGCCAAGAAGGCACGGTACGCCGTGCCGCGCGAACGTCTGAGGGTTGCTCGCCCGAGTTCGCGGGTAGGCCGCAAGAGGGCACCGGCAACGTTGCCCCGGAGATGGATGGCCGCCGGGCGCATGACACGCGCCGCACAGAATCCGGCCTACAGGCCGGCTCGTCCACTACACCCCATCTGACCTGTAAGGGCGCCTCGCCGCTCACGTTCGCCAATCGTTCGCCAGTAGGAGCGCCGAAGGCCGCCGTCGCACGGCTGGAGGGTGGTCCAGGGGCGGCGGGAGGCCGCCGCCCGGCCGCGGACCCGTCGCACGTCACCGTGAAAGTTACGGGCCGCCGCCGCGAGGCCACCCCAGGCGGCCACCCTGGTCCCCCGGTGGGGGTAACTTGGCCGAGGTGTCGAGGCGTTCCCAATCGCGCATCCCGCACCGGGTGCACTCAGCGTACTTATAGCCCTCGGGCGACTTGGCCTCGCGCCAATCGTGCCGTCCGATCCGGCAACGCCAGGTTCTTGCCATAGAGAAACATCCTTCCCGGGTTCGAAGATGTTCCTCGAGAGCGGAGGCGCCTAGGGCCGAAGTTCCCGAAGCGTTTCCCCCTTCAGGGACGACAGCGGCCCCCGGGCGGGATCCAGTGCGGTTACCGGAGCCGTTGTTCGCGGCTTCTCAGCGTCGCCGGCCGAACCTCCACGACAGGCCGCGACCGAGGCGGAAGCTGCCACCGCCACGGGTGTTGAGCCTCAGGCGCCGGCCGATCCTTCGTGACACGCTCGCGCCGCCAGTGCTGAGATTGGCGTCGGTCTCGTCGTCGAGCTTCACACGCTTGCGCCAGATGAGTCCCACCGTCACTCGCCTCTGCTTTCGTCGTCCTTGACCAGCGCTAGCCGCACGTATACCAACGCCGGTGCCGTGGCCGCTAGGGCCTTCTCGAGGTGTTCGCGGACCTCGTCCAGGGATCGGGCAGTCCGGCTCGTCCACGCTCCTCGATCTCTGACGAGATTGCGTACGCATTGCCCGCGCATGGGCCGGTTACCTGTATTGTCTTGCAGCACTCTATGCTGCAAAATGTGAAGCATGAGTGCTGCGATCGCCCGGAAGAGTGTCCCGATCACCCTCGACGACATCGAGGACGTCGAGCGGCTGCGCAGCGAGGACCGCCTCTATCGCGAGGCGCTTCAGGCAGTCGCCGGCGTCGAGTTGTCCGATCAGCCGTCTGAGGCCGAGGCGCTCCATGCGCTCATAGCCGCCGGTCGATGGGCGCTTCACCAACACGTCATGGCGACCGGTTATGCAGCATTGGCCGCCGCCCAGACCGACGAGGACCGCGAGATCACTCGCGAGATCTCTCGTCGTGCTCGCCTGCTAGGCGAGTAATCCCGTGGCCAAGCCTGTCCGTGGTCAGGTCTATATGGCCACGCTCGGCAAGCATCGAAAGCCCTGGCTGATCGTCTCGAACAACGCCCGCAACGAAAGCGGCCTCGGCACGGTTCTCGCGGTCCGGATCACGACGTCCCATAAGCCATCCCTGGACAGCATCGTCGAGCTGAGCAATGACGACTCACTTCAGGGCCGCGTTTTGTGCGACGACAGCACGGTGCTCTACCAAGACGAGCTCGACGATCTGGTCGGCTATCTGAGCCCGTCGACCATGATGCGAATCGACCTTGGTCTGCGAGCAGCGCTCGCCCTGCGTTGAGGGCCGTCATCGGTCAATCGGTGAGGCTGAGTTCGCCGGCGAGTTGAGCCGCGTCGATCCGGACGGCCTCAAGGCCGAGGACTATCCCTCTCACCTGGCAGACTTGGCTGCGAACGACGAAACGTAGCTCACTTCTGAGCCAGCCTCATTCGGGGAGAAATCCGGCTCGTCCATGTATCTTCTCGGCCCCTTCGCCCCTCCTAGTCGCTGCCCTTCGATGTCGCCTGAGCCGGAGGCCGATCTGTGAGCAAACCCGCCATCCTGACCGTTGACGACGACCCCAGGGTGTCGGCCGCCATCTCTCGGGATCTGAGGAACCGCTATGGCTCCGAGTATCGCGTCGTGCCGGTGACGTCGGGGGAGGAAGCCCTCGGCGTGCTGACGACGCTCGCGCTGCGCGGTCAGCAGGTGGCGATGATCGCCTCGGACCAGCGGATGCCCGAGATGACCGGGACCCAGATGCTGGAGCGTGCGCGTACGCAGGCTCCGGAGGCCAAGCAGTTGCTGCTGACGGCGTACGCGGACACCGAGGTCGCGATCAAGGCGATCAACGAGATCGGACTCGACTACTACCTGCTCAAGCCGTGGGACCCGCCAGAGGAGCGGCTGTACCCCGTGATCGATGACTTGCTCGAGGAGTGGCGCGGAGCGCATCCGGAGGAGACGTCCGATCTTCGGGTGATCGGCCATCGTTGGTCCGAGCGCAGCCACGAGATCAAGACGTTCCTGGCGCGCAATCACGTGCCCTATCGCTGGCTCGACGTCGAGCGCGACAAGGACGAGGCGGATCGGCTGACCGGGCTCGCCCAGGCGGACCCCGCCCAACTGCCGCTCGTGCTCGTCCCCGATGGCGAGCCGTTGCTCTCGCCGTCGGCACTCGACGTCGCCGACGCGCTTGGGCTGCACACCAAGGCCGAGCAACCGCTCTACGACGTGTGCATCGTCGGCGCCGGTCCGGCCGGGCTGGCGGCTGCGGTCTACGCCGCGTCCGAGGGCCTGAGCACGGTCATCGTCGAGCATCAGGCCCCCGGCGGCCAGGCCGGTCAGAGCGCGAGCATCGAGAACTATCTCGGCTTCCCGAAGGGGCTGAGTGGCGCCGACCTGACGCATCGTGCGGTCACGCAGGCGTCCCGGTTCGGAGCCGAGATGGTGCTCGCCCGCGATGTCGTGGGTCTCCAGACCCGCGGACCGGTACGCGCCGTGGTGCTCGACGGCGCCGGCGACCTGGAGTCCAAGGCGGTCATCGTCGCCACCGGTGTGTCGTACCGGCGACTCGACGCCGACGGGGTCGAGGAGCTGACCGGACGCGGCGTCTACTACGGGGCCGATGCGCGGGATGCGAGCCAGTGCGAGGGCGACGACGTCTACATCGTCGGTGCCGCGAACTCGGCCGGCCAGGCCGCGCTCAACTTGGCCAAGCACGCCAAGCGGGTCGTGATGGTCGTGCGCGGCGACTCGCTCGAGCGGACCATGTCCCGCTATCTCATCGAGCGGATCATGCAGGCGCCGAACATCGACGTCCGGTTCCACAGTGAGGTGGTGGCCTGTCGTGGCGATGGGCACCTGGAGGAGCTCACCGTCGTCAACCGGTGCGCCGAGGTCGAGGACCGGGTACGGACGAGCTGGCTGTTCGCGTTCATCGGTGCCTCACCGCGTACCGAGTGGCTCGGCTCCGAAGTCGTACGCGACGAGCGGGGCTATGTCGTGACGGGTGGCGACCTGCAGCATCCCGCGCACACCGGTGCTGGCTGGCCGCTGTCCCGATCGCCCTACGTGCTCGAGACGAGCGTGCCCGGCGTGTTCGCGGCCGGCGACGTGCGGCTCGACTCGATGAAGCGGGTCGCGTCAGCCGTCGGTGAGGGCGCGATGTCGGTCTATCTGGTCCACCGCTACCTGGCGACGATCTGATGCGGGTCGAGGAGCTTCGCGGGCTGAGCCTGTTCAACGGGCTGACCGACGAGCAGCTCGCCGACCTGATCGCCGCGGGCGACGAGGTACAGATTGAGCCCGGCGTCGAGCTGTTCCGCGAGGGCGACCACGCCGACCATTGGTACGTGCTCCTCGACGGTGCGGTCGAGCTGATGCGACGGGTCGGTCGCGAGATCACCGTCGTGGGCCGGCTGGACGTGCCCGGTCGATGGGCCGGCGGCTTCCGCGCCTGGGACGAGCACGGCGTCTATCTCGCGACCGGGCGCGGTGTGACCGAAGGACATGTGCTCCGGGTGCCGTCCACGGCCCTGCGATCGCTGACCGATGCCTGGTTCCCGTTCGGGGGGCACATCGTCCAGGGCGTGTTCGGAACGGCGCGCAACATCGAGTCGACGGTGCGGCAGCGCGAGTCGCTGGTCACCCTCGGCACGCTGGCGGCCGGTCTCGCGCACGAGCTGAACAATCCGGCGGCTGCCGCCACGCGGTCCGCCGATGCGCTCGACGATGTCTGCCAGACCCTGATCGGGTCGTTCGCACGGCTGTGCTCGGGCGTCCTGTCGCCCCAGCAGGTCGGTGCGCTCGACGCGTTGCGCCGTGAGATCGAGCCGCGGCCGAAGGTGCTGGACGCATTGACGGCCGCGGATCGAGAGGACGAGCTCTCGACCTGGCTGAATCAGCACAACGTCGAGCGTGACTGGGTGATCGCCCCGCCGCTGGTCGCCGCCGGCGTCGACATCGCCTGGTGCGAGCGAGCTGCCGAGGTGCTGGACGGTAAAGCGCTCGGGCCCGGTCTGGAGTGGGTCGCGAGCACGTACTCCGCCAAGACGCTGCTCGCCGAGGTGCAGGAGTCGACCCGGCACGTCTCCGAGTTGGTCGACGCTGTCCGGTCGTACTCCCAGATGGATCGCGCCTCGATGCAGTCGATCGATGTCACCGACGGGATAGAGAGCACGCTGGTGATGCTCGGGCACCGGCTGCGTCAGGGCGTCGGCGTCGTACGCGACTACGGCGACGACGTACCGCAGATCGAGGCGTTCCCCGGCGAGCTCAACCAGGTGTGGACGAACCTCATCGACAACGCCGTCGACGCCATGGACGGCAGCGGCACACTCCGCCTGTCGACCCGGGTCAACGAAGACGGCATCGTGGTCGAGATCGCCGACACCGGATCCGGCATGGAGCCGGAGGTCGCCGCCCGGGCCTTCGAGGCGTTCTACACGACCAAGGACGTAGGCAAGGGCACCGGGCTCGGGCTCGACATCGCGCGGCGGATCGTCGAAGACCGCCACGGCGGCAACCTGGTGATCGACTCGCATCCGGGCGAGACCATCTTGCGCGTCCACCTGCCGCTTCGGGCGCGGCCGTCCTAGGTCAGCCGGCGTACTTCGCGGCGACCAGCGCAGTCGCCGCGGTCGGGGCCAGCGGCAGATCGGGAAGCAGCATGGCGTTGACGATGTGGTACGCGTCGGGCTCGCCGCTCCACGTCCGGCCCGAGACCCGAAGGTCTTCGCCGAGCTCGTGGTGCCAGCTGCCGGTGGCGCGGTCGACGAAGTGCTGGTCGATCGCCTTCCACCACAGGTCGGACTCGTCGGCGCCGACGGCTTCGCCGGTCCGGCGGGCCAGCGCGTCGGCGGCCGTGACCGCCTCGGCGAGGACCCAGTGGAAGCGCTCGCGGACGACCGGGCGGCCGGACCAGTCGGTGGTGTAGACCAGCGTGCCGTCGGAGTCGGGGGCGCCGTCGCGAGCCGCCGTCGTGAACAGCGCGGCCGACGCCTCGATCATCCACTCCGGAGGATCGTCGAGACTCGCCTCGAGGTCCAGCAACAGCCGTGCCCACTCGAACCCATGACCGGGGGTCGCGCCGTACGGCCGGAACGGGTCCGCCGGCCGGTCGGCGTTGTAGTCGAGCAGGACCTGCCAGTCGGCGTCGAAGTGCTCGGGTATCCGCCAGTCGTTGCTCCTGGCGATGCCGTTGATCACGCGTTCGCAGATCGACAGGGCGCGGCGGCGCCAGATCGGATCGCCGGTCGCGTCGGCGGCGAAGAGGTAGGCCTCGACCGCGTGCATGTTGCTGTTGACCCCGCGGTACGGCTCGAGTTCGGTCCAGTCGGCGTTCCAGGACTCGCAGCAGCGGCCCGCCTCGTCGTCCCAGAAGCGATCGGCGTGAATGTCGAGTGCTTGCGCAAGGAGCCGATCGGCGCCGGGGACTCCGGCAACCTGGGCAACTGAGCCGGCCAGCACGACGAAGGCGTGCTCATAGCAGCCCTTGGTCGTCTCGACCGGGCTGCCGTCGGATCGGACCGACCGATACCAGCCGCCGTGTCGCTGGTCGGCGAAGAGCTCCTGCAGGCTGCAAACGCCGTGCTCGGCCAGTGGATGCACCTGGTCCTCGAGCACGGACGCGAGCGAGAACACGTACGTCATCCGGGCGTTGATCCACAGCTCGAGATCGCGGCTTGGGTCGACGTCGCCGGTGGCGTCGAGCCAGCCGAAGCCGCCGCCCGGCAGCGCCGACATGGCCGCGAATCGAAGCACCGCATCGCATTGCTCGGCTCGCCAGGTCGTCCCGCCCGGTCCCCCCGGGGGGATCCTCGCTGTCATGCCATCACGCTCCGAACGTCTCGGACGCCAGATCGAGGGCCGTCTGCCGTGTCCGGACGTATCGAACCGCATGGTCGGCGCGGTTGCAGCCCCGGATCGGCCCAAACGCCGATCCTGGCCGCAAAGTTGCCCGGTGCGGAGTCGGTCCAGCGCCGACCGTGGTCGATCCGGGCCGAGCTAGGGCAGGGTCAGGATCTCGGCGCCGCTGTCGGTGACGAGGATGGTGTGCTCGAACTGGGCGCACCGCGACTTGTCCTTGGTGGTCACGGTCCAGTTGTCCGGCCACATGTCCCACTCGTGGGTGCCGAGGGTCAGCATCGGCTCGACCGTGAACGTCATGCCCGTCTCGATCAGGTCGTCGAAGTGCGGCGTGTCGAAGTGCGGGATGATCAGGCCCGAGTGGAACCACTCACCGATCCCGTGGCCGGTGAACTCGCGTACGACGCCGTAGCCGAACCGCTTGGCATACGACTCGATCACCCGGCCCACGATGTTGACCCGGCGGCCCGGCCGGACCGCCTTGATGCCGCGCAGCGTGGCCTCGTGGGTGCGTTCGACCAGCAGTCGACTGGCCTCGTCGACGTTGCCGACCAGGTAGGTCTTGTTGGTGTCGCCGTGCACGCCGTTGATGAACGCGGTGATGTCGATGTTGACGATGTCGCCGTCCTGCAGCGGACGGGCGTCCGGGATGCCGTGGCAGATCACCTCGTTGACGCTCGTACACAGTGACTTCGGGAAGCCCTTGTAGCCCAGCGTCGATGGGTACGCACCGTGGTCGATCAGGAACTCGTGCCCGACCCGATCCAGCTCGTCGGTCGTGACGCCGGGCGCGATCACCGTCTCGATGGCATCCAGTGCCTGCGCCGCGATCCGACCGGCGACCCGCATCCGCTCGATCATCTCGGCGTCCTTGATCTCCGAACCCCGGAACGGGGCCGGCTGCGGGCGGTCGACGTACTCCGGACGCGGGATCGAGTCGGGTACCGGCCGGCGCGGCGAGATGGCGGCTGGGGCGAGAACAGTCACCTCAGCTTCCTCCCGTGACTGTGCCCACCTGCTGAAACCCCTTCTGACCTGCTGTTATGGGGTACAGTAACGAATCGCAAGAGTGGACACAAGAGGCCATGGACTTACTCATGGATCGCATGGCATCGCACGAAATCGCACGGAAGGCGCCGTGACCGGCAAGGCAGGACACCGCGGATTCGGGCACCTGAGAAGGCTACCGTCCGGCCGATGGCAGGCGTCCTACATGGGACCGGATCTGGTCCGGCATAACGCGCCGACCACCTTCGAGGCGAAGATCGACGGCGAGGAGTGGCTGGCCGCGCGTCGGCGCGAGATCTCCGTCGACGACTGGCAGCCACCCAAAGCCCGGACCACCGCGATCCTTCGTACCTACGCCGAGACGTGGGTCGAGACCCGCACGACGTCCAATGGGCGGCCGCTGCGCCGCAAGACGAGGTCGCACTATGCCTACCTGTTGCGCGCGCACATCCTGCCCACCTTCGGCGACATGCCACTCAAGGCGATCACCCCGGCCGCGGTACGCCACTGGTTCGCCGCCCTCGCCGCGACCCCGACCGCCAGGGCCCACGCCTACACGGTGTTGTCGTCCATCCTCAAAACCGCGGTCGAGGACGGCGAGATCACCAAAACGCCATGCATGATCAAGGGCGCCACCAAAGCCAGACAGGAACGCGAGGTCAGGCCTGCGACGCTCGACGAGCTCGAGGTGATGACCGAGGCGATGCCCGAGCGGCTCCGGCTGCTGATTCCGCTGTCGGCTTGGTGCGCTCTCCGCTTTGGTGAAACCGCCGAACTGCGCCGCGGCGACATCGACGTCAAGAACGGTGTCGTCAAGATCCGTAGGGCCGTCGTCCGCGCCGATCGCGAGGTGTACGTCGACAGCCCCAAGTCCAACGCCGGATCCCGCGACGTGCATATCCCGCCGCATCTGATCCCGATGGTGAAGCAGCACCTTCGCGACCACGCCCAGATCGGCAGTGACGGGCTCCTGTTCTACGCCGTACGCACCGGCCGGCAGCTACCCCACTCGACACTGAGCTACAACTTCCGCAGGGCGCGAGAAGCCGCAGGACGGCCCGACCTCACCGCCCACGCGCTCCGCCACACCGGCGCCGTCCTCGCCGCACAGTCCGGCGCCACACTCAAAGAACTCATGGCCCGCCTCGGCCACACCACACCGCAGATGGCGATGCGCTACCAACACGCCAGCGACGAACGCGACCGCGAACTCGCCAAACGCCTATCGGAGATAGCGAAAGGACGGTAGAAGCGCCCAGCTTCCTGTAGGCGAACATACGCACTAACGGCTCCCGCCGCCTCACATCCTCGACGCGGCGAGGTCCACCTTCGGGACCATGTCGGTAAGGGCGCGATGCGTTGTTGTTCCCGCCCCGCGATGGCACCTGGTTCCTGCGTGAGTCGAGTTCGGAATTGCGCTTCCACGTCCTGCGTCACATGGCCTGACTTATGCCGGGAGGGCCGGCGCGACCACGGCCGAACTGATGGGTCGCGCCGGATACAAGACGGCCGCGGCCTCCTTGGTCCACCAGCACGCAAGCGCCGACCGGGACCAGGCCTCGCGGCGAAGCGTCGAGGATGTCCGAGAGCAAGTCTGTGACTTAGGTCACACGCTGCATTCGCTGTAATTCGCCAGAGTCAACCGGAGTCAACCGGAGTCAATTATTGGTAGTCCTCGCCCGCGTCGCACAACTCGGCTGCAGGTTGCCAACACAGCAACCTTGGTGTCTGCTAATGCCACCGGCGTCACGAATGCCACTGGTGTGATTCACCGGCAGCATCTGACGACCTGCAGATGAAGAAGCAGAGCCAGCGAACCTCCGCCAAGAAGTATCCGCTGGCCCCGCCAGGATCGCCTTAGGGAGGCGACGTGCACATGGTTGCACAGCACACCAGGTACGCGACGGTGAAGACCGCCGCTAAGCATTGGAACGTCTCAACCCGGACGATCAGGCGTCGAATCGCCGAGGGCAAGCTGAAGGCCGTACGCGTGGGCCCACGCTCGATTCGGGTGGCCGTCGAGGACGTGGAGCAGCTCGGCGAGCCAATCCCGAGCGCAACCGACCATGGCGCCGCCTAAGCAAGATCCCGCGCCGATAGCCAAACTCGCGTTGTCGCACGCGGCGATGGGGAGCACATGTTCTCGATCCGCGCCAGCCCCGAGACCAAGCCCGCCGTTGGTGAAATGGCGCACCGGATCGGCGACTGCGCTCGGGCCTGCTCGCTGGAGAACCACCTGTCCGACCGGGCGCCACAGCTGAGCCTGCCGTGCCTATCGCCGACGCAGCCGAATCGATCGCGTTGTGGTCGGACAGGCCACCACGAACCGGCGCCGGTGGTGGTCATGATGTGGACCCGACGCAGTCGCCGAGCAGTCCTGCTGGCTCGAGTCGACCGAGCCGCACTCGGGTGCACCGCTCCGGCCCACATGACCGCACCGGAAGCACCCGCACCGGAAGCACCACCGGGGCAACAGGTGCATCAGCAACACGGCCGCCACTGGAACGACAGCACCCGGTTCGCGAGACCGCGGCCGACGCGTCAACAGCAACGGCAACGGCGCGCCTGCCGGCCTGGGACCGACAGCGGGGCTGCCATGCGCAGCAACTACGCGGTCCGAGGCCGAGCTGGCGGCCGAGCTCCATCGGCGCGGCGGGTTGATGTCGGCGCGGAAGGTCATGCGCGCCCTGGGCGTCGGCTGGCCTCGCGCCAAATGGCTGGTCGTGCTGGCCGGATGGGCCACCTCCACGGCCCGCCGAGGCCGAGTGACGGCAACCGGGCCAACGGCGCCGGCCGCAAAGAACTCCGAAGGCGACGAAACCACGTCCACAGACCACCACGAAACAAGGACGACCCAATGACTGTGCAGCCTCAGATCAGCATCGACACGCCAGCCTTTGTTTCAGCCAGGTCGAGACAGCAGCAAGGACCAATCGAGTCGATGACTCAGTTCCAGTCAGATGCGCAGTTAACACCGTTCAGGAGAGATGCACACCTATGCATCATGATCAGATGGGGGACGTTTGTCCTGACAAACGGTCGCGGTGCGGGGGTCGGCGGTGACCGCGGGTGCTGACGATTTCGAGCGGTCACAGCGCGGACTATCTGACCGGTGCGGTCGCGGCCGGGCGGGAGAACTACTACACCGGCGCGGTCGCGGCCGGTGAGCCGCCGGGCCGGTGGTACGGCCGCGGCGCCGAGACGCTCGGGCTGGCCGGTGAGGTCGACGCGCAGGACATGACGGCGCTGTATGAGCGGTTCATCGACCCCCGCGACGACGCGTTCCGCCAGCCGGGCCGCTGGGACGACGAGGAGATCGCCCGGCTCGGGCACACCGGGCGGAAGTACCGAAGCGAGGACGAGATTTACGCCGCCGCACTGGCCGCCGAGCCGGACGCTGGCGCGGAACGACGGGCCAAGCTCCGGATGGAGGCCGGCCGGCGGGCGCGCAAGAACGTGGCGTTCCTGGATGCGACGTTCTCGGTGCAGAAGTCGATCACGGTGCTACACGCCGCGTTCGAAGCCCAAGAGGTGCGCGCCCGCGCCGTTGTCGAGAACACCCGCGCGGGTGTTGCTGCTGCTTCCGGTGCATCCGTTGCCGGTGCACCGGAAGCACCCGGCGCCGCGAACGGCGAGGTCGCGGCCGCGGAGGCCGAGGCCGACGCCTGGGCCGACTACCGCCGTGCGGTGGAGGATGCGATCTGGGCCGGTAACCAGGCCGCCCTGGAGTACCTGTCGGCCAAGGCCGGCTACTCGAGGATCGGGCATCACGGCGGGGCGGCCGGCCGGTGGATCGATGCTCACGACTGGACCATCGCGTCGTTCTTCCAGCACGACTCCCGCAACCACGACCCGCAGCTGCACATCCACAACGCGATCCTCAACCGCGTCGAAGGCGCCGACGGCAGGTGGCGGACCATCGACGCCAAGTCGATGTACCGCCACCGCGGCGCGGCGTCGGCGGTCGGGGACCGGGTGATGGAAGAGCACCTGACCCGCGCGCTCGGGGTCGCGTTCGCGACCCGCCCGGACGGCAAGGCCCGCGAGATCGTCGGGATCGACCAAGCCGTGCTGGATCTGTTCTCCTCGCGGCGTCGGGCGATCACCCGCAAGACCGCCCGCGTGGTCAAGGAATTCGAGACCACGTTCGGGCGGGCACCGACGTCGCTGGAGCTGGACCGGCTGCAACGCCGGGCGACGTTCGCCACCCGGCGGGCGAAGTCCCACGACGGCGAGACAGTCGCCGAAAGGCTGGAACGCTGGGACACCCAACTGCGCGCCGAAGTTCGCCGTGGACTGGCCCAGGTCGCCGACACTGCGCTTCGCCAGGGCCGTGACCGAGGCGATCGGTCGGCCAGGTTTTGGTCTGAGCGGGCGGTGATCGAGACCGCGCTCGCCGACGTGCAGGAGACCAAGGCGGCCTGGACCGCCCCGGACCTGACCCGGGCGATCAGCAACGCTCTGCCCGACGACCTCGGACCGCTCAGCCCAGCCCGTGTGGCCGAGCTGCTCGACGGCCTCACCGGCCGAGCGCTGGAGCTGGCCGTCCCACTGGACGCCGCGCGGCCCGGCGACGCCTCGTTGCCGGACAAGCTGCGGCTGATCGACGGTTCGTCGGCGTATCAGTCGCCGGGTGGCCGGCTGTTTGCGACACCGGACCACCTGCACGCCGAACGCCTACTGTCGCTGGCCGCCGCGGTGGAACGCGACGCCCCTGCACTGTCCGCGCCGTTGGTGGACGCGTTCGTGACCGGGCTGGCCGAGCAGGGAGTCGAGCTCGGCGTCGACCAGGCCGCGGCCGTGCGTGGCGTGCTGACGTCGGGTGCCCGGGTGGAGACGCTGGTCGGCCCGGCCGGCACCGGCAAGTCGTTCGTCGTCGGCGCGCTCGCGAAAGCTTGGCAGGACCCGGCCCTGTGGAACGGCCAGCACCACCGAGTGGTGGGGTTGGCGTCGTCGCAGATCGCCGCCGACGTCCTCGCCAGCGAGGGACTCACGTCCCACAACGTGGCCCGCTGGCTGCACCAGCAGCACCGCCTCTCCACGGGCTCGACGCAGCCCCAGGATCTGGCGTGGGCCCTTGAGTCCGGTGATCTGGTGGTGGTCGACGAGTCGGCGATGACCAACACCGCCGACCTGGCCCGCATCCACACTGTCTGTTCTGAGGCGGGGGCGAAGCTGCTGCTGGTGGGCGATCACCGCCAGCTCGCCGCCGTGGGCACCGCCGGCGGGATGGAGCTCGCCGCCGCCGGTGGGCCGCGGCATGAGCTGTCCGAGACCCGCCGCTTCACCCACGACTGGGAGGGTCCGGCGTCGCTGCGGCTGCGTGACCGGGACCAGACCGTGCTCGCCGAGTACCACAAGCACGGTCGGATCATCGACGGCGGCGCCGACGAGCAGACCGAAGCAGCCGCTGCGCGGGCGTGGCTGGCCGACACCCTCGACGGGCGCCGGTCGCTGCTGATCGTCGACACTAACGAGGCTGCCGCCCCGCCTGTCCGCCGACCTCCGTGCCGAGCTGATCCGGCTGGGTCTGGTCGACGAGACCGGCGCCGTGCCGCTCGGCATGCAGGCCAACTACGCCGGGCGCGGTGACCTGGTGCAGGCCCGCCGCAACGGCTGGGACCTGGCCGGATACCAGGGGAACCGGCGCGGCCCGATCAACCGTGAGACCTACCGCGTCCTCGACACCAACTCCGACGGGAGCCTGGTCGTCGCCCCGATCGTCGGCCGCAGCGCCGAGGGCGAGCAGCACGGTGACCGGATGACGCTGCCCGCGTCCTATGTGGCCGAGCATGTGGCGCTCGGCTACGCCTCCACGGTGCACGCCGCCCAAGGCGTCACCGTCGAAACCACCTACGCCGTCGTCACCGCCCGCACCGGCCCCGAAGCCCTCTACGTCGGCATGTCCCGCGGCCGGCACGCCAACACCGCCCACGTCGTCACCCAGCCCGTGGCCGACGACGCCGAGCCGGGCGAGGTGAACCAAGCGGTCCACCGATCGCCGCAGGCCGTACTCGCCGGCATCTTCGACACTCGCGACCCACAGCTGTCCGCACTCGCCGAAGCCGCCGACTCCCAGGCGGACGCGGAGTCGGCGCGGACGCCGGGCGAGTTGTTCGCCGACGCCGCCGAGATCGCGACCGCCAACCGCACCGCCGCCTGGCTCGACCAGCTGGTCGCCGAAGGCGACCTCACCGACGTCCAGCGCACCGAGCTCGCCGCCGAAGACCGCGCGACAACCCTCAACACCCTGCTCCGCCGGGTCGAACTCGCCGGACACGACCCCAACCGACGCCTCATCGACGCGATCCGGTCCCGGCCGCTGGACGACGCGCGGCAGATCAGCAACGTGCTGCAGGCCCGCATCAAGTCGGGCACTGACCTGGACCCCGTAGGTGACAGCTACGCCAAGCGGATGCCGGTCGTCGAGGACCCGCAGTGGCGGTCCTACATAGCCACGCTCGCCGCGGCGGCCGACGACCGTCGTGACGAGCTCGGCGAGCAGACCGCCGTGCAGCCGCCGGCGTGGGCGGTCGAAGCTCTCGGCCCGGTCCCCGGCGACGACGATGCACGCCAGACCTGGCAACAGCGGGCCGGTGTTGCTGCTGCGCACCGTGAGCTCGTCGGTGTCGAGGACCCAGGCGACATGCTAGGACCGGCACCGAAGGCGGGCCAGGTCGAGGCCTATGCGTCGTGGCGAGCCGCGTGGCGGGCCCTCGGTCGGCCCGAGGCGGACCGGGCCGAGGCCGAGATGTCGACCGGCCAGCTCCGCATACGGGTCCGCGCCTACGAACGGGAACGGACCTGGGCGCCGGCCTACGTCGCCAACGAGCTCGCCGCCACCCACCAAGCCGCCGACAAACACCGTCACGACGCCGCCGTGCGTCGCGCCGAAGCCGCCGCGACAGCCGACGAGATTCGGCGGGATGAGCTCGGGCAGCAGGCCGAGCAGGCGCAGGCGTTGACCGAGGCGCTGGTCGCCCGAGCCGACGTGCTCGCGGCCGCGGACGAGGCGCGGGCCCAGTGGTATGCCCACACCGCCGAAACCCGCGCCGCCGCCGAACGGGCCCAAGCCGAACTGTCCACCCGCGACGTCGACCACGACGAGCCCGACGACCCGGTCACCGCCGATCAGTGGCTGCAGGCCCACGCCGCCGCGGTCGAAGCGGAGGACCCGTACCGCGAGATCACCGACGACCATCAGCTCGTCGACACCGAACGCCAACGCGACACCGACCGACAGGCCGCCGGGATCGTCGATCCTGGCGTCGATGCGGCCGAGCTGGCCTCACTCGATGTCCGGCAGGAGACCGACCACATCACACCGGACGACCACCAGCGCGACGCCGTCCGCGTCCCCACCGCCGACGAGACCACCGACGCTGTCGACCGTGCCCGCCGCGCCCTGCTCGAACTCCACCAGCGCACCGCGATCGAACAGCAGCGACGCCGTGACGAGGAAAGCGACCGCGACCTCGCCACGCAGACGCCTGACGACAACGCCGGAGGCGAGGCCCATGCAGGCCAAGACACACAGAGAAGCTCGGCGGACGTCGACAACGCGCCGGTCATCTACCTGACACCACTAGACGACTAATGCCGACGGACAACCGGAGAGACTCGATGCGCGACCCGAACCCATCCGCATCAGGCGAGCTGGTACTCCCAGCCAGTACGCCATTCGAAGTCCGCGTCGATCAACTCCTCGAGCGGGATCCGGCTGGGCGGGTCATCGGGTGTGAACCGGCGGCGTGTGAGGCCCATGTCGGCAAGGACACCTGGCGGCGTGACGGCACCACCGGCTGGCACGCCCCCTACCTCGGCTTCTTGGCCGAGCACGGCTACACCCTCGCCGAGGTCGAGGACTACGCCGCCAGCGACCAGACCGTCTAACCCAACCAACCGATCGGGTGCCGCCCGTGTCTCGGGTGGGCGGCACCTGCCCAACCCGATGGAGGAGCGGATGCGGAGTCACGCGGGCGTGACGCAGTGCTGCCAAGTGGTGGCCTGGCTAGCGCTGCCGGTCTCGGCGTCAAGTCCGGCTCCACTGTTCGTTCCGGCCGAACGCGGGCCCGAGAAAAGTCGGCTCGGCGCTCGCCGAGGGCTCGCTTATTTCCCCCGGACAGCATCTTCATCGAAGAAGGTGGCGAGACGTCCGTCCTCGAATTCGCGGGCAGGCCGTCCGCGGGCTTCACAGCGGTCTTATGCTTCGCGGTCGCCGCCCACGAGTGAACCTGGCGATCACCGAGCAGATCACGGCGACTTCACCGGCTACCCTCTTCAGGCCTCTTTGGCCATCGCCTCGGAGGTCGCGGTCTCGAGCGACGGCGTGTTGGTGATCAACTCTCTGGTGTATGGCTGTTGTGGGTCGGCGAGTACGTCGGCCGTCGCGCCGTACTCGACAATGTCTCCGTCGGACAGCACGGCCACGTTCTGTGCGATCGAACGCACAAGCGGAAGGTTGTGGGTAACGAAGACCATCGACAGCCCGAGTTCGCGCTGAAGTTGGCCCAGCAGCTCCACGATTGCGGCCTGCACGCTCACGTCCAGCGCAGACGTCACCTCGTCGCAGATCAGGATTGATGGCGAGGAAATCAGGGCGCGTGCGATTGCGACGCGCTGACGCTCCCCACCCGAGAGCTGGTCGGGATAACGGTTGGCGTAGCTCGCGGACAGCGAGACCTGCTCCAGCATCTCCTGGACCATCTCGTCGGCCTTGCGACTCTTGGCGATGTCGAAGACTGAAAGGGGCTGTCCTACCGTCTCGCGGATCGTCTTGCGTGGGTTCAGGGAGCCGTACGGGTTCTGGAAGATGTATTGGATCTGGCGGCGGGACTCGGTGCTGCGCGCCCGTGCCGACGCCTCGAGCTCCTTGTCGCCGAGGCGGATGCTGCCGGTCCAGTCTCGGTGCAGCCCGGCGATCGAACGCGCGGTGGTTGTCTTGCCCGAGCCGGACTCGCCGACGATGGCCAGACACTCGTGACGCTCAAGGGTGAGGTTGATCGAATGCAACACCTCGATCGGGCCGTAGTGAGCGACTACGTTCTCAAGCGTCAGTGCGGCAGAGTCGGCGTCGGCCGGAATGAGATCGAGTGGATCGCCGACCTTGGCGCGGGCCTGCCTCAGGACGTCTTGGGCGCGGATGCACCGCGCTCGGTGGCCGGACCTTACCGTGTCCAGCGCCGGGACGTTCTCATCGCACTGCGGGATGTGCAGCGTGCAGCGAGGCGCAAAGGCACAGCCTGGTGGGCGGCGACCCGGCGAGGGCGCGTGGCCGGGGATTCCGACCAGGCTGCGACCGCCGGTCAGGCGTGGGATCGCTCCGACCAGTCGTCGGGTGTATGGGTGTGCTGCGCTTTCGAAGAGATCCTCTGCCGGGCCGAGTTCGACGATTCGCCCGGCGTACATCACGGCGACCCGGCGGGCTAGAGCGGCGACCACGGCGAGATCGTGGCTGACGTAGAGCGCAGCAACGCCGTGAAGCGCCGCGAGTTCTCTCACTGTCGTCAGCACGGTCGCCTGCGTCGTGACGTCAAGGCCGGTGGTCGGCTCGTCGAGCACGATCAGCCGGGGGCGGTTCGCAAACGCCATCGCCAGACCGATGCGCTGTTGCTGTCCGCCGGACAGTTGATGCGGATAACGGCGCAGGAACTCCGGGTCGTCAGGCAGTGCGACTTCGCGCATCATCTCTGCTATCCGCGCGTCCCGTTCCTTGCGGCTGCCCCAGCCATGGGCGGCCAAGACCTCGCGGAGTTGAAGGCTGATCCGCAGCGCAGGGTTGAGCGAGGAGGCCGGGTCCTGCGGCACGTAGGAAGCCCGCGAACCGCGAAGTCGGCGCAGATCCTCGTCGCCGAGATCGAGGATGTTTTCCCCGTCCAGCGAAATCTCCCCGTCGGCGATTCGGAGCCCACGGCGAGCGTGTCCAAGCAACGACAGTCCCACGGTGGTCTTGCCAGAGCCGGACTCGCCGACCAGCCCGAGCACTTCGCCGGGCGAGATTTCGAAAGAGACCTCGGTCACGACCGGAACACCGGAGTTCGTGCAGATCTGCAGGTCCTGCACGCTCACCGAGGGTTGTGCGGGGGCGGGTGTCGGTTGCTGCTGAACGCTCACTCGTCACCCCGCTCGCGGTCGATGCCCGCGGCGGTGCGGGCGATGCCGTCGCCGATCAGTCCGGTGCCCATGGTGAGCAGGGCGATGGCCAGGATGGGGGCCAGCGCTCCCCATGGCTGTGTCGCCAGGGCAAGCTGGTTCTGCTGAATCATGCTTCCCCAGTTGGCGCCGTTCGGATCGGGAGCAAGCCCGAGAAAGGCGAGCGCTGCGATGACGCCGATCGAGTACGTGAGCCGCAGGGTCGCCTCCACCATGATCGGGCCGAGGATGCTGGGGAACAGCTCTCCGGTCAGGATCCGCGGCCGCGACAGGCCCATCGACTCCGTGGCGGCCACGAAATCGCGCTCGACGACTGGCAGGGCAGCGCCTCGCGTGACCCGGGCCACGCGAGGAGCCGTGGTCAGGGCGATGGCGGCGATGATGATCCCCCAGCCGGCGCCGATCAGACTGACCGCGACGAGCGCGAGCAGGATCTGGGGAAAGGCCATGATCACGTCCATCGCCCGCATGAGGACTTCGTCAAGCGCGTTGCGCGCGTATGCGGCGACCAGACCGATCGCGATCCCGAGGACCATTCCGATCGCGGTTGAGATGGTGGCGGACAGCAGGATGCTGCTTCCGCCGTACAGGAAACGGCTGTAGACGTCCTGGCCGATGTAGTCGCTGCCGAGGATGCCGGCTCCGTTCTGGCCCGGCTTCGAGAACGGCGTCGCGACGAACTCGGACGCGCCGTGTGGCGCGATCCAGGGGCCGATGATCGCGATCACGACTAGAATGAGCACGAACAGCAAGCCGATCCGGGTGCGCCAAAGCCGGAGTGAGCGGGCCAACAGCGAGGACGTGCGTCCTGGCGGCGTGGGGGTGTCGACGCCCTCGGCCAAAGCCGGCGCTTGTTCGGTCTGGCTCATAGTCGAGTCCTCAGCCGTGGCGTGACGAGGATGGTGGCGACGTCGGCCAAGAGGTTCACCACCACATACACACCGGCGATGAGCATGGCGAGGGCCTGCACCACCGGAATGTCATGATTGACGACCGCGTCCAGCAGCGCGCTCCCTATGCCCGGGTAGGCGAACACGTACTCGACGACCACGATGCCGCCGGCGAGGTAGGCCAGGTTGATCGCGATGACCTGGAAGACCGGGCCGATCGCATTGGGCAGTGCGTGTCGGCGCAGCACCGTCCGCTCCGGCAGGCCCTTGAGCCGGGCCATCTCGACGTAGTCGCTCTCGAGTACTTCGATCATTGACGCGCGCATGATGCGGGCGACGTACGGCGCAACCGCGAGGATCAGGGTCAGCGTCGGTAGGATCAGGATCTTCGGGTCGTCCCACGGATGGGTTCCTGGTGGGACCGCGCTGATCGCCGGAAGCCAGGTGAACACCGTCGTGGCGAAGAGGATCACCAGCAGGACCGCGACGACGAACTCGGGGAGGGCCGCCAGCAGCAGCATGATGTTGGTGCTGATCGTGTCGAACGGCTTCTCGCGCCGCAAAGCGGCATACGAACCCAGTGCTATGGACAAGGGGATCGATATGACCGCAGCGCAGAACACCAGGACCGCGGAGTTGATCAGCCGGTCGTGCAGCAGGGTGCTCACAGGCAGCTGCGCCGCCAGCGAATCGCCCAGATCCCCGTGCAGTAGCCCGCCCAGCCAGTTCAGGTACTGCTGGACCAGGGACTGGTCGAGGTTCAGCTGGTTCTGCAGGGCCGTCAGCCGCTCCGGTGTCGCGTCGCGGCCCAGGATCGCCCGCGCCGGGTCACCGAGCGCCTGAGTCGCGACGAACACCACGACCGACACCAAGAACAGCGTGAGGAGGCCGAGCAGGACCCGACGGACGACGAACCCACTGATGCCGCCGCCTCTGAGCCACCGCATTGTCGGCCACCTCTCCCGACTCAGGACGAGAACCCGATGGTCCGGAACCCGCGTCCGAAGCTGTCGAGGTTGAGCGTGCCCTTGCTGGGCTCGAGACCCGCCACGTTGGCGGCATAACCGTCGATCAGGTTGTTGAAGAACGGGATGATGTAGCCGCCGAGGTCATACTCGTACTGCTGCATCTGGTGCTCGATCTCGATCCTCTTGTTCGTATCGGTGGCCGCGAGCGCCTGGTTGTACAGGTCCTCGAAGTTCGAACCCTCGCCGGACTTGGGCGGCCAGTGCGTCTCGTTGTAGGGCGAACTCGGCAGCGACCCCTGCTGCACCTGGTTGAGGTAGGCCCGGGTGCCCCAGAAGTCGACCGAGAACGCCAGCTTCAGGTAGGCGTCGCCGTAGTAGTTCGGGTCGTTCTTGACGTTGATGGTCAGCCCGGCACCCTCGGCCTGCGAGGCGAAGATCGTCGCCAGCTCGACCATGCCGGAGGCGCCGTTGGTCGTGTGCAGGTCGATCGTGGCGCCGTCCATGCCAGCCTGCTTGAGCAGCGACTTGGCTCGGTCCAGGTCCTGGTCGCGCTGCGGCAGATCACTCGCGTAGCCTTCGTCGAACGGCGCGTAGAGGTCGTTGGCCTTGAAGCCGTAGCCGGACACGATCTGCTGGATCATCGCGTCGCGGTCGACGATGTAGCGCATCGCCTGGCGTACCCGGTTGTCGTCGAACGGCGGCATGTCGATCGCCATGCAAAGCGGCACCCAGCCGCCGGTCTTGGAGTTCAAGACGTTCAAGCCGCGTGACTTGACCGACTCGACCTGCGCGGCCGGTAGATCGGTCATCGCGTCGATCTGGCCGCCGAGGAACGCGTTGACCTGTGCGGTGGCGTCGTCGAAGTCGGTGATCGTGACCGTGTCGAAGTACGGCTGGCCGCTGCGCCAGTAGTTGGCGTTCTTCTCGCTGACGCTCTCCTGCCCGGGCGTGAAGCTCTTCAGCTTGTACGCCCCGGTGCCGATCTGCGAGGCAGGGTCGCCACCACTGTCCGCGAAGTTCTTGTAGCCGACAGGGACAATGCCGAACGTGTAGCTTGCCAGCGTGTTCGGGACGGTCGAGTCCGGGGACTTCAGCGGCAGGCGGACGGTGCGCTCATCCAGCTTCTTCAGGTTGGCGATGTCCATGGTCGCGGTCGCAGCGTAGCCGGTGAGGCCGTACTTCTCGGTGCCGATCCGCTGTAGCGAGTAGATGACGTCGTCGGCCGTCAGCGTCTTGCCGTCCTGGAACTCGATGCCCTGGCGCAGCCGAATGGTGTACTGGGTTGGGTTGTCGGCCTCGACACTCTCGGCAAGGCCGTCGGTAGTCAGCTGGTACTCACGGTCGAACGTCAAGAGCGTCTCGAACGCGCTGACCAGCCGGGCCTGGTCGGGCTTGGTGACGATGTTCTGGCCGTCCATGATGTCCTTGGCCCCGCCGCCCGTAACTCCCAACCGGAAATCGCCACCCGGCGTGGGCGAGCCCGACGAGCCGCTGCTGCTCGTTGACGTGTCCCCGCCGCAGGCCGCCAACCCGGCGAGCATGGCCGTCGTGCCGGTGGCGATGAGGAACTGGCGTCTGGAGAGATCGGAGCTCAGCCAGAGGCCTCGGCGATCCTCATTGCCGGTCGAAATGTCTCGGCCAGATCCCGTCATGCGTACACCCCTCGCTGCTGATGCCGGCGGCGTCGTTCACCGAACGGCCCGCGGGCGTTCCGGATGTGATTCACATCACGACACGAACGATCACCATCAACAACGGCGCTGTCAAGCACCGAACCTAAATCTTGCTCCAATCGATCGGTACCAGCACTCCCGTAGATACCCAGCCCTCCCGGTTCGAGGTCTTGCGTGACCAGCCTCCTACGGCGATCTCCCGTCGACGCGCAAGAATCGGCGCTGTGAGCTCAATCGACGAGTTCCGGTATCCGCAGCGCGACATGCACCACGTCGAGGTGTCGGCGCCGCGTAGCGTTCCATGGCCCGAAGCGTCCATCTCGCTCGAGCCGCGCATCGTCGGCGCCGGGCGAGAGATGGGGCTCGATGAGTTCTGCGATCTGACGGCGACCACCTCCCTCGTCGTGGTCGTGTCCGGGACGCTCGTTCACGAGCGATACCTAGGCCTCGCCGGCGCCGAGGACCGGCTGCTGGGATTCTCGGCGACGAAGTCCGTGCTCGCTCAGGTCACCGGACTCGCCGTCGGACGAGGCAGTCTCCCCGATATCGACGCAGCAGTTTGCGACTACGTACCGGAGCTTCTCGGCAGCGGATACGACGCGGTGACAGTCCGGCAGCTTCTGACGATGACGAGCGGTCTGGACTGGGCAGAGGATTATCGGGACCCCGACAGCCGAGCGTCGCAGCTGCTCCAGTTATGGCGGGACGGCCGCGGCGGGGTTCGAGACCTGCTCAGGAGCATTCCGGCGAGCCAGCCGCCGGGTATCCGTTACGCCTACTGCAGTCCTGACTCGATGGTGCTGGATTGGGTGCGTGAACGGGCAACCGGGCAGCGGTTCACCGAGGCACTGGCGGACCTGTGGGGCCGAGTCGGCGCCGAACGGCCTGCAATCGTCGGCCTTGACGGACCCGTCCAATCGGGCGGCGTCGAGATGGCCGCCGCAGCCATGGCCGCGACCGCTCGGGACTGGGCGCGGATCGGAGTACTCCAGGTGGACGGAAGCTGGCGCGGTGACCAGGTGCTCGATGCGGACTGGGTGGACGACAGCAGCCGGCCCGAGCGATCCTTCCTGATGCCTGGCCGATTGCCCAGCACGATCACAACGCACGCCGGCTTCGGCTATCACTGGTGGTCGCTCGACGAGCGCGGCACCAAGGTCACGGCCGACGGCTCGCGTGGCCAGTTCGTGTACGTCGACCGCCCAAGGCACACGGTGGTCGTGAAAACATCGGCATGGCGCTACGAGGATCCCTGGTGGGACCGACAGTGCCGAGACTTGTCCTATCTCGCTCTCCCAGCGATCGCGGAAGCCGCCGCTTCCGCGTTCTGACGCGTTATGCCTTCACGCTCGGTCGGACCGCATGATCCCCACTTCGTGCCACGATGGTTCTCATGGGCCACTCGCCGGACAGCGACGGTGTGGCCACAGCCCGCGCTCGGGCCAGCCGGGTCCAGTCGGTCGACCGCGCGCTGAACCTCCTGGACGCGGTTGCTGCTGCGGCGACGCGTGGAGCGACCGTAACTGTGTTGGCCGCCCAATGTGACCTCAACCGGGCCACGGCGTGGAGGATTCTCGGCACGCTGGAGGACCACGGGTGGGTGGAGCGGGATCCGAGCACGAACCGCTACAAGGTCGGTCTGGCGCTGATCAGGATGTCGGCCGCCGCGGGCTACGACGGTCTGGTGAGGAGAACCCGTCCCGTCCTGGAACGGGTGTCGGAGCAGACCGGCGAGACCGCCGCGCTCGCGATCGCCGGGCTGCATGGCGTGACGTACATCGGCGAGGTCGCCCCTCAGTCGGTCCTGGCCGTCAGCTGGCTCGCCCGCGAAGTCCCCCTGCATGCGACCTCGACCGGGAAGGCGTTTCTCGCCTGGCTGCCCCAGGACGAGGCGATCGGCATGCTCGAGCGACCACTGCCGGGCTACACCGACACCACCGTGACGGACCCGGAGCTCCTGCTCGCGGAGCTGACCAAGACCCGCGGCCGAGGCTATGCCGAGAGTGCGGGAGAGTTCGAAGCGACGTTGTACGGCGTGTCCGCACCCGTGCTGGACGAGTCCGACGCTCGCCCGCTGGCGGTCTTCAGCATCTGGGGTCCGGTGAACCGAGTGCCCGTCGCGCGCTTCGCCGAGCTCGGCCCGATCGCGGTCGAGGCTGCCGCCGAGATCGGCGCCGTGGTCAGTGGATGACCGGGGTGAGGTGACGCCGACCGCAGGCGCCCCCGCTGAATCCGGGGACGCCCTCTTAACAAACACCCTGCCGGCGGAGAACGAGACACGTCCGATCCTCGGCCTCAACGGCTCGACGAGGTTGGCTGGTGAACTCCGCGGGTCGCCCTCGCCCCACGCCCGACGATGACCTGATGCTGCGGTCACAGGGCGCTATCGAAGGACGCGCGCGCCGAGAAGCCTGCACCTAGAAGGCGTGGACGCTGAATCCGTCGACCGACAGCACGGACTATGAGCCCGGGTTGGCGCTCGACGCGAGCGGTGTTAGTCGTAGGTGGCCCGCGAGAGCCGCTCCCGGCCTTCCTTGTCGGGTGGTCGCTGCGGACCGAGCGCGATCCGAACCTGGTGGATCGAGCCGGTGAAGGCGTTGCGCACTGGCGCGTAATCGTCGGTGACCGGCGTACCCCGGTCGACACCTATGTTGAAGGTCTCGTCGAAGCTAAAGTAGTACGCCGTGGTCGCCGGGATCCGTCCGATTCCTAACTCCGTATCCTTGCCGAGCAGCCGCACCGTGGCCGCATCGCCCGGCGGACCGCCGTCGTAGGCGAAGTCCATCGTCAGCGTGTGCTTGCCCGCTTCGAGCGACTGATCCGCCCGTATCGTGGTGAGGTCGCGGCCGTAGCAGTTGTACGCATAGCACAGCTGGCCGCGATGGCAGTAGAGCGACCAGCCGCCGAACCGGCCGCCCTGTGCTATGAGGACGCCGGTCGGCGCCTCCTCACCAACCTCGACCTCGACCGTGATCGTGTGCGAGCGGTTCTTGACGTTCGGTGCCGCCTCCTCGGTGAGCCGACCCGTGTTGGGCCCGAAAATCAGCGACATGCGGCCGTGGTGGAGGTCGTACCGGCCGGCAAGTTCCGGGTTCTCCCGCTCGGTCACCCGGTCGTCGAGCGGAAACACCTGATAGCGCTCGCCCTCAGCGTGGAACAGCCCCTGCAGTTCGCGGAGCCGCTCGGGCATACTTCCAGCGAGGTCGCGGGCCTGCGACCAGTCGCGGCTGGTGTCATAGAGCTCCCACGGGTCGTCCTCAAACGGGCGCGACTCCTCGGCCATCCGCCAGGGCACCCCATGTCGGGCGACGGCGGTCCATCCCTCGTGGTAGATCGCGCGGTTGCCCACCATCTCGAAATACTGAGTTCGCCGCCGGTCGGTCGCATCCGCGTCGTCGAACGAGTACCGCATCGACACCCCTTCGATCGGCTGCTGCACGACGCCGGCGACCGTCTCGGGCTCGGGCAGCTTCGCCACCTCGAGCAGCGTAGGCAGCACGTCGATGAGGTGATGGAACTGATGCCGGATCTCGCCAGATGCCGCGATGCCAGCCGGCCAGTGGGCGATGAAGCCGTCGCGGGTGCCGCCGAAGTGAGACGCGACCTGCTTGGTCCATTGGTAGGGGGTGTTCATCGCGAGTGCCCAGCCGACCGGATAGAGCGCGTACGTCGTCGGATCCCCGATCCGGTCGAGTGCGCCATCCATTGCCTCCACATCGTCGGCGAAACCGTGGCCCACCAGGTGCTCGCGGATAGTTCCTTCTATGCCGCCCTCGCCGGAAGCGCCGTTGTCGCCGAGCAGGTAGAGCACCAGGGTGTCGTCGAGGTCGCCGAGATGGTCGAGCGTGTCGATGATCCGGCCGACATGCCGATCGGTGTGCTCCGCGAAGCCGGCGTACGTCTCCATCATCCGCGCGGCGACCCGTCGCGCCGTCGGGGTGAGCTCGTCCCAGTGGGGAACTCCGTCGGGCCACGGCGCCAGCTCGGTCTCGGGCGGAACGATCGCCATCTCTACCTGGCGGGCCAGGGTCGCCTCGCGCTGTACGTCCCATCCGGCGTCGAACCTCCCGGCGTACCTCTCGATCCATTCCGGTGCGACGTGGAACGGCGCGTGCGTCGCGCCGAGGGCCAGGTACGCAAAGAACGGCCGGTCCGGCGTCATGGCGTGCTGGGTTCGAATCCAATCGACACTGTGGTCGACGAGATCCTCGGTGAGGTGGTAGCCGTCCTCAGGCAGTCGGCCGGGCTCGACCGGGGTGGTGCCGGCATAGAGCTGGGGATACCAGTGGTTCATCTCGGAGCCCATGAACCCATAGAACGTGCCGAAGCCCTCGCCCGTCGGCCACCGGGTGAATGGCCCGATCGGGCTCACCTCGGACGGCGGCGTCTGATGCCACTTGCCGAAGGCCGCCGTGCTGTAGCCGTTGCCGCTCAGGATCTGGGCGACGGTCGCGGCGCTCGCCGGTCGGTAGCCGTTGTAGCCCGGGTGCGACGTCGCCATCTCCGACGTGACGCCCATGCCCACCGAGTGGTGGTTGCGGCCGGTCACCAGAGCCTGCCGACTCGGCGAGCACAGTGCGGTCACATGGAACCTGCTGTACCGAAGGCCGCCTGCGGCGAGCCGGTCCGCGGTCGGCATCTGGCACGGCCCGCCATACGCACTCGGCGCACCGAATCCCATGTCGTCGACGACGACAACGAGGATGTTCGGCGCTCCACTCGGCGGCTCGACCGGGCGGACCGGCAGTCCGTGCGCGTCGAGCGGCAGGTGACGACGATCGGAATCTGTCACGGTGCGAGTGTCGCAGCTATGGCGTCAGCACGACGATCCGGCTACTTGTGCCGTGCGCCGTCACGGTCCAACCTCGACTATGCACCGGCGGTCGGTGCCACGGGTCCCCTCTACCGAGCCAGCGCCTTCTCGTAGAAGATCCTGGCGAAGCCGTGCTGGTCGGCTCGGTGGGTCTCGACGTATCCGATCCGTTCATACAACTGTTGGTTCTCGGGCATCGCCTGGTTCGTGTAGAGGCTGATGCGTTCGTAGCCGCCTGACCGTGCCTGCTCTTCAGCCAATGTGAGGAGGGCACGCCCAGCCCCGCGTCCCTGGTGGGACGGCAGCACAGCGACATTGTCCAGGAGCATGCCGTCGCCTTGCCGGACCAGCACGAGATAGCCGATGACATCTCCGTCTGATTCGGCAACCCATGCTTCGGTGCCGGCGACGACTTCTGCGTAGTCGGCGTCCATCGGAGCCGGGCGTTGTCCGCCCATGCGTTCGACATACGGCGCGTACGCTTGCCCTGCGACACGCCTCATCAGTGGCGCATCAGCCGCGGTTGCGCGACGTAGGTTCAGCACACGGAAAGTGTCTCAGCCCCGAACTCCTAGGATTCAGCGGGCGGGAACCGGCCCGGACAACGGCCGCCACTTCCGTCTGATCAAGCCGAAACCTCACGAGTCCACTACCTCGCCAATCACGGCGCACGCCAACACGCGGGCGGAATGACGCACCCCGGCAAGTGCCGCGTTTCGACGAGTCATCGGACGTGGCTTGGGCCAGGTCAGAGTCCACGTCTCGTTGTCGCTATGCGAGTAGCGGGATCGCGTGAGCCGTGAGGACACATCCTGCGACCGCAACGGTGTCGAGCTTGCCGAAGTACGGGCCGCCGGCCGGACTCTGAAGCGGGATCCAGTCGGCCATGGCGGTTACCTTGCCGGGCGCGTCTGGCAAGGTGAACGCGTAGACGTCTGTGTTGTCCGCGGTGGGGTCGAGCATGATCCGCGGCGGTTCACGGTCAGATGCGTTGAGGACCCCGGTCGTGGCCGGCGTCGCGGCGCGGTCGCGGCGGCGATCGCGATGACCGCTGCCCCTAGCGCTGCGTATTTCGTGAGCATGGCGTCCTCCTGCTTGAGATGTGGGCGCTCATCGGACCGCAACATCGCTGGATGACCGAGTGCCCGTTGCGGCAGTAGTTCGGAGCGGACCCGCAATCTGATTGCCCAGATCTGTCGGGAGGGTCGCACGCGGACTGGGATCCTTCCCGCCCACGCAATCGAAAGTGACCGACATCGGCAGACCCGGTCGTCCTCGCTGAGCCGAACGCGGCGGCATGGATCTAGGCTGCGGTCATAGAGCGAGCTCCTTTCACGGTCGCGACAAGGTCTGGTCAGCTTTCGGGCTGGATCACGGGCGAGGGCCCGCGCGTGTTGGCGATTCACGGCGGTCCGGGCATGAGCTACGACTACCTCGACGATGCGGTGGCCGAACTCGCCACCCGGTACCGGGTGGCGACCTTCCAGCAGCGAGGTCTTGCACCGTCGACCGAGCGGGGCGAGTTCACGGTGGCTGAGGCGGTGGCCGACATCGCGGCCGTGCTGGACGGGCTGGGGTGGGACACCGCCTACCTGATGGGCCACTCGTGGGGAGGCCACCTGGTGTTCCACGCGGCGGCCGGCATCCCCGACAGGCTCGCCGGTGTGTTGTCCGTCGACCCGCTTGGCGCGGTCGGCGACGGCGGAGCCGAGGCGTTCGGAGCCGAGATGCTTGCACGGGTGCCGGAGGCCGACCGGGAGCGTGCTCGCGAGCTGGACGACAAGGACACCGCGGGCGAGGCGACGCCGGAGGAGGAACTCGAGGCGTTCTCCCTGTTCTGGGCATCGTATTTCGCCGACCCTTCATCTGTTCCGCCGATGCCGCACGTGGAGTTCTGCCAGCCTGCCGGCGAGGGGTTGTGGGCCGATCTGGAGGCGCGGCTGCCCGAGCTCGCGTCGTCGCTGGCGTCGGTCACGGTCCGGTTCGGTGTGCTCGTCGGTGAGCTGAGCCCGATGCCGCCCAGCGCTGGCACCGAGAGCGCTGGGCGTATCCCTGGCGCCTGGTCGCACGTCGAGCCGGGAGCGGGCCACTTCGTCTGGTACGAGGCGCCAGGCTGCCTCCTCGCCGCGATGGACCGCCTGGTCGCGGAAAACACCTGAAAGCGCCGAACGCCGCGATATGACGCGCAATCTTTGCGGTCGGAGTATCTGAACATCGGTTTCGGTCGCATGATTCGACCCCAAACTCGACGCGATGCTGCGCGAGGCTGCTGGTTTACGACCCAACGACGGCTGATCGAATGCAGCGCCGAGCAGAACATGCGTTGGTGGCAGTCAACCGCTCATCGGCAGGACCGGGCGATAAGCGGCATGAGCGGTCGATCTGTTCTAGCGACAGGGCCAAGGCCCGGCGGGCTGATGGGGGTGCGAAGCAAGGGCGCCATAGGGTCTGGAGCAGTAAACTGGAAAGAGTTAGAAACCCCTCGCGGCGCACCCAAGGACGCATCATGTCGAGCCTCATCCGAGCCTCTTCAGCCAGCCTCTCTGCGAAGGCGCGGAGCATGCTGCGGGTACTCCGTAACACCCACTGCACCAGGGCCTGCCAAGTCGACCGTGAACTCATGACCATGCGTACCGACCTCACCCGGAACGCCGGCTGGGGCGCTGGCGGGATTCAGTAGAGCGCGACGCCCCCAGGCTGAACGCCCACGCCACGCCTGGCCTTGTCCACGAGCGCTCGTCGGCACGAGAGCGCGGATCGCGGCATGGGACTGGCTTCTGTGGCGCATCACAGGCCAAGCGGCGATCAAGCCCGCGGCCGAGATTTCGCGTACCCAACCGTCTTCAGAGAGGGTGAGTCGTGGCGATCTTGATGGCCGTGATGTCGAGCGTGGTGTGGGGCACCTCGGACTTCATCGGAGGGCTGGTCTCGCGTCGCATGCCAGCGTATGTCGTGGTCGCCACCTCTCAGGCCGCGGGCCTGGCCGCGGTGACGGTCGCGGCGTTGGTGACTGGCGATTTCGGTGATCAGCGTGGCTGGGTGGCCCCTGCGATCGGTGCTGGAGTCAGCCTGACAGCCGGGTTGGTCATGTTCTACACGGCCTTGGCCACTGGCACGATGGGCATCGTGTCGCCGATCGCGGCACTGGGCGTCTTGGTGCCAGTAGGGGTCGGTTTGCTTCGTGGCGACGCTCCTAGCGCGGTTACCAGCGTGGGCGTCGCCGTAGCACTAGGTGGCGTGGTGTTAGCGACCGGACCAGAGTTGCGCCGCGGGACGGGCGGGAAGCCGGTGGTGCTCGCAGCCTCGGCGGCGGTGTGTTTCGGGATCGCGATGGTGTTGCTTGCTCAGGGGGCCCGGACGAATCCACTGATGTCTCTTTGGGGCATGCGAGTCACGAGCGTCGCTGGCCTGACCGTTGCCATCCTGTTGGTCGCGAGATCACGAACGAGGGCCGCGATACGAAGCTGGGACGTTCCGCTGGTCGTGCTCGCGGGGCTGGGGGACGCCAGCGCGAATCTGCTGTTCTCGCTAGCCTCGCTGCGTGGCTACCTGAGTGTGGTGTCGGTGCTTGCATCGCTCTACCCCGCTATGACAGTGCTCCTCGCACGAGTCGTCCTCCAACAACGGCTCCTTCCAGCTCAGATCGCCGGCGTCGGCGCGGCACTCTGCGGCGTCGTGCTCATCTCTCTCGGCTGAGGCTTCCGCACATCGGCACGACCGAGCGCGGATCGCGGCAGGTCCGGGCGATTGCCTGCACGGGGAGTCGGGTCGTGCGATTAGTGTCGTGGCGTGAGAAGCGGTGCGGTCGACCTGCTGGCGAGGCAGTGGGAGGTGTCTCGCGAGCGGTTGGCGCAGCGGTGCGACGGATTGGCCGATGAAGAGCTGCTGTGGGAACCGACGGCGGGGTGTTGGAATCTCCATGTCGATCCCGGCCATCCGGGTGGATGGTCCTACCCGTACGACTTCGATCCGCCCAAGCCGCATCCGATGACGTCGATCGGGTGGCGTCTGGTGCACATCGCGGCCGACAACTGGATCTACATGGAGCACGCCTTCGGGCCGGGTAAGCGCAACTTTCCCGATCTGGAGGTCCATGGCACCGCTGGGGAGGTGCTGGCCGACTGGCGCGGGAGCACCGAACCAGTGTCTCGTTGGCTACGGTCGGCGACCGCTGAAGCTCTGAGGCAGCTCCGACCTTCCCACCTTGGCGATCCGCTGAGTGCCGGCGAGGTGATGCGCATCCTCATCGACGAGCAGACCCACCATGGTGCGGAGATCGCCCTGCTCCGAGATCTCTACCTGCGCCGCGCCTGACCCACCAGACCATTCAGTGTCCACAGGGGCAGACCCGGCGCGAGCTGAGACGCCGCCAGACCAATGGCGCTTGACCGACGGGGAGGAGACGGTCGTAACGCGATCTCACTCGGCATTTGCGGGCACCTCAGCACGGTGTCGACTGCGAATGCACCGGTGCCGCAGGTATGAGCGACCCCGTTCATGGTGCGGTTTGTGGTGCGAACTCACGTCAACCGATGGGGCCGGACGCAGCTGGTGGGGTCCGAGACCGAAGTCCTGACGCCTGGAGGACACCCGTGGCTATGGCGAGCGACTCACTCGTAATGCGTAGGTCGTCGGTTCGATTCCGACAGGCGGCTCTCTGACCTGCGTAAACGCCGGTCTCCATCCACGCCGTCGCCCTGTGTGGTGCGAGATTGCTGACCGGAGTCACCTTTCGAACATATGCTCGCTGAATGTCGTGGCTGTTATGGACCATGCGATGATCGCCGCCGCAGGCGCATGGGTGGTGGGAGGATACGTCTGTGTCTGGTGAGGTTTCGGTTCGAGGGCTGACCGTCGCCTATGAGCGGGCGGGAAGCGGGCCGGTGGTGGTGTTGGCCCACGGTTTCGTGGGCGACGCGGTCTCGACGTGGGGGAGCCAGATCGATGCGCTTGCGGACGAGTTCAGTGTGGTGGCCTGGGACGCGCCGGGTGCGGGAAGGTCGTCGGATCCTCCGGACGGTTTCGGCATGGACGACTACGCCGACTGCCTGGCGGCGTTCTTGGCGGAGTTGCGGATCGAGCAGGCCCACCTGGTCGGGTTGTCGTTCGGCGGGACGCTGGTGCTGTCCACGTTCCACCGGCACCGCGGCCTGGCGTCATCCCTTGCGCTGGTGGGCGGGTACGCCGGCTGGTGTGGCTCGCTTGGTGTCGACGATGCGGAGCGGCGGCTGGCCCGCTCGCTTCAGGCGTCGGGGCTTCCACCGGATGAGTTCGTGGCGGCCATGGTGCCGTCGATGTTCTCGCCGTCGGCCGGCGGTGAGCTGGTTTCTGCTTTCATCGACAGCGTCAAAGCGTTCCGTCTGGGTGGCTTCCGGGCGATGTCTCGGGCCAGTTTCGAGGACCAGAGCCACGTCCTGCCCGAGGTGGACGTGCCGATGCTCTTGCTGTACGCCGACCACGATGTGCGTGCTCCGGTCGCGGTCGGCGAGGCCCTGCACGTGGCGGTGCGCGGCTCCGAACTGGTCGTGCTCCCCGGGCCGGGCCACGTCAGCCCGGTCGAAGCCCCAGACGCCGTTACCCGCGAGTTGCGCCGCTTCCTCCACTCAACCCAGCGTGGAGATAGGCGCAGCTACTGACCATCGCGACACCCATCGCGACGACATGACAGGACGCGGTGCGGGTCGAGCGCGCCGGTGGTGTGCGGACGCAGTGGGTGCTGCGCGGTAGGAGCGTGCTTCCGCTCTGGCCGATGCGGATCTTTGGTCCCGCATCGGTCAGCGCGGCGAGCCAGCCAGGACCGGTGGCTGGCCGGAGCGGCCGGGGTTAGCTTGGCGTGCAGTCGAAGGTCGGCTGCAGCGTGCTGGGGCCTGGGCCGGCTGCAGGGTCCCCTGCCAGCAGTGGGCCGAACAGGTAGGCAAGCGCGTCGAGGTCGCATTGCGAGAACACCGTCGACCTGATTGAGAAGGCGGGTGAGCGCCCTCTCCGCCTCAGCATGAGTTTTGGGGCTGGCGGGAACGGTCTCTTTGAGTTAGATCCGGCGCCTTCGTCAGAGGGTCGACTCCGGCATACACAGACCCGAAGAGAACCCGAGGGGAGTTCCTCGACGCGGCCCCGCTGCCGGCGGCGCCGCCGTGCCGGGGTCGACATGAGCCAAGAATAAGGGCTCGCACCACGTGCCGCACTATGATGCAGCTAGTTTCGTGGGTTGATCCGACTGTTTCCAATGGTCAGAGGGGTGCGCCATCAGGGACTCGAACCCCGAACCCACCGACTAAGAGCCAGGACGCCGAGATCCCCTGTGCCATGAGGTTCTTCACGCTCAGACGGATGATCTTTCGCCGCAGTTATCGCCTGTGGCAAGCACCCTTTTCAGCGGCCCTCGCCGGGGTACAGGTGTGAAGCCGACGAGGGCCTCGACGCCTATCTGGAGGCATCGTGAGCCAATCATCCACCAACTCAGCACCACTCGACATCAGCATCGGCGACGTCTTCGCGTCACGCGAGGGCGGCGGGTCGATCCATATCCAGGAGATGTGCCAGTCGCCCACCGACAGGTCGCTCGACGACTGCGGGGTCGGCGCCGGCGCGTACGCCAGCCCGATCGTCCTCTTCCTGGACCACGACAACGACGGGACCCCGCTCGACGTCGTGGCATTCCACAGCGACGAGGCCCCCGGCTCCTCGAGCGGGCGATGGCTGCGCTCGACATGGCCAAGGAGGCACTGACCGCGGCGCGACACACCGAACGGTGGGATTTCCGCTCGTTCTCGACGAGGTGCGGCGAGTCTCATGAGCATGCCGTCCACCGAGGACGCGCTGCGCTACGTTCTGGCGAACGTGGACGACGCCAGGGCAGCGCTGGAGCGCGCCAGCAGCGCGCTGGCGACCGCGACGGCGTACGGGCGTATCGTCATCGCCCAAACAACGAGGAGAGCAATGATGGGTCCTGAGCAGCAGGCGCGGGACGGTCTGGCCGACGCCTACGCCTATCTCCGAGCTGTGCTGGAGAGGGATCCGGACGCGGTAACCACCGTGCGTCAGCATGCCGACCCATTGGCGCTGGCAGACGCCCTGCTTTTCATCATCATGACGCGAAGCGCCGACGTCGACGAGCTTCGCGATTGGGTCAACAGGCAGACCGAGAGCCTTCGTATCCAGGAAATGCTCGAGCGCCTGGACAAGGACACGGGGGTCGAGTGATGGGCCTGATCTGGCGGCGCCGGGTGCGGGTCGACGACGACACCGAGCCAACCTGTCGATCCGCGGGGTGAGCCTGTCACCCGGATCGGCCGGCGGCTGCGGCTCAACTCGCGTGGGCGGCGGTAGCTTCCGGCTCGGCCGCGGGCTGTCTTGGCGGTTCGGGAGACGCCGCTGAGTAACGATAAGGACCCCGCGGACGATGTAACTGACAAATGGGGGAAACCAGCGGCCTCCGGTGACTCACCGGAGGCCGCTACACGTTCGTTAACGGGCGCTGAAGCGGCACCCTCTGGCGCCGGGCAAGGGGTTTCGCGCCACGCGAAGGCGCGGGCGCCCAGCCCCTGACCACCGGCTGGTGGGGTAGTAGTGATGAGGGCAACGCCGTATCCTGAAATCGGTGGTATGAAGCACGCGCTCTTCGACCCTCGACCCCGGTCGTTGATCATGCATAATCGGGCCGGGGTCGTCTAAGTGCCACCGCCCTCCGACCCCGTTACCGCAACTCGCAGTCGGAGGGCCCACTCTGTTCTACCGCGCCCTCAGCGCCCCGCGCTACCTCATACCACGCGGAGTTGTAGCCTGAAATCGGGGTGCGCGGGTTAGACCCCGCCACCCGACAACAGGACGGCGACCCCGGCGGCATGTCCCCCTATCCGGCCGGGGTCGCCTCATGCGCACCTGAATCTCCGACGGCCATTGCAGGGTTCATCCGGAGGCGGCACAGGCCAATACCGCCGCCGCGGGTCGACCTTTCACATGGCTTGCTCGACGTAACCTCTCGGCTGCCGGGTCGTTGATGGAGATGGATACGCCGCCCCTGGCCCCGCTTTGGGCGGAGTATCCGCCAGCGAACACGGACCCCGCTGGCGCAAGACGAAAGCGCCCCCGACCCAGCCGGTCGGGGGCGCTTCCCATGCCACCAAGTAGCGCCGAGGCCCTCTCGGCCGATGTAGCGGACAGAGACATGCCGGCCCCCGGTGAAAATGACTGGACCACCGGGGCTGTCTCTTGAGCGGGCTGCTGAGTGCGATGCGTCCGTAACTCTTGGCAATGTGGAACTGCAGCCTGCTGGCCGTCATTGTGGGCGGCGTTGTAGCCCTTTGGTAATCGCTGCCGTGCGTCAGCGCCTTTACGCAGGCGACACGCCGATCGGCGAACAACACAAGAAGAACACGAAGAAGGGTCCGGGCGGCGGCAGCGGCGGCACGGGTGGGGTCTGAAACGAAACCGACCCAGCTGCCGGCTAGCAGCGCTGTACGTCGGCGGGCCGCACCCAGACACCCTCAGTGGCCCGCCGCAGATCGACAACCCCCCGAACACCGCGTCCTGGGTCCAGCGGCGGGAGTGCCCACGATCCGCTGCTCGCCGCCGCCCTCCCACACCACCCTCACCCTGACCGGGGTCGGAACTTTCTGGTCTGGGATACCTCTTGATTGGCGGTTGCCCTCGGCGTCACCGAGGGGCCAGTGTTCGTTGAGATGCGCTGGTGCTCACTCCGGATGTGTGGAGCTTCCTGGGCTGGAGCGCGGTCCATCCGATCAGCGTGCGCAGCTTTCGAACACACACACGTTCTAGCGGCTGAGTGCCGAGCTCAGGACTTGAGCCCACTCCGCGTCCGCATCACTCAACCACTTGGTAGTTGTCCCACATGGCGTATTCCGGGTCGCCGAGCGACAGCGTGACGCATGCCCGGAGTTTGACCATCCCGACAGCGTCGGGTACGAGCCTACCCTCGGCTATCAGGTCGCCCACTGGACTGGTCGACCACATCCCGCTCCAGCGCGAACCCCGCAGAACACCATCCTTGCTGAGGCTCGACGGATCCCGTTCGACATCAATGGGGCCGGCGCCCTCAACATCCAGTTGAACGGTGAAGACCTGGATACTCGGCCAGGCCCAGAGGTTGAGACCCCACCACCTCGGCATGTTTGAGACCAGAACGGTGAAGACGTGCGACCGAATCGGCCCACCAAGGTGGTGCCGCGGGCATGCCGAGCAACCACCACAAAAGCGTTCTTGCGGGCAAGCGCCATGACGCCTCCCTGCAGCGAATGACGCAGGGGGTCGCTCCGCCGTCTCAGGCGCTACGCCCCCTTGAGTGGCCGAATCGGCTCGACCCGCAACCGCACTAGTCAGTGGACGGTATGCCCGCCCACGGTCGACGGTGCACAGGCCGTAGACCCGACCCCGTGGTGACAAACGTCCCGGCCCCCGACGCAAAGCGGCACGATGCCGCTTCTGTGTGCGCGCGCAGGCCGGGTCTGTGGCGGTGAAAGGATGTCCCGCCTATCCGACCCTCCTTCGCCGCTGGCGCCATGCGGGACCCTGGAGCGGCGTGAGGTTGACGCGCCGCGCCCACGTCTCATCGGCCCGTGACCGCTTGGCCGAGATTGCGGAGCTTGGCGGCGAAGTGGAGTCCTCTGGCTTCGTCTCGACGTCGGATGGCCGCCAATTCTCGGCCGCCAGTCGTCGATCACGGTCTTCCACAGCTGCATGGTTCGATGGACCGTTCGCAGCTCGTTCTTACCCTCGAGTGCCACCATCCAGTTTGCGTACGTCTCGGCCAGCCGTGGCGCGCTCCACCCGGGAAGCGTTCAGGTCCGTGCTCGGCCTAGCTGCGGACCAGCGCGGCCAGGTGCGTCACACGCCAGAACCTCTCCACCGCGCCGGCCACGATCGACAGCGTCGGTTCATGACACCCGCGCTTCGGGCGAGCACGGTGGTCGGGTCCCGGCCAACCCACAAGCCCCGCGGGTTCGCGGGATGAAGATCCGACACCTGCCAGTATGTGGGCCCAGCATTGCCCCCGGCGTGGACTGGCAGGGTCGTGCCATGCCCAACCGGAAGAGGCGTGACGAGCGAGAGGTGTCGCTTAGCGCGAGCTAGCCGCTCCCGGCTGAGGCTTGGGTGTTGCGTGCTCGCGGGCCTTTGTCGTCGTCGATCGTCCGATCGATGAGGTCGAAGATCCGCACTAGTTCGTCCGCGGTGTTCGAATCGATGGTCTTGGTGTCGGCGACGCATTCGCGTCCTGCTCTTGTCAGCCGTTTGATGTTCGCGACGTCGGTCGCGATTCGTCTCCTTGGTCGCCGTCCTTGCGGACGGATGCCAGTCTGACCCACACCTCCTCGGCGCGATAGGTGCCAGCAGTGTCGACGGGCCGTCCTATGCTGGATTCGTGCAGGCTCGAGACCTTCTCGCGCTGTCGGATCCGACGCGGGGTCGGTTGCTGCGAGGCGCCGGCGCCGGGGCCTTCTGGCTCGGTTTCCGCACACGCGCGTGATCGGCAAAGATTGCCGTGTCCAATCGGAAGAGGCGTGACGAGCGGGTGGCCAGGGCGGCCCAGATGCGGCGTGATCGGGAACGGGCCGAGGCGCGTCGGGCCCGTCTGATCACCGGCGCGATCGTGGCAGCCGTGGTCGCAGTTGTCGTCGCAGCGGGCGTGGCGATCGGCTACAACGGACGCAGCGGAACCGTCGAGGAGCCGGCGGGGGCGACCAGCGTGTACGGGTTCGTCTACTCCGCCGCCACGATCGGCGACAACGCGGCGTCCAACGCCGCCACGCCGGTCCACGTGGTGTTCTACGAGGACTTCCAGTGCCCGATCTGCAGGGCGTGGGAGAGCGAGGTCGGAAGCTACGTCGACCAGCAGGTCAAGAAGGGTGCCTTGAGGGTGGAGTACCGCCCGATCGCCATCCTCGACAGTTCCTCGACGACCCAGTATTCGACCCGGTCCGCCAGCGCCGCCGCCTGCGTCTTCAACGACGCCGGAGCAAAGGCCTTCCACACCTTCCACGACCTGCTGTATGAGAGCCAGCCGCCGGAGGGAGGCGACGGATTGCCCGACAGCCAGCTGATCGAGCTGGCCGGCCAGGCCGGCGCTACCGGTGTCGCCTCCTGCATCAGCGGCACCGACTACCAGAACTGGGTGACCAACGCCACCGACCAGGCCTCCCAGAACAACGTCGTCGGCACACCGACCATCCTGGTCGACGGGCAGGAGCTCACCGGCGCCAACGGCGGAGTCCCCACCCTCCAGGACTTCATCAACGCCAGCACGGCCGCCCGGTGACATTGGCCGGCACCCGGCCATACCTGGCCCTGCTCCCCGTAGCTGCCGGATCGTAGGCCGGAGTGGAGTGGGTCAGGGGTCGGCCGCCGAACACGAAGTGACGCGACATACGCATGTCTTGACGTGCGTCGTGATGGCCGACGACTGTTGCGAAGGGGTTGCGGGGTCTTACCACCGCGGCGGCACCAGTTGCCGTCGTCGAAGGTGACGACTGGGTCGGGTGTGGCTGCTGCATCGGGGTGTGGGATTGCTTGGCTGGTTGGGCTTCGTGCGTAGAGCAGGACCGCGGCGATAAACAGGACCAGGCCAAGAGACTTCGGATGGCGTG